>Ga0255041_10000104_pt1 | contig 11612 bp, 9 predicted proteins | sample BC1_12_3_MG_FD_188630 | JGI IMG/M metagenome (GOLD analysis project Ga0255041, IMG submission 188630) | Seawater microbial communities from Strait of Georgia, British Columbia, Canada - BC1_12_3 | ecosystem: Environmental > Aquatic > Marine > Strait | place: Canada: British Columbia | collected... | reverse complement strand
AGATCAGAGGACAGAAGACAGAGGACAGAAGACAGTCATACTAAGCAGTAGGCACTAGGCACTGCGGAACGACACGGAGAGGCGGGAAGACGAAGGATAGCTGGCAGATTGCAGCGGGCAGCATAAAGACAGAGGTCGGAGGTCGGAAGTCAGAGATCAGAAGAGAGAAATTCTCTTGTGGGAGCGGCTTTCAGCCGCGATCTTGCGATTTGAAAGAACTAACTAGTGTCCATCCGGAAACTTCTCTATGTCATTCTGAGCCCTTCGACAGGCTCAGGATAAACTCCGCGAAGAATCTCTGCGGAGGCGGTACCTATGGGATTCTTCGTCGCCTTGCTCCTCAGAATGACACCCACAAACGGAGTTTCCGGATGGAAACTAACTAATTTTCTAATTCCCGAATTTTCTAATTCCCTAATTCTCTAATCAACTATTTAATCAATTGACCTTATGCGTTCGATGGCTTGACTCGCCAGCGTGTGCCATCAGCTTTATCTTCCACACTGATGGACATCGCCGACAGTTGATCCCGTATCTCATCTGCTCGAGCCCAGTCTTTCTCCTTACGAGCCTGGACTCTGTCAGCGATCAGTTTCTCAACATCTTCCTCGCTGACACCCAGGGCAGCAAGCGACAGCCGTCGATGCTCCCGGAAGAAATCTTCAGGTGACTGCTGCAACAGTCCCAGGACTGCTGCGCACTCACGCACCCGACACACCCCCTGGGCAAGCAATTCTTTCTCCTCCGGCTTGGGCTTTGCCCTCAGACCATCCTGAAATCTGTTGAGAGCCCGACTTAGATCAAACACATGCCCCAAAGCTGCCGCGGTGTTGAAATCATCGTCCATTTCATCCTGAAATCGTTGTGAGAGAGTCTCAATCTTATCCCGCAGGCCATTGAATTCACTGTCCTCACTCTTTGGTAAGGAACCTTTGCCGGGAAGATCTCCCACCAACTCCTCCACTTGTTCAATAGTATGATATAGCCTTTCAAGACCCCGCTCCGCCTCTGCCATACTCTCGGGGGAAAAGTCAACAGGACTCCGGTAATGGCTCGAAAGGATAAACAAGCGTAAAACCTCGGGCTGGTGTTTCTCAAGCACCTGGCGAATGGTGAAAAAGTTGCCCAGAGACTTGGACATTTTCTCCTGATTTATGTTGACGAAACCATTGTGCACCCAGTACTTGGCGAAGTTGGTCCCGTATGCGGCCTCCGATTGGGCGATCTCGTTTTCATGGTGAGGAAAAATCAGGTCTTTGCCACCACCGTGAATATCAAAAGTGCTTCCAAGATATTTGCTGCTCATAGCCGAGCATTCAATGTGCCAGCCCGGCCTTCCCTCTCCCCATGGGCTGGGCCATGCGGGCTCTCCCGGTTTACTGGCCTTCCATAAGGCAAAATCCATTGGGTTTTTCTTATTCGCCTCGACAGCCACCCTTGCACCGGCAATCATTTCATCCAGCTTGCGTTTGGAGAGCTTCCCATATCCATGGAATTTCTCCACAGCAAAGTAAACATCACCGTTAACCTGATAACCGTAGCCCTTTTCTATTAAGGTCTCAATAAGCTGGATCATTTCTGAGATGAACTGGGTTGCCCGCGGTTCATACGTGGGCCTGGCCACACCCAATCGATCCATGTCTTCATGGAAAGCCTCTATGTAGCGTTCCGCAATGATCTTCGAGTCAGCGCCCTCCTCCTGGGCTCGCTTGATAATTTTGTCGTCAACGTCAGTAAAATTTCGCACGCAAACCACATCAAAACCCCTGTACTCGAGATAGCGGTAAATCATATCGAAGACAATGGCTGAACGGGCGTGACCTACGTGACAGAGATCATATGCGGTAATCCCGCACACGTACATGTGAACCTTACCAGGTTGCAAAGATTCAAAATGTTCTTTCTGGTTGGTCAAGGTGTTGTAAATCCGAATATCCATAGTTTGAATCCGTTCAAATCGAGAATTAGAAAATTAGAAAATTAGAAAATTCGTTGAAATCGTAGAAGCCGCAGAAATCGTAGAAGTCGTCTATCACAGAGGTCAGAAGTCGGAGATCAGAGATCAGCTTTACCCCTGACCTCTGACGTCTGATCTCTGACCTCTAATTTCTGCCCTCTGCCCTGCTATTTATTCTCCTCTTCTCTTTCCTTGAGAGCAACTACGGCGTAGGCGGCAATTCCCTCGCCTCTGCCGGTAAAGCCCATACCTTCTGTAGTCGTGGCCTTTACGCTCACCTGCCCAGGGCTCACCTCCATGGCTTCAGCGATGGTGGCAATCATTGACTGAATATGTGGAGACAGCTTCGGGGCTTGAGCCACTACAGTACTGTCCAAGTTTTGTAGTTCAAAGCCGGCATCTCGAACCATGCCTCCAACACGTTTCAGCAGTTTGATGCTGGAGACTCCCTCCAGTTCAGGATCAGTATCCGGGAAATGATGCCCCAAATCCCCCAATCCGGCAGCACCGAGCAGCGCGTCGCAGGCAGCATGGAGCAAAACGTCAGCATCTGAGTGGCCATCTAAACCATGGTCGTACGGAATAGTCACACCGCCAAGAATCAAAGGCCTACCCGGCACCAACCGATGCGCATCGTATCCGAATCCTACTCGAATCATATTCTGGCTTCCACGTTTCGCAAAAAACGTTAATTAGAGAATTAGAAAATTAGAGAATTAGTTGATATCACAAGATCGCGGCTGCCCTTCGACAAGCTCAGGACGGGAAAGCCGCTCCCACAGTAAAATCTCTGTGTTCTGCTTTTCCTAAAATCCGAAATCCGCAATTCGAAATCCGAAATATGCACCCTGCCCTATGCCCGCTCCACATTGCTTAACCTGCCTCTTGTTCTCTCTTCTTTAGAAGGGCCTCAGCTATAATAAGGTCTGTTGGCGTAGTGACCTTGATATTCTCCGGAGATCCCGGGACCAAATGCACCGAAACTCCCAGACTTTCCACCAGGGCAGCATCGTCAGTGACCATCATCTTATCCCGGGAAGCCTTCTCATACGCTAACCGCAAAAGGCTGGTTTGAAAAGCCTGGGGCGTCTGCGCCAACCAGATGGTTTCGCGTTCCAAGGTCTCAGCCACCACTTCTTCTTTAGCCCTTTTCACAGTGTCACCTGCAAGTACGGCTGCTAGTGCGGCACCATGGTGATTGGCGGCCTCCAGCACTGCCTCCAGTAATTCGACACTTACGAGCGGCCGCACGCCGTCATGAACTACAACCAGTTCGCAATCACCTGGGACTGCCTCGAGCCCACGGGCCACGCTATCTTGACGTTCCGAACCACCGTCCACCACCCCGAGCAATTTACGACAAGGATAGGGTCCGAGAACACGCTCCTTCAGCGCTTGGCGCTGCTGAGGGGATACCACCAGCACCACCCCGTCAACCTCAGGGCTCTTCTCAAACACTCCAAGTGTGTGGGCGAGAACAGGCATTCCTTGCAGCTGCAGAAACTGCTTTTCAACAGTTCCACCCATGCGCCGTCCCTCTCCAGCGGCTGGAATTATGGCAACAACACGCATAACTGTTCTACTCTTCCGAAACGATGGGGATGAAATTACCCTAATGTTGCATACCTACAACGGTAAAAACCGCTGCGCTCGCGCGATAGTCCCGCCCTCGGCGGGAACGCACTCTTGCGCGTTTTTCTTCGACATAGGTAGGCAACATTAAGGTTTACAGGGGCATGAGGATTCTGTAGACAAAAAAAAAGAGAATAGAGCAGGTAATAAGCCGAGTTCTGTTTCCTTCGGGGATCACTCCCCAATGGACAATGATCATTCATCTAGGACTACGATTACTCGCAGCCTCAAGCGACCTACCCGAGAGCTTGGGCGGGCCACCCTCAACGCTCTCCTATTTGGTCTTGCTCCAAGTGGGGTTTGCCGAGCCTCCGATGTCACCACCGGAGCTGGTGAGCTCTTACCTCACCGTTTCACCCTTACCTCGGGAAACAAAAGTTCCCCGAGGCGGTCTACTTTCTGTGGCACTTTCCTTCCCGTCACCGGGACTGGGCGTTACCCAGCACCTTGCCCTATGGAGCTCGGACTTTCCTCTCCCCCGGCCGCCGAAAAACGGCAAGCACGGGGCAGCGATCATTTGACCTACTCTATTCTCACCGCATCAAGCGATATGTCTCTCTATCTCCCCCTGCAGGCCACGATCTATGGCCTCATTCGCCAACCGATCAGCCTCTTGATTCAATTCACGGCCTACATGAAAAATAGCATAATCGTCAAACTGCTGCAATCTTGACACGGCCTGGTCAAACAATGACCGCAATCGAGGATTGCGCACCTTATACTTGCCGCTTAACTGTCTCACCACTAGTTCAGAGTCCGAAAATATCTCAATCCGCTTGACACCCAGGTCTACCGCAGCCTCCAGTCCCCTTACAAGGGCCCGGTATTCTGCTTCATTATTAGTGCCATTGTCGAGATAGCGACTTAGTTCAAAAATCTGTTCACCCTTCTCGTCCAGAAGGACCACTCCTGCTCCGGAGGGACCCGGATTGCCCCTTGAAGCTCCATCGCAGTAGAGAGAAACACTCATCATTCGCGTGCCAGGCCCGCCTTCCTGGCTATCAGCCGCAGGGTCAGTCCATTCTTCACAGCAACGTAGGTGTTCAGCGACAGCCTGGAAGAGGCGGCGCACATCTTTCCTGGTAAGATCGGGAAATTCGGCTCGGAGTAGCTCAGTGGGCAAACGCTCACCCAGCAGCTCGAGAACCCGAATGAGCCGCTGACGATCAAGTGCGATTCTTGAACCCATTACTCCAACTCCCCCAAAACCTGGGACGACTGCTTATATGCCTCGTGACCTGTCCAATAAATAATCCGCAGGCAATTGGGACAGTTCATCATTTTTTCATTTCTTTGCAAATCGATAAAGGTCTGCGGGGGCAAGTTCATGTGGCAAACCCCGCAGGTGCCTCTGTTCACCGGGGCCAGCGCCACACCAGCTCTTTTATCTCTTAGAAATCGGTACTTATTCAGCAAATCTGAAGGAATTTTGGGTTTGAGCTGCTCCTTCTGTTCTTCAAGACTCATAATCAGCGCATCTGCCTTCTTCGCCTCCTTTTCAAGCTGAGCACCCTCCTCTTCTAGTTTCTTGCTGGCCTCGACCACCAACAGCTTGTGCTCCCGGATCTGCCTATTCAGATCATCGGCGCTCTCCATCTGCTCGATGATCTGGTCTTCACGCCCTCGAACAAGCTCTTCAATGTCGTCGATCTCTTTCAAGCTGGCTTGATACTCCTTGTTGCTCTTGACCTCCAAAAGCTTCTGCTTGCTCTTGGTTTTTCGCCCTTCGAGGTCCTCCACCTCTCCCTCCAGATCCCGCCGCAATTTCTTCCCAGACTCCAGCATCATCTTTTTGTCTTCCAGCCTCGCCTCAGCCTCCTTTTCTTTCTTTTTCATCGCGGCGATCTCCTTGGGAGCGCGAGCTTTGTGCTCCGCAAGAATCTTGATCTTTCTTTCGATTTCCTGAAGCTCAATAAGTAATTGTAGCGTCTCTTGCAAGGTATTCCTCCAGATTGTTTTTATTGCAGTTATACAGCTTTCGCGATTGCTGATTGTGGGGTTCAAATTTTAGATTGAAGCAAGTCCAAGCGTGCAGTTCATAACATGCCGCAATTTGAAGATGTGGCCCAACTATAGGATTGGCTCCCAACCTTGGCACAAAAAAAAGGGTGCAGCCTGTGTGGCGCACCCTTTTTGCCGAGTCTCTCGGAATTTCGGCCTCGGATTGTGGGACCGATCCCTGTTCCCCGCCGAGAAACCATATCTTCCTCTCAACGGGTCGAGAAAATTCACGCTCTGGTTTGACTCCAATCTTCATAACGCAGTAACTGGTGGGCCCACCTGGATTCGAACCAGGGACCGACCGGTTATGAGCCGGTGGCTCTGCCAGCTGAGCTATGGGCCCTTTGCCTCCATGATTTCAATACCATTCAACGATGTTTATCGCCGGGAATTTTGTTTATATATGGGCCTCAATCTTCTTTGTCAAGGGAAATATCCCCGCGGTTGTTGCCTCCCCGCCGCCCGGCTTCGATTCCTTTCTCCCAGCTCCAACCCTATCATCAGCTATCAATAAAACTCTTGAGTTTCTTGCGCCGGCTGGGGTGTCGAAGCTTTCTCAGGGCCTTGGCTTCGATCTGCCGGATGCGCTCCCTGGTTACCAGAAAATCTTGCCCCACCTCCTCTAGAGTATGATCCGCCTTCTCCCCTATGCCGAACCTCATGCGCAGCACCTTTTCCTCTCGGGGGGTCAGGGTGGAAAGCACTTTGCGCGTTTGCTCAGAGAGGTTCAGATTGATGACCGCATCCACCGGAGATGTTACCTTTTTATCTTCTATGAAATCACCCAGATGACTGTCTTCCTCCTCGCCGATGGGAGTTTCCAGTGAGATGGGCTCTTTGGCGATCTTCAGAACCTTCCTCACCTTCTCCAAGGGAAATTCCATCTTATCAGCTATCTCTTCAGGTGTTGGCTCCCTCCCTAATTCCTGAACAAGGTATCGTGATGTCCGGATGAGCTTATTAATGGTCTCGATCATATGCACAGGAATGCGAATGGTTCTGGCCTGGTCGGCAATGGCCCTGGTAATCGCCTGGCGGATCCACCAGGTGGCGTAGGTACTGAACTTGTAGCCCCGCTGATACTCAAACTTGTCCACTGCCTTCATCAGGCCGATGTTCCCCTCCTGGATCAGGTCAAGGAACTGTAGCCCTCTGTTGGTATATTTTTTGGCTATGCTTACCACCAACCGCAGGTTGGCCTCCACCAACTCCCTCTTTGCCTCTTTGGCTTTGACCTCACCCGCGTCAACTTGACGCATAATCTCCTTCAAGGTGCGGACATCCATTTTGGCTTCCTGACCAATCCGCCGGATGCGGCGCCGGCCGTTCTTGATGGTTTTTTCCATCTCTAAGAATTCATCTGGCTTAAGGCCAAGATCTTTGGCGATTTGCTCCAATGAATCAGGCTTGCTCTTTACATGTCGGAAAAGGCGACGAAGTTCTTGAACTGGCTTACCGGTGCGGATCATGCACTGCTCGATCTCCCGCTCGCCTTTCTCTATTCTCTCCACACAACTCCGCAGTTTGCTCACAATCCTGTCCACCTGACGCTTCTCCAAGCGCAGGTTCTTAAGCAACTCGGCAATGCGTTCCTTGCCGACCCGCAGGGCTTCCTCATCCGCTTCTCGTGATTTACCTTCAGCACTGCTTGTCAGGATGAGCTCCTCCATCTTGACGTTTTCTTCATACAGCTGCTGAACTTCCTCCAGTAACTCAATTAACCTTTCCTTCTCCTTGTCTTCCTCCTCACTGCTATATTCTTCAAAATCCTCGTCCAAATTTTTTAGGACGTCACGGACCCTCAGCTTCTCTAGAGCGATCTTCTCACGCAAGTTAAGAATCTTGTGAACACCAATCGGAGTGGCAATAACGGCGTCAATCACTTCCTCCTCGCCCCGTTCGATCCGCTTGGCTATCTCTACCTCTCCCTCCCTGGTCAAAAGACAGACCATGCCCATCTCCCGAAGATACATTTTGACCGGGTCAGTCACCCTGCCTCCGCTATCATCCTCCAATGGCAGGGCTCGATCTTCCTCCTCGCTGGCCTCGCCATCTTTCTCGATCTTTTCCTTGAGCATCTTTGCCTGTTGAGAGGAATCGACGACCTCAATGTCCATCTCATCGAAGATCATCATCATGTCGTCGATCTTCTCCGAGGATACGAGCTCGTCAGGCAGGACACTATTCACCTCGTCATAGGTAAGGTATCCCTTTTCTTTGCCCATCAAGATAAGCCGTCTAAGATCTTCCATATTGCTTTTTTTAGCCATCAAACCATCTCTCCCCTGGAAAGGTTCGCTTTGTCATTGGCCTCTTTAGCCAACAGGGCTGCCTTCTTAGCCTGCAACTCCGCCAGGAGCTCCGCAATGCGAGTCTGATCCTGGCTGCGCTCGGCAGCTCTGATTTCCTCCCTCAGCCGTTTCAGTTCATCCTGCAACTGCCGTCTTCTGGAACCGATTCCCTCAAGATATTCCCGCAGACGAGCGTGGGCCTCCTCCTCTCGCCATGGGCTCGACTCCAGTGACCATCCGCTTATCACATTTTTGAGGTCATCGTCTTGTAGGTCCATTAATAACCCACTTAGGGCCAGGTTTCCACCTTCCTGATAGTGTTTATTCAAAAGTCCTGCAACCTCCACCCAGGGATTTACTTGAAAATTATCCAGAGCGGAGCTTTCTCCAAGCAACGGGATCCAGTTGGGATAATGAACCAAAATACGGACGATCTCTTCCTCCCAGGCGGGAATGCGTGTGGCCCGGTCCGGCTTCGGCCCTCTTGCGGTCCCCACCCTCGATGTACGGTCCAAGCCCAATTCCGCCCACAATACTTCCTCACTCACCCCTAGCCTTTGGTCCAGCATTCGCAAGTAGCCCTCCTGGGTTACGCGCGAGTCCAGCAACTTCAGCATGGGAGTCACCTGGCGGACAACCTTGAGCTTACCCTCCACCGAGCCGTCATATTCGGCAATGGACTGTTCAATAAAAATCTCCATAAGGGGCCGTGCCTCTTCCAGCAGTAGGGCAAATGGCTCCCTACCCTCCTTGGCCAAAAAGTCGTCAGGATCCATCCCTTCAGGCAAGGCCAGAAGGCGAGCAGGCAATTTTTCTCTCAGAAACAACTCCAGACTGCGCATGGCCGCCCTCATACCCGGTTGATCTCCGTCAAAAACCAACACCGCCTGAGGTGCCAACCGGCTCAGCAGCCGGACATGGTGGAGGGTAAGTGCGGTGCCCAAAGGCGCGACCACCTGCTGGATCCCCTGGTTGTAGAGTGCTAGAAGATCAAAGTAGCCCTCCACCACCAGAGCCTCTTTGTGTCGCCGGCACGCCTCCCTGGCCGTGGCCAGACCGTAGAGGGTTCGTCCTTTGTGAAATATGGGCGTTTCGGGGCTATTGAGGTACTTGGGTGGGTTTTCTTCATCCAAAGCTCGGCCGCCAAAAGCAACGGTACGCCCACGCATGTCCTTGATGGGAAACATCAGTCGATGTCGGAACCGGTCGTAGCAGTCCCTCTCGGACTTCTTCACCAGTAACCCGGCCTGAACCGCTGTTTTCAGGTCTACTTTCCTGCTGAGGAGAAAACGTTTCAACCCATCCCAACCTTGTGGCGCATAGCCTAGCTGGAAATCCTGGATAACCTCCGGCCCCATGCCCCGACTCTGGAGATATGCCAACGCCATCTTCCCAGTACCCTCGTCAAGCAACACTTGGTTGAAATACCCAGCAGCGAGCTCATTAACGTGACGTAAGCGCTCGGCCAATTCACGCATCCTTTTTGCCTGCCCTGTCTCCTGCCGTTGCGGTAGAGGAATTGAGAAGCGTTTGGCCAGTTCTTTCACCGCTTCAGCAAAAGAGAGGTCGCGTGAACGCATGAGGAAATCGAAAACGCTACCACTGGCCCCACAGCCAAAGCAGTGAAAAATCTGTTTCTCATCATTTACCGTAAATGACGGCTCCTTTTCGCCATGAAAAGGACATAGCCCCAAATAATTCTTCCCCCGCTTACGGAGGGATATATAGGAGCCTACCACATCCACTATATTGGCTGCGGCTCGAACTTCTTCGATTATCTCGCGGTTGATCTGGCCCACTTTTGGTCCCCGCTTTGTTGACTAGGCACTAGGCAGTAGGCACTAATAACTCGCCAACAAGCACTGCCTAAAACATTAGTCAAAAGCTCAGAGATGTTGGTTCCATCCATCAAAATCAAGCCGTTTATTTTGCATCAATAAATTTAAACTTATTTATTAGATCCCATCTATTTAAATCAATAGTATTAAATAGTTAAATCACTTTTCTTAAGTGCTTAGTGTCTGGTGCATAGTGCTTAGTGGACTGAGCGCAAAGCGCTCAGTCCTTGAGTTCTACAACCGTAACCCCTGTGCCTCCAGAACCCTGTTTCTCGGGATGAAATCCAGTGACTATAGCATGCTCAGTGAGGAATTCCTGCACCGCCTGGCGAAGTCTCCCGGTGCCGTGTCCATGAACAACATGGATCTGGTTGTAACCATCAAGAATCGCCCGATCAATTGTTTTGTCCAGTAACGGGATTGCCTCCTCAACCCTAAGACCGACCAGATGCAGCCGTTGCTGGCAGGTTTCAGACTCCTCGCGAAAAACCCTGATGGAGTTGGATCGATGCGCCCTAGCGCTCGCACTCTTTTCGTCTGGAAGGAGTTCCAGGGATTCCAGGTCAACTTCCACACGCTTTGGACCCATTTGCACCTCTGCACGGCGACCCTGGTCTTTGATCTTGAGCAAGGTACCCCTGCCACCCACGGTTCGCAAACGCACCAACTGTCCTTCCGCGTAGGGCATCACCCCTTTGTCCTCTCGCTCGCTTTGCGACTCCAGTGCAGAGCTAAGCTCTTGCCTTACCTCCCTGACCTTCTTTCGAACTGCCATCGCCTTACGCATTCCGCCCTGCTGCAAGCTGGCTATTCCCGATTTCAGCTCTTTTTCAGCCTCAGTGAGCATGCCCTCGCTCCGCTGTCTCAGTTCACTGAGAATCTCTTCTCGAGATTGGGCGAAGCCTTTACGTTCCCGGGCCAAACTCGCTTTGGCCAATTCCAACCGCTGTTGCTGGAGTATAAGTTTTTCTTCTTCATTCCTGGCTTTGTCCCAGGCTGCAGTCAGTTGTTTGATAAGGTCAATGGTCTGGCCTTCGCCAGGATCCAGATGGTCTCTTGCCTCTGCGATAATCTCCGGTGGCATGCCAAGGTCGGCAGCAATCTCGAAGGCGTTGCTGGTGCCGGGACGACCATAACGCAACTGATAGGTAGGCCGGCTGTTCTCTTCATCAAAAGCCACCGACACATTCTCCACCCCCTGATGGAGCATGCCGTAAGCCTTAATCAGGTGGTAGTGCGTGGTAACAACCATAAAAGCGCCGCGGCCACGGAATTGGTCCAGTACAGCCAGAGCCAGGGCAACTCCCTCTGCTGGATCGGTTCCTGTGCCTATTTCGTCCAACAGGACAAGAGATCGGTTGTCCACCTCCTTCAGCATGTGCACCAATCTTTGGACCTTAGCCGAGAATGTGCTCAGGTGAGCCCTCACGTCCTGTTCGTCACCTATTTCGGCAAATATGCCCGTGAGCACCGGCCATTCGCTGCCATCAGCAACCGGGACGTGCAGCCCAGCCTGGACCATGGCTCCAAGAAGACCCAAAGTCTTGAGAGATACCGTCTTACCACCGGTGTTGGCACCGCTGATGACCAAGGTCTTCTGCTTTTCATCGAGATGCAAATCAATGGGCACAACTTCGATGTGATCAGATTTTCGAGTTTCTGTAAGTTCAGCCCCCAACACCATCTCAGCCAATTCGACCGGTAGAGTAGACCTCTTCTGCGCTCGCTCCTGTAATGCTAGAATAGGATGGGAGGCCTGCTGCAGCCGCATCCTTGGGCCGTCATTCAATTTGGGTGCACGGGCAAGGAGGAGAGAACTCAATCGGACCTTGGCGTGCACGCAGTCAATAACCCCCAGCCAGCTCTCGTTATGAAGAAGCACCTCCGCTGCAG
>Ga0255041_10000103_pt1 | contig 11614 bp, 10 predicted proteins | sample BC1_12_3_MG_FD_188630 | JGI IMG/M metagenome (GOLD analysis project Ga0255041, IMG submission 188630) | Seawater microbial communities from Strait of Georgia, British Columbia, Canada - BC1_12_3 | ecosystem: Environmental > Aquatic > Marine > Strait | place: Canada: British Columbia | collected... | reverse complement strand
GGTGCCGCCCGAATTCGGCATGAAGGAGATGAAGGCGACCTGGAAGGTCATCGTGCCGCCGGAGAAGCGCCCGAAGAAGAAGATGAACAAGGTCAATCTCGAGAACCTGTTCTCGGTGACGCTGCGTGATACCGGCGAGGTGGCGCTGATCGACGGCGACACCAAGGAAATCGTCAACATCGTCAAGACCGGCTACGCGGTGCACATCTCGCGCCTGTCGGCCTCGGGACGCTATGTCTACGTGATCGGACGCGATGCCAAGGTCAATATGATCGACCTGTGGATGGAGAAGCCCGACAACGTCGCCGAAATCAAGGTCGGACTGGAAGCACGCTCGGTCGACACCTCGAAGTACAAGGGCTTCGAGGACAAGTACGCGATCGCGGGCTCCTACTGGCCGCCGCAGTACGTGATCATGAAGGGTGACACGCTCGAGCCGTTGAAGATCGTCGCCACCCGCGGCATGACCGTCGACACCCAGGAATTTCACCCGGAACCCCGGGTCGCGGCGATCGTCGCGAGCCACTACAAGCCCGAGTTCGTTGTCAACGTGAAAGAGACCGGCAAGGTATTGATGGTCGACTATTCCGACCTGAACAACCTCAAGGTGACGACGATCGGCGCCGCGCGGTACCTGCACGACGGCGGTTGGGACTCGACCAAGCGCTACTTCCTGGTGGCCGCCAACAAGTCGAACAAGATCGCCGTCATCGACGCCAAGGAAGGCAAGCTGACCAAGCTGATCGAGGTCGGCAAGATCCCGCATCCGGGGCGTGGCGCGAACTTCAAGGACCCGAAATACGGTCGGGTCTGGGCTACGGGGCATCTCGGCGACGAGAACATCGCGCTGATCGGCACCAACCCGAAGAGCAAGAACGCGTGGAAAGTGGTGCGTATGTTGAAAGGCCAGGGCGGCGGCAACCTCTTCATCAAGACCCACCCGAAGTCGACCAACCTCTACGTCGACACCCCGCTCAACCCGGATCCGAAGATCAGCCAGTCGGTCGCGGTGTTCGATCTGAAGAACCTCGACAAACCCTTCAAGGTATTGCCGATCGCCAAATGGGCCGGACTGGGCGAAGGACCCAAGCGCGTGGTGCAGCCCGAGTTCAACAAGGCGGGCAATGAAGTCTGGTTCTCGGTGTGGAGCGGCAAGACCCAGGAATCGGCCATCGTAGTCGTCGACGACAAGACCCTGAAAGTGAAAAAAGTCATTAAAGACAAGCGTCTTGTCACCCCGACGGGCAAATTCAACGTCTATAATACGCAGCACGATATTTACTGATACGGCAAGGAGACGTTGAACATGCGTATGCGTTCTGTGCTGCTGTCGACCTCGTTGATGGGCGGGCTGCTGCTCGCGCCAGCCGCCTGGGCCGACGCCGCGATGGCGAAGAAGTACAACTGCTCGGCCTGCCACCAGCTCGACAAGAAAACCGTCGGCCCGGCCTATAAAGCCGTGGCGAAGAAGTACAAGGGTCAGGCGGGTGCGGCCGCGACACTTGCCGCGAAGGTGAAAAAAGGCGGCTCGGGCGTCTGGGGTCCGGTGCCGATGCCACCCAACGCGGCGGTTCCGGAGGGCGATATCAAGAAGCTCGTCGCCTGGATTCTGGCGATGTAACGCCCCAGCAACGAAGTCGAGAAAAGGCCGGGTTCTCCCGGCCTTTTTTTGTGCTCGATCGGGCGCTCGGTAGATACGCCAGGCAACGCGATGCCTAGCGCGGAAAGGCACTTGCCAGAGCGCGCGCCAGGCGTGCAAGCGGGCTCGGCAGCCGGTCCCAGTCGAGCGCATCGAGCGTGTTTTTTACAACCAGCCCGAGATCCGTGTCGCCCTCGATCACCAGCCGGCGCGAGAAGAACAACGTGTCGGGATCCTCGCGCCGCAGCGCGAGCGCGGCGAAATCGGCGACCCCGGCGCGGATCGTCACGTCGGCGGGTCGGCCGCCCGCAACGAATCGCCCTCGCAGGAACGTCACGCACAGCCCGCAGCCCGCATCGCGCGCCTCGACGCGGATCACTCTGCCTTCAAAGGACTCGAACGCTTCGCGCGACACGATCCCCCTCGCGAGCGCAATGTTGAGCGCAAGCGCGAGCGCATGCGCCGGCGGCGCTTCGGGCAGGCGGCCCAGCAACGCCCGCAGGGGCGCCGGCAACGTAAACGGAGGTCTGCTCATGCGCCGACTGCGCCGGTTTGGCGCGTATAGCGCTCGATGCCGGGCCGGCCGTGCCAGAAACCGTTGCATTGCGCGTCCTCCGAGAGCGCGGCGAATGCCGCCTGCGCCGCGTCGGGCGCGAGTGCCTCGTCGATTGTCCTGCGCAGCGTGTTTAGGACTGCGGGCGTTCCCTGGGCCGCGGGGCTGACGCGTACGACGTCGATCCCGACCGCGCGCAGCGCGCCGACGTCAGCCGCGAGGTTATAGCTGCGCGCCGATTGCGTCTGCACACCGTTCATCGCCAGGAATGGCATGCCGTCCCGCGTGTCAAGCAAGAGCCCCTCAGGAAAGTCGAGGCAGCGGAATTCGCACGACTCCTTTTGCAGATTGAAGCGACGCGCCGTAAAGCAGCGCGCCGAATGCGCAAGCGGCAACCTGCCGACGGAAAAAAGCTCTGCGTCGAGCCCGAGCGGCCGCGCGCCGAGAACGCCGGCGACAATCTCGCGCGACGCCTCGAACGGCGCCACCCAGCGCGTCGCACCGAGCTCCGCCATCAGCGCGAGGGTTGGGGGATTGTAGATATTGAGGTGCGGACCGGCGACCCATCCCGTGCATCCGGCGAGCAGGCGCACCGCCGAGAGGTCGTTCGCCTCGATACGCGCGCCGCTGTCGAGCACGCGTCGCACGAGCTTCAGGTCCCCCTCGCCTTCGACCAGGGCCAGCGTCGAGACAACGACTTCCTTGCCCGCGTCTGCCAGCCGTGCCGCAATCGCAAGCCAGTCCTCGAGCGCAAGCGCGTGGCGGCGCGAACACACGACCTCGCCGAGGTAGACGATATCGACTGGCGAACGCGCGATCTCGGCGTAGAACGCGTGCACGCGTTCGCGCGACCAGTAGTAGAGCAGCGGGCCCAGGGACAGCTTCATTGCACCGCTACTTCCATGGCCGCGAAAATGCGCCGAGCGTGTGCTGACTGCCCTCGGAATGCCGGTCGAGCGCCGCCATCCATTGCCGGCGCGGCACAAAGCGATTGCCTTCGGCGTGTGCCGCATCGATCGCCTCGCGCCACACCTGCGTCACCTGCGCGACGTAGGCGGGGCTCCTTTGGCGGCCTTCGATCTTCACCGCGGCGACGCCGATCTCAGAAAAGCGCGGCAGCATTTCGAGCGTATTGAGGCTCGCCGGCTCTTCGATGGCGTAGTAGGTCTCGCCCGCGACGACGAAACGCCCCTTGCACAGCGTCGGATAGGCCGCGCGCTCGCCCTCAGCGTAGCGGTCGATGAGGATCCCGGCTAGCCGGGATTCCAGGCCCGCCGGGGTTTCCTGCCAGCGCACGGCGTGGCCCGGTGAGCAGGCGCCTTTGGTATTCGGCGAATCGCCGCAGGCGTAGGCCGAGAGCGCGCAGCGCCCTTCGGCCATCACGCACAATCCGCCGAAGCCGAACACCTCGATCTCGACCGGCGTGTGCTCGATCACCTGCTCGACCTGTGCGAGAGAAAGCACGCGCGGCAGCACGGCGCGCTTTACGCCGAAGTGTTCTTGGAAGAAATTGATCGCCTCGTAACTGGTCACCGATCCTTGTACCGACAGGTGCAGCTCGAGCGACGGATGCGTGCGCGCGGCGTAGCGCATGAGCCCCGGATCGGCGAGGATGACCGCATCGGCGCCGAGGTCGACGGCGCGGTCGATCGCCGCGGTCCAGCGCGACCAGTTCGCAGCCTGGGGATAGGTGTTCACTGCGACGAGGACGCGCCGGCCGCGTGCGTGTGCGTAGGCGACCCCGGCGGAGAGCGCCGTCCCGTCGAAATTCAGGCCGGCGAAGTTGCGCGCGTTGGTGTCGTCACGCAGGCCGAGATAGACCCAGTCGGCGCCGTGATCGATCGCAGCTTTCAGCGCGGGCAGGCTGCCGGCGGGACAAACGAGTTCCACCGGTGGATTCTAGAGTCTGCGCGTCGCGCCTGCGCCGCGCGGAGGCGATCTGGATCAACGAATCGGAAACTCGGGCGCGTCGCTGCCGCGCAACCGGGCGAGATCGTTTATCCGCACCCGGCGCCCGTCGACCTCAATCAGCCTGCTCGCCGCGAGATCGTGCAGGATGCGCGAGAAGTGCTCCGGCGTCATGTTGAGGCGCGAGGCGATCACGCTCTTGCCCGGCGACAGGCTCACCTCGACGGCGCCCTCGGACAGGCCCTCGGACACGTCGCGTAGCAGATAGCCGATCACCCGCTCCGCTCCCGAGCGCAGCGTGTAGGCCTCGACGTCGCGCACCAGCCCGTGCAGCTTGCGCGACAGGCCTGAAAGCATGCGGCGCGCGAATCCGGGTTCGCGCTCGAGCTCCTCGAGCACGGTGCGCTTCGCGACATGCAGCAGCATGCTGTCGGCGAGCGCCTGCGCAAACACGATGTAGGGCTTGTCGAGAAACATCAGCGCCTCGCCGAAGCTCGACCCCGGCCGGACGATCTCGACGACCTTCTCGACACCCTGCGGCGAGGTGAAGCCGAGCTTCACCTGCCCGTACACCACGACATGAAAGCCGACGCAGGGGTCGCCGGTGCGGAACACGTTCTCGCTCTTGCCGACGTGATGCACCTGCGTACCGCGCGCCACGCGATCGAGCTCCACGGAGCTCATTTCGCTGAACATCGGCAGATTGGCGAGAAAGGCCTGCACCTTGATCGCGGGCTGACGAGCGCGTCGTTCCTGCGCTGGGCCGACTACGGGGTCGTTCATGGTGTCTAGTGGCTGGTGCCTTCGGAACGCGTGATCTTGTTGTGCACGTTGTACTTGCCGGAAGGCTTCTTCATCGGCAAGCGCTTGACTTCCTTCAGGGTCGCGGCATCGTACACGACGAGCGCGCCGTCCATCTCCCAGACGCTCGCGAGCGCGTAGCGTCCGTCGGCGGTGAATTCGATATGCGCAACGGTCTTGCCGGGGGCGGGACGCAGATGCGCGACGACCTCGAGGCTGCGCTTGTCGATCACGGTGAGCGTGTCGCGCTGCGGGCTGTTGAACGAGTCGGTCCAGGCGTAGGGCGTGTTCTCGTGGCTGCGCAGGAAGAACCCCGGGCCGGGCGTCTTGATCTCCTTGATGACCTTCCAGGTTCGGGTGTCGATCACGCTGACCACCGCGGCCTTCAGGTTCGGCGTCGCGAGCACGCGCCGGCCCTGCCACTGCCAGGTAATGCCCGAGCCGAGGTGCGGCAGCCCGGGCAGATCGATCGACTCGATCGCGCGCCTGACGTTCAGGTTGACCACCTGGCCGCGCTTCGCGCCCCGCGCGGCGCCGACCAGGTTGGCGTAGCCGGCATCGAAGAAGAAATCGTCCAGATAGTCGTTTACCTGGATCGCGCGAACCGGGAACGGGCCGGTCTCGGCGAGGCCCTCCTTGCTGCGGTAGTCGTGCACCAGCCCCTTGTAGATCGGCTCGGCCTTGTCGCTGTAGGGAATCTCCCAGATCTCCTTCACGTCCTTCAGCGCGGCGACGAAACTTCCGCGCGGCGCCGCATCGTAGACCGCCGACACGCGCGAGCTCTTGCCGTGCCGGTCGCGTACGGCGATCACCTTGAGCGGCGCGAGCGTCGCGGCATCGAGCGCGACCAGCGTATGCGGCAGAGTGTTCGCGGCCATCACGAAGCGGCCATCCGAAGACACCGCGATGTTGCGCATGTTGATGCCCGCACGCACCTCGCTCACCATGCGCAGGTTGTAGAGATCGTACTTCGACACCCAGCCGTCGCGCGAGCCGAAGTAGACGAAGCGGCCGTCGGGCGAAAATTTCGGCCCACCGTGCAGCGCGTAGCGCGTGGCGAAACGCGTCACCGGCTCGAGCCGGTCGCCGTCGAGGATCGTCGCGTGATGGTCGCCGATCTCGACGACGACGAAGAGGTTCATCGGGTCGGCGGCGTACGCCGGGCGCTCGGCGTCGGGCTGCGTGGCCGGATGGACGATCCGAGACGCGCGGATTTCACGCATGCCCCAGCGCGGCCGTTCGGTGGGCGGCGTGTAGATGTAGTCGGCGAGCGCGCGGATCTCGTCGGCCGAGAGCCGGTCGCCGAAACCCAGCATCTGGGTCGCCATGCGACCCTTGGCGATCACCTGGAGGGCCGCCTTCGGGCGCAGCCGCTGCAGGTTCTCGGGCAGCAGCGCCGGCCCGGTGAGGCCGAGACGCGTCGGGCCGTGGCAGACGGCGCAGTGCCCGGCATACAGCGCCTGCGCCGGCCGTGCGTTGGACGCATCAGACGCGCCCGCCGCGCTCACACCGCCCACAATGCCCGCCGCGAGCAGCATGCCGAGCGCGCGACTCAGGCCGAGCGCACCCACGTCACCTCCTTGCCGCGGTACGGGAGCACCGGCACCCGCTCGCCGCCGCTGGTGACGCCGATTTCCGCGTCGGTGAGATAACAGCCGGGATCCTCTTCCCAGGCATCACCGGTGAGCTGCAGGGCGCGCACGCGCGTGTTGCCGCCGCAGACATCGAAAACCCTGCAGGCCCCGCAGCGCCCCTTCACCGTGCGCGGGCGCTGCTTCAGGCCCGCCATGATCGGGTCGCTGCGGTCGACCCAGATCTGCGAGAACGGCCGCGTGCGCACGTTGCCGAGCGAATAGTTCCACCACATCGTGTCGGGATGCACGTTGCCCAGGTTGTCGATATTGGCGACGTTCACGCCCGAGGCATTTCCACCCCACTCGGCGAGCTTGGCGCGCAGTTGCGCCTCGCGCGCAGGGTGGTTGCGGCGCACCCAGAACAGCAGGTACGCGCCGTCCGCATCGTTGTTGCCGGTGACGAACTCCTTCGCCAGGCCGCGCTGCTGGTAGTCCCAGGCGGTGTCGAAGAACAGGTCCATCGCGCGGCGCGTGGTCTGGAAGTGGGCGTCGCTGCCGCGGTTCTTGTTGCCGCGCCCGGCGTAGTTGAGGTGCGACAGGTAAAATTTGTCGATGCGCTCGTCTTCGGCGAGCGCGAGCAGCGCAGGCAGGTCGGCGGCGTTGTCCTGTGTCACGGTGAAACGCAGGCCGACCTTGACGCCCTGATCGCTGCACAGGCGCAGGCCCGCGAGGGAGGCGTCGAAAGCGCCCGGCTTGCGCCGGAAGCGGTCGTGCGTGGCCTGCATCCCGTCCAGGCTGATGCCGACGTAATCGAAGCCGAGCGCGGCAATGCGCGCCGCCATCGGCGCGTCGATCAGCGTGCCGTTGGTCGACAGCCCGACATAAAAACCCATCGCCTTGGCGCGCGCGGCAACCTCGAACAGGTCCTTGCGCAGCAACGGCTCGCCACCCGAGAGGATCAACACCGGCACCTGGAAGGCCTTCAGGTCGTCCATCACGGAATACAGCTCTGCGGTCGACAGCTCGCCTGGAAAATCGACGTCGGCGGAGATCGAATAGCAGTGCTGGCAACTCAGGTTGCAGCGCCGGATCAGGTTCCAGATGACCACTGGCCCTGGCGGGTCACGCCGGCCGGCAAGCGGCGTCGGCTGAGATAATTCCTGCATGAATTGCGAAACGCGAAACACTGTGGGCGCGTCCGAGTCGATTGACGCGCACATGCTACGTGGCCACCTCCTGCTAGAGTTGACCTGCGTCAATTGCGCGGACGCGGTCCGCGCCTGAGGCGCCGCAGGCCACGGGCCACGGGCCACCCTCCGCAATGTCCGCTATCCGAAAAATCACCGTCACCACCGGCATCACCTGGCTCGAGGTGGCGGACGCCGACCTGCGCCTGCTCTGCGGCTGCCCAGCCGACGTCGTCAAGCATCTGGCGCGCTGCGGACTGATTCTGCCGATCGAGGTCGACGGGGTGGCGTGCGAGAGCGGGCCGAACGCGATCCTGCTATCGGACCTCGCGATCCAGAACGGGCAACCCTGCAACCGGTCCGAGTTCCCGGTTCTGCAGATGCTTTACCTGCAGGGCATGCTGGTCCCCGACCATCCCAACAACACCGGCCGGCGCCCGCGCATGATCGGTTCGCGCCACCAGGTCGAGACCCAGATGGCCTATCTCTACCGCGGCAACTACGGCCTCGATTCGGTCGACGAGCTGCGCGAGGCGGGTGTGGCGCCGGCGCAGGCCGACGCAATCATGCGCATGAAACTCGCCTTCGCCTTCGGGCGCATCCGCCCGACCGAGGAACTGATCGAGCCGCTCACCCTCGAGCAGGGCGCAATTGAAATCCAGAACGGCGTCCGGCTGCGGCGGCTGCGCACCAACGTGTTCGAGCTTGCCTACGGCGGCGAAACGGTCGAGATCGATCTCAACCTCGCGCCGGGCGAGCACTATCCCTGCCCGTATACGCTCGGCAACTACCTGCTCGAGCCCGATTACTTCGCGGTCGCGCACACCGGCGATGGCGACGGCTGGGACATGAACCGGCCGGCGATGGGCTGCATCGTGTTCTTCCAGGGACGCGTTTATCTGGTCGACGCCGGCCCAAACGTCGAGCACGCGTTGAATGCCCTCGGCGTCGGCGTAAACGAGATCGATGGCATCTTCCATACGCATTGCCACGACGACCATCTGGTCGGGCTGACCTCGCTCATCTCGGGCGAGCGGCGCATCGCCTATTACGCCGTGCCAATGGTGCGTGCCTCGGTGTTCAAGAAGCTCTCGGCCGTCATGCAGCTCGCGGAGCACGAGTTCAGCCGCCTGTTCGACGTGCGCGACCTCGAGCTCGACGCGTGGAACGACATCGAGGGTCTCGAGGTGAAGCCGATCCTCTCGCCACATCCGGTCGAAACCACGATCCTGTACTTCCGGGCGATGTGGGAAGGCGGTTACCGCATCTACGGTCACCTCGCAGACATCGCCTCGGTGAAGGTGATGGACGAGCTGCTCGCCCCGTCGGATGCACCCTATGGCCTGTCGGCCGAGCTGCGTGATCAGGCACTTGCCGCGTACGGACTGCGCGCCGACGTGAAAAAAATCGATATCGGCGGCGGCCTGATCCATGGCGAGGCGCGGGATTTCAAGGACGACCCCTCGGGAAAGCTCATCCTCGCGCATACGTCGCGGCGGCTGACCGACGCCGAGCGCGCGATCGGCTCGGGCGCCTCCTTCGGCACGGTGGACGTATTGATCCAGGGCTCCTCCGACATCTTTCGGCGCCGCGCCTATGAATACCTGCACGGCTACTTTGCCGACGTGCCGAAGCACCGCATCCGCCATCTGCTCAACTGCGAACATGTCGTCGTCAATCCCGAGGTGCTGCTCGTGCGCGAGGGCGAGGCGGTGTCGAACGTATACCTCGTCCTGAGCGGCTCGGTCGAGGTGCTGCGCCCGGGTGCCGCCGGCACGAGCCTGCTGTCGGCCGGATCTATTCTCGGCGAGACCTTCGCGCTGCTCGACATTCCGGCGGCCGAGTCCTACCGCGCGGTCGGCTTTGTACGCGCGCTGCGCCTGCCGCGCGATCTGTACCTGGAGTTCGTCACCCGCAGCGCGCTCTACCGCCAGATCGTGCAGTCGCACGAAAAGCGCGAGTTCCTGCGCAGCGTGCCGCTGTTCGCCGACGGCGTCTCGGGCATTACGCTAAATCGCCTGGTGCAGGCCGCCGAGCCGCGTCCGATGGCGCGCGGCGAGATCGTGTCGCCGCCCGCGGAGACGCTCGTCGTGATCGAAGCGGGCGCGGCGCAGCTTGCAACGGCCGCTGGCTACCGCGAGCGTCTAAGCGTCGGCTCGCATTTCGGTGCGATCACGCTCGTCGGCGTCGCGATCGACGGCGCGGGCGTCGAGATACTCGACGACGTCCGTGCCTACGCCCTGCCGCTCGAGCAAGTGGTCGAGCTGCCGGTGGTGCGCTGGAAGCTGCTCGAGACGCACCGCCGGCGATACATCGATCGCTAGCCGTCTGCGCTAAACCCAGCAGATCGCCGCGCCGAGCGCTCAGCTCGATTGATGGCCGGGAACTGCCCCGCGCCCGTCATTCACGGGCGTGGAGACTCATGCGCCAAGCCAAGCTGTTAGCCTGGATCTCTCGCCGACCAAGCCATCCTGATTGAAGTGGTGGATGCAGTAATGCGCCCATGAATCCTCGAACGACATCTCGATGTCACCCGTCACCGAAGTCGTGCCAAGTCCGATCTCTGCGTAGGTAAACTCGAAACTGCCGCTAGAGCGCGCCAACGCAACGTGGAACGGTTGTCCATTGAAGTTGTTGATCATCGGTCTGCCGCTGCTTTTCATGACGCCCGGTATACCGACCCTTGCAGTTCTGCGTTCCAAGTTCGCTTCGAGATCAATGGGCAGGAACAATGTCTCGCAAAATTCCGAGCATGTGGACGCGAATACGGAGAAAAGATTGCTCAATGGTTCGGATGCGCCGCCCGAGATAATTGTTTCGAGTGCAGCGCGTTGCGCCTTATCCGCACGTTCGTCGATAACAATCTGGCGTTTGCCATTGCCCTCCGAGATTTCACCAGGCCACTTGTACAGCGCCGCCCAAATCAGCCCCGCGAGCGGCGTATCGTTGAAATGACCTTCGACGATCTTCCCGACGAAGGCCGACTGACAATAGCCATAGGTACTCGGCAAGTTGAACTGGCAACCGCAGTTCACAGCGCAATTGCAGTTATCGTAGGTTTCGCTCTTGAATAACCATTGGCTCGCCATCTCGCTGACCCTCCCCTAGTCCGTCATCGATGGAACGTCTGAAACGATATCCGGGGGCGTCATCGATGTCTATGTCTAACGAACATCGTCCCCGTGGCAAGGAAGGAGACAGCGGATGAAGCGACTTGCGTCGAGGAGGATACCTCCGGCTGTTGCAATTGGGGCCTGCATCATGGTCACAACCCAGCCCCTGCATGCCGAATTGATCGCAGTGACGAAGAAGGTGGAGGGGACCACCGTCCATTATCGAGTCGTGTTGCCGAATGGCTACGATCCGGGTAAGGCATATCCTGGAATTCTCGCGTTCGCCGGTGGCTCGCAGACGATAAACGCGGTCCACCGCATCCTGAGGCGCAACTTTCACAGGGAAGCCGAGAAACGTGGGTATATCGTCATCGCGCCGGCAGCGCCGCGCGGTCAGCTGTTCTTCCAAGGCGGCGCGCGCATTGTTCCGAAGTTTCTGAAAATGGTTCTCGCGGACTACAAGATTCAGGATGGAAGATTTCATGTCGCGGGACCATCAAACGGCGGCATCGCGGCGTTCCACGTCGCGGCGGAAAATCCCCGGTACTTCCTCTCCGTTACGGCTTTTCCTGGATACATGTGGACGCCCAGCGCAGCGAAGCTTCAGGCAATTTCAAAAATGTGCGTGTTCATGTACGTAGGCGAATTCGATCGCTACATGTGGCACGGTGAAATGAAGAGAGAAGCCGAATTCCTTCGGTCCAAGGGTACGCGCGCGCGTTATACCGTCGAGAAAGACCAGCTCCACCGCTTGGACAGCCTCGCGGGCGCCAATGCGGGGCGCCTGTTCGACGGATTTGAAGAAGCCGAAAAGGGGTGCAATAAATAGGGCGCCGCAC
>Ga0255041_10000101_pt1 | contig 11703 bp, 12 predicted proteins | sample BC1_12_3_MG_FD_188630 | JGI IMG/M metagenome (GOLD analysis project Ga0255041, IMG submission 188630) | Seawater microbial communities from Strait of Georgia, British Columbia, Canada - BC1_12_3 | ecosystem: Environmental > Aquatic > Marine > Strait | place: Canada: British Columbia | collected... | reverse complement strand
TTCTCGGGGTAGCGGCCGTGCTTCGCGCGATAGCCTTCGCAGGCTGCGATCACCGCCTCGCCACGCGTACGCGTCGCGCTCTGGTGCAGGCCCCAAATCGCGCCGAGTGCGATCAGTGTGACAAGCCAGATCCCGCAGCGCGCCACGTGCAGCCGCAGGTCCGCCCAGCGCCGCATGACGAGTGCGAGCAGCACGCCGGCGAAGTGCAGGAGCAGTGCGAAGGCGCCGAGCATGAACACGACCATGTCCTCGCCGAGTGCGGCGACGACGAGGAACAGGCCCGCGATCGCGGCGCTGATGATGAGCTTGCGTCGCACCGCGGCAGTGTAATCCCGTAATCCCGTATCGCTGGGCAGAACGGCGAACGGTTGGATGCGGAGTTGGATAGACTGATGCGTCGGTGCACCACCTGAGCTGCACATGCGCGCTGAATCCCCCAGCTATGACCGTCCGCTTGCGGGTGCCAAGGTGCTCGACCTGTCGCAGGGCATCGCCGGCCCTTACTGCGGCATGCTGCTCGCGCAGTACGGGGCCGAGGTGATCAAGGTCGAACCGGCCGAGGGCGATTGGGGTCGCACGCTCGGTGCGCGCTTTGGCGACCACACGGCGATCGCCCTGTCGGGCAACCGCGGCAAGCGCTCGATCGCACTCGACCTCAAGTCGGCCGGGGGGCGAGGGCTTCTCGCGCGCCTCGCTGCGCGCGCCGACGTGTTCATCGAGAACTTTCGCCCCGGCGTCAGCGAACGGCTCGGCGTCGGCTACGGCGCGGTGCAGGCGGCGAATCCGAACGTGATCTACGTCTCGATCAGCGCCTTCGGGCAGAACGGCCCGCGCCGCAGCCAGCCGGGCTCGGACATGGTTGCGCAGGCCTTTTCTGGAATGATGATGGTGAACCGCGCGCCTGACGGCCCGCCAAAGCCGACCGGTTTTTATACCGCGGACACTGTCACTGCGCTGTACGCCTTCCAGGCGGTCGCGATGTCGCTCGCCGCGCGCGCCTTCGAAGGCAAGGGGCGCCACCTCGACATCTCGCTCGTGCACGCGAGCGCGGCCTTTCTCACCCAGAAGGTGATCGAGGGTCGCCTGGAAGGCGCGGCGCCGAAAAAGATCAACGTGCCTGCGGGGAGCTACCGCACGCGCGACGGCTGGATCACGGTGACGCTCACCAAGGAGACGCACTTCGCGGGGCTCGCGCGCACGATCGGGCGCGAGGACCTGCTGTCGGATGCGCGTTTCGCGAGCTTCGCCGCGCGCGCGGAACATGCCGAGGCGCTGCTGCCGATCGTACGCGAGGCCTTCGCCGATCGCGCCAGCGCCGAGTGGCTGCGCGCGCTGGCCGAGGCCGACGTGCTGTGCAGCCCGATCAACAGCGTGAACGACTGGGCGGCCGATCCGCATACGCGTGCCGTTGGCACGATCGCAGAGGAAGACCTGCCGGAGCTGCCGCCGATTCCCTGGGTCAAAATACCCGGCGCCGTGCACCCGGCGCCGGACGATGCGCGCACGCGCTGGCCCGACATCGGCGGTGACGCCCAGGACATCCTGCGCGAGGCGCTCGGGCTGGACGACGGCGCGATCGATGCGCTCGTCGCACAGGGTGTGGTCATACTCAAATCGACAACTTCCGCATGAGGTAAGCCATGCAAGCCACGCAGCCCACTGATCAAACGGCGATCGACCTGCCGAAAACCGCCGCGACGCTCGAGCGCATGTTGCGCCTGCGCGCGATTCCCTTCGGCATGAAATTGTTCGAATCGATCGAGGCGATGGAGGCGATCCCCAAAATCCGACGCCCGGGTTCGGTGCACACCCTGGACCAGGTCGTTGCGCAGGCTGCGCGCCTCGGCTGGACCGTCGGCGTGACGACCCAGGACCTCGTCGGCGATCAGTGCCGCGCGGTGGTCGGCCTCGGCGGGCAGGACGACAAGTGGCGATCGGGCCAGCACATGAAGGGCGTGTGGTTCGCCACGCTCGAGGACGCAGGCCGCCATCAGGCGGCGATGAACGTCGTGCCGGTGGGGAAATACGCCGCGGTCGCGGTCTCGCCGCTGGCGAGCGGGCGGCTCGATCCGCCCGACATCGCGCTGTTTTACGCCACGCCGGGCGCGATGATTTACTTCGTCAGCGGCCTGCAGTGGTCGGGCTACAAGCGCTTCGACTGGAGCGTGGTGGGCGAATCTTCCTGCGCCGATTCCTGGGGCCGCGCGCTGAAAACGCGCGAGCCGAGCCTGTCGATTCCCTGCTTCGCCGAGCGGCGTTACGGTGGCGTACTGGACGACGAGATGCTGATGGCGCTGCCGCCCGCGATGCTGGTCAAGGCGATCACGGGCATGGAGGCGCTGGCGAAGAACGGCTTTCGCTATCCGTTCGCGCAGTACGGGATCCAGCAGGACGTGCGCGCCGGGATGGCAGTGAGCTACCCCGACCGCAAATGATCGAGGCGGTCGGCGCGCCTTAGGCGGGATGCGTACGATGCACTGCCGTTCGGGTCTCGGCGCGGCGGCACTCGCGGTCTGTTTTTCGGCCACGGGCGCGCCCGAGGTGCCGGTCAGTGGCGGCTCGGTGGACGGTTTCGAGCCGCTCGAGCGTGTCGTGCTCATGCATATGCGGCGACTCGGTGCGCCTGCCGCCACCGTCGCGGTGGGCAAGGGCGACGCGCTGGTCTACGCGCGCGGCTTCGGCTGGGCCGACACGGCGCGCACGCGCCCGGTCGAGCCCGATGCGCTGATGCGTATTGCGAGTGTGACCAAGCCGCTCACCGCGGCCGCGGCGCGCAAACTGATCGATGAAGGCCGCCTGGACGCGGACGATGCGGTGCTCGCGCGCCTCGCGCTCGACGAGACGCCCGCGGACCGGCGCTGGACGCGCATTCGCGTGCGCCACCTGATCGACCATCGCGGCGGCTGGGACGCGCATCAAAGCGTCGATCCCATGTTCCAGGTCGATGCGATCGCGCGGCGTCTGCATCTCGAGCGGCCGCCACGCGCCCACGACATCGTGCGCTACATGCTGCGCGAGCCGCTGCAGTTCGAACCCGGCACGCGCAAGGCCTACTCGAACTTCGGCTACTGCGTGCTCGGGCGCGTGATCGAGCGCGTCGCCGGGACGCGCTATATCGATTACCTGCGCCAGCAGCTGCTCGCGCGCTACGGCATCCGCGACGTGTTGCTCGGCACCATGCGCAGCGCGACGCGCGATGCGCGCGAAGTGGACTACCCGAACGGCGCGAGCGGCTTCAACACCGTAACGGGCGATTCGGCCGCCGGGCTGGTTGCCTCGGCGCCGGCGCTGGTGCGTTTTCTGGAGCACTACTGGCTCAGTGGTGCGCCGCGCCGGCCGGGCACGCGTGGCAACTGGGCCTATTTCGGTAGCCTGCCCGGTACCTCGGCAATGGTGCGCCAGCTGCGTTCGGGGGTGAACTATGCCGTGCTGATGAACGCCCGACGCGAGGGCAGCCACAAGCGCGACCAGCAGCGGCTCGCGCGGCGGATGGACGCGGCGGTGGAACGCGCGCTGCAGTAGGTGGGGAGCCCGATCGAAGCGCTACTTTTCTCGACGAGCGTGGTCGCGCTCGCCGAGATGGGCGACAAGACGCAGCTGCTGTCCTTCGTGCTTGCCGCGAAGCTCAAGCGTCGCGGGCCGATCATCTTCGGTATCCTCGTCGCGACGCTCGCAAATCATTTTCTGGCGGGCAGCGTCGGCCTGTGGCTCGCGCGCCTCGTTGCGCCGGACACGCTGCGCTGGATCATCGCTTTGTCGTTCTTCGCGTTTGCGCTCTGGGCGTTGAAACCGGATGCTCTCGAGGGCGAACGGCCTCTGCGTGGCATGGGGGTGTTCCTGACCACGCTGATCGCGTTCTTTCTGGTCGAGATGGGCGACAAGACGCAACTCGCGACCGTGGCACTCGCCGCGCGCTACGACGCGCTCGTCATCGTCGTCCTCGGAACGACGCTCGGCATGATGATCGCCAACGTGCCGGCGGTGTGGATCGGCGAGGCGCTCACCCGGCGCGTGAACATGAGGCTGATGCGCTGGGTCGCGGCGGCGCTGTTCGTCGTGCTGGGGGTGCTCGCCTTGCTGGTGCCGGGCTGGGGCGGGTAATGCAGCCCGAAACTTGCACGCCGGCGTCGCGGTCGAGGTCGCCCATTGCATCGTCGAAATGGTCCCAGATCAATGCCTATCCGGTCGGTGCCTCCGGGTGCAGCAGCTTCTCTGCCTTGAGCTCGGCCCAGAACGCGGCGGGGATGTCGCGCCGCAGGTGGGCGAGGTTGTCGGTGATCTGCGAAGGTGCGTTGGCGCCGGGAATCACCGCGACGACCGCGGGATGAAGTAGTGGAAACTGCAGCGCCGCCGCGGCGAGCGGTATCTGATGGCGCGCGCAGACGGCCTCGATCTTGCGCACGCGCTCGAGTACCTCGGGCTGGGCCGCGGTGTAGCGGTAGAGCGCGCCGCTTGTGGCGCCGGTGGCGAGCACGCCCGAGGCGAACACCGCGCCGATGACGACGCCGACCTCGTGCTCGAGGCAGAGCGGCAGCTCGGTTTCGAGCGCGTCCTGATCGAGCAGGGTATAGGGCATGGCGACGAGGAAGTAATCCATCGCGAAGCGTTCGAGAAAGCGCGGAATCATGCCGCGGTGGTTGATGCCGGCGCCGATCGCCTTGATCTCGCCTGCGCGCTTGAGTTCCTCGAGCGCCTTGAATCCGCCTCCGGCGTCGAGCTGATCCAGATACTGTTTTACCTTCGCTTCCTCCTGGTGAAAGCGCAGGTCGAGGTCGTGAATTGCGAGGGCGTCGACCGTGTTTAGGCCGAGGCGCTGCAGGCTGTCCTCGTAGGAGCGCATGACCGCGTCGTAGCCGTAGTCGAAGCGCAGCTCGAAATGTAAACCGCCCTTCCAGCGCGGAAAATCGAAGTGCGCAGGATCCTTCGGGCGGCGGAAGACGCGCCCGATCTTGGTCGTGACGACGTAGTCGTCGCGCGGCTTGCGCCACAAGGCGTGGCCGAGGCGGTGTTCGGCAAGCGTGTTGCCGTACCAGGGGGCGGTATCGAAATAGCGCAGGCCGGCGTCCCAGGCGGTGTCGAGCGTGGCCTGGGCCTCGGCTTCGCTCATCAGCGTATCGGGATCGGCGAGGAATACGGTGCCCAGGCCGAAGGCGGGCACGCTTAGGCTGCTGTTGCCCACGCGCTTGTGCGCGAACGGATCGATCGACACCGTGTTTCCTTCCGTGATGCGTTCTCGAAACCGAAGTGTAAGGCGTTTAGAATGCGCGGCTTCGCGCATCGAAGCACCGGAGCAGCACGCATGAAGCTCGCCATCCTAGACGACTACCAGCGCCTCGCGCGCCGTGTCGCCGATTGGGATCGCCTTGAAAAGCGCGGTGTCGAAATCACGGTTTTCCACGACGCGTTCGCCTCCGCGGACGAGGCGGCCGCGAAGCTTGCCCCGTTCGACATTCTTTGCCTGATGCGTGAGCGCACGCCGTTCCCGCGCACGCTGATCGAGCGTCTGCCGATGCTGAAGTTCATTGCGCTCACCGGCCTGCGCGCGCCGAGCCTCGACACCGCCGCCTGCAGCGAACGGCACATCCCGGTCAGCAACACCGGCGTGGGCAACACGAACGCGCCTACCGCTGAGCTCGCTTGGCTGTTGGTAATCGCCGCGGCGCGCGATTTCGCCAAGGCTGAGCGCGGCATGCGTGCCGGACGCTGGCACGACGGCATCGCCGGCGGGATGATCCTGGAGGGCAAGCGCCTGGGGCTGCTCGGTCTGGGCAAGCTCGGCACGCGCGTCGCGGGCTACGCGAAGGCCTTCGGCATGGACGTCGTCGCCTGGAGCCAGAACCTCACGCCCGAGCGCGCGGCCGCGGCCGGCGCGCGCCAGGTCGCGAAAGACGAACTGCTCGCGACCTCGGACGTGGTGAGCATCCACCTCGTGCTGTCGGATCGCACGCGCGGCCTGCTCGGTGCGCCCGAGTTCGCCACCATCAAGCCGGGCGCGATCTTGGTGAACACCTCGCGCGGACCGATCGTCGACGAAGCGGCGCTGCTCGCCGCGCTGCAAAGCGGGCGCCTCGGTCATGCCGCGCTCGATGTCTACGCTACCGAGCCGCTGCCCGCCGACCACCCGCTGCGCAAGCTCGACAACGTGACGCTCTCCCCGCACCTCGGTTATGTGAGCGAGGACGTGTTCCGCGTGTTCTATGGCGATGCGCTCGAGGACATCGAAGCCTGGCTCGACGGTAAGCCGATCCGCGTGCTCAACCCGGAGGCGCTCGCATGAGCGCGACGACCACCACGCTCGTTCTGGTACGCCACGGTGAGACGGCGTGGAACGCCGAAGGCCGCGTGCAGGGGCAGACCGACGTGCCGCTGAACGACGTCGGGCGTGCGCAAGCCGCGGCGCTGGTGCCGGCGCTCGGCGCCGAGCGCTTCGACGCGATGTATTCGAGCGACCTCCTGCGCGTGCGCGAGACCGCGCAGCCCACGGCGCGCGTGCTCGGGCTCGACGCGGCGCTCGACGCCGGCCTGCGCGAGCGGCACTACGGCCTGTTCGAGACGCTGACCTACCTCGAATGCGGCGAGCGTTTTCCCGCCGAGTTCGAGCGCTTCCGCGCGAAGGAGTTGGACTTCGACTTCGGCACGGGTGAGAGCCTGCGTGACTTCAATGCCCGATCGATCGCTTGCGTACGTTCAATCGCGCAGCGTCACGCGGGCGCGGCGGTGCTGGTCTTCACCCACGGCGGCGTGCTCGAAATGCTGCTGCGTGAGGCGACCGCGCGCGGACTACAGTCGGCGCGCGACTTCGAAATTCCGAATGCGGCGATCAACCGCTTCGACTACGCCGCGGGCGCGTGGACGCTGCGCGCCTGGGCCGAGCGCGCTCACTTGGAGGCGGCGCTGGACGATTTGCGCGACTGAGCGGCGACGATTTTGTCCTGCTGTGCCTTGAGCCAGGCGGGATTCTCGAGCAGCTTGGCGAGTGCGAGCGCAGCAAAATAGAGAAAGCCCGCGGCGATTACCGTCTCCGGATGGCTCACCCATTCGCCCTCGCCGGGAATGCCGTAGAAATGGCCATGCTGGGTAACGCCGAACTTCGGCACCGGCAGTAAGAGCGTGGCGAACACGGCGCCCAGATAAAACACGACCGACAGCGCCCAGTAGCCCATCTGGCGCGCCCGCTCGGTGCCGCCCGGCGAACGGCCGAGCAGGATCGCGATGAGTTTCGCGCCGATCAACCAGACGAAGAGCAGAATCGGCCCCCAGGAGCCGAGTGCGGCCGACATGCCGCCGGCGAAGAGTAGATAGATCGCGCCCAGGCCGAGCAGGACCTTGAGGCGGCTCGCCCGGCTCTGGCTCGAGCCCGTGCCCACCACCACCATGCCGAGGAAAGGCCCCGAGTGAACGACGAGAAATTCGACCATCATGACCAGCATCAACTCGGCAACCAGGGTCTTTCGCCAAGCTAACGGATTGATCCAGCACCACAGGTAAAGGCCGGCAAGCGCTGCGTCTGGCCCGGCGGCACCGAGTCTGCGCAGGATGCCGAACCGATGATCGTTTACGCCGCCGGAATCCACTAATCTTTCCCATTTACGCCGGTTCCGTTTCGGAAGTCTTTTACAGGAGTCTCCACGCATGAGCCAGCAGGTCGCATTCGAAGTCACCGTGCCCGCCGCCTACGAGCAGGCAATCGAGAAAACCACCGCAGCACTGAAGGCCGAAGGCTTTGGCGTTCTGACGCGCATCGACATCAGTCAGACGCTGAAGGAGAAGCTAAACGTCGACTTTCGTCCCTACGCAATTCTTGGCGCCTGCAACCCGCCGCTCGCGCACAAGGCCCTGTCGCACGACGGGCAAGTCGGTTTGATGCTCCCCTGCAATGTGACGGTCGAAGCCAAGGACGCCAAGACGTCGGTCGTGCGCATCGGCGATCCCGACGCCTTCCTCAAGATCGGCGACTTTGCCAAGGACGCCGTGCTGCAGGCCGTGGCGACGGAGGCGCGTGCGCGCCTCGCGCGTGCGGCCGACGCCCTGAAGCGCGCCTGAGCGCAGACCGATGGACACGTCCGCCAAGGATTTTCGCGTCCTCGTCACCGCAGGTGCCGCCGGGATCGGCCGTGCGATCGCGCAGACCTTCGTCGCGCACGGCGCGCGTGTGCACATCTGCGACATCGATACGACCGCGCTCACCGAAGCGAAACAGCAGCTGCCCGGGGTGACGCAAAGCGTCGCCGACGTGGCGACGCCCGCCGACGTCGATCGGCTGTTCGATGATGCGGTGAAGGCCCTCGGCGGGCTCGACGTGCTGGTCAACAATGCGGGCATCGCCGGGCCGACCGCGAAAGTCGAGGACATGGCGATCGCCGACTGGGACCGCTGCATCGCGATCGACCTCAACGGCATGTTCTATTGCACGCGCAAGGCGATGCCGCTCATCAAGGCCGCGGGCGGCGGCAGCATCGTCAACCTGTCGTCGGTGGCGGGGCGCCTCGGCTTTGCCATGCGCACACCCTATGCGGCCGCCAAGTGGGCCGTGGTCGGCTTTACCAAAAGCCTTGCGGTCGAGGCCGGCGCCGACAAGGTGCGCGTCAACTGCATCCAGCCCGGCTACGTCGAGGGCGAGCGCATCGAGCGCGTGATCCGCGACAAGGCGAAGGGCCTCGAGATCAGCGAAGACGAGATGCGCCGACGCATTTTCGACAGCGTGAGCCTGCGGGAATTCGTCAGCGCGCAGGACATCGCCAACATGGCACTGTTTCTCGCCACCGACGCCGGCCGGCACATCACCGGACAGGCGCTATCGGTCTGCGCCGACGTGCGCTACACCATATAGAGACGCCGGCGGGTTCAGGAAAACAGGTGCTCGAGCACCAGCGGCTTGAATGCGGTCGCCTGCACGGCGCCCGTGGGCAGCAGGTCGGCGCGTGAGCTGATCACCACGGGACCGTGATCGGCGTTGTCGGTCAGGCGACCGTGCGAGCCCCTGACTGCGGCGGTCGCCTTGAGTGAAATCACATCGAGGAGCGTACGCAGGCCGAGCTTGCGCTTGGCGAGGCGCCACCCGGTTGCGAGCATCGGAAAGCGAATCTCCGGATCGACGAACAATTCGACCGGGTCGTAGCCGGGCTTGCGATGGATATCGACGGTGCGCGCAAAGTCGGGCGCCCGAGCGTCGTCCAGCCAATAGTAGTAGCTGAACCAGCGCTCCGCTTTCGAGATCGCCACCAGTTCGCCCGCACGCGGGTGATCCAGGCCGGCGGCCCGTTTGCCATCCTCGTCGAGCACCTGCTCGACGCCGTCGAGGCGCTCGATCAGCGCACGCACTTCGCCGATTCGGCTGCGATCGTTTACATAGACGTGGGCGATCTGATGGTCGGCGAGCGCGAAGGCGGCGCTGGCGCCCGGATCGAGAATCTCACGACCGAATTCCTCCGCGCGCACCGCAATCAGCCCGGCTTCGCGAAGCGCCCGATTGATGTGCACCGCGTCGGCTACCGGGGTGATGCCGTACTCCGAGACGACGATCACCTCGCGCCCGCTGGCCGCCGCCGCGTCGATCAGCGTTCCACACACCGCGTCGATTTCCATTAGGTCCTGCTGAATCCGCGGATGGCCGAGGTCCGGCCCGAGGCGCTGCAGGTTGTAGTCGAGATGCGGCAGGTAGCACAGGGTCAGGGTCGGATTGCGCGTGGCCATGACGTGCAGCGTCGCCTTGGCGATCCAGTCGCTCGAGGTGATGTCGGCCAGCGGGCCCCAGAACTTGAACAGCGGGAACGGGCCGAGCTTCGCATCGAGCTCGTCGTGCAGGTCGGTGGGATGCGCGTAGTGGTCGGGGATCTTGCGCCCGTCGGCCGGATACATCGGGCGCGGCGTGGCGCTCCAGTCGGCGCTCGAGTACATGTTGTACCACCAGAACATCTTGGCGCAGGTGAACGCGGGGTCGCGCGCCTTCGCCGCGTCCCAGATCTTCTCCCCGTCGATCAGGCGATTGGACTGGCGCCAGAGCCAGATCTCCGACAGGTCGCGGAAATACCAGCCGTTGGCGACCGCGCCATGGCCGCTCGGCATGAGCCCTGTGACGAGTGTCGATTGGACCGTGCAGGTCACCGCGGGCGTTACGGTCGCGAGCGCACGCATCGCGCCGCGTTTGGCGAGGCGCTGCAGATTCGGCGTGTGCGCGCCGACGAGCGCCGGCGACAATCCAACAGCCAAAATGACCAGAGTCGGATTCATGTGCGTTGAACGTCTTCCGGGCGCGTTCGCGCCGTCGTCGGGTTGCGTGATCGTCGAGACCTCGGCACCATTGACCTCATCACGACGTGGTTTGCTGAACGGGACGAACGAGATGCGGATTGATACGCCATGAGCACTGCCGCCCGCACGCTACTTCGCGACTGGCTGCGGCGTCAACTGAGCGCGGCGCAAAACACCTGGCTCGACGAGCAGCGCTCGACGCTTGCCGAAGACCCGGCGGATACCACGCTGCACATCGCACTTGGCATGGTGCCGCGGCGCCTCGGCAAAGCCGACCTCGAACTGTCGGACGCCGATTGTGCGGCCGCCGATGCGGCGCTCTCCGGATGGGATCCGCGCGGCTGGAGCATCACCGATGCGGCGCGCATTCTGCTGTTGAGTAGCCTGCCGCGCACTGGCAAGCCGTTTGCGGAACGCTTTCGGGCACTGTGCCAGACCGCCGACGTGGCCGAGGCCATCGGCCTCTATCGCGGGCTGCCGCTGTATCCGGATCCGGAGACGCTCGAGGCGCAGGTCGGCGAAGGTCTGCGCAGCAACATTCGTGGCGTGTTCGAGGCGATCGCCCACCGCAACCCCTACCCGCGGACGGTGTTCGACGCGCGCCGCTGGAATCACATGGTGCTGAAGGCGCTGTTCATCGGCAGCCCGCTGGCGCCGATCGAAGGGCTGGACGAGCGCGCCAACGCCGAGCTGGCACGGATCATGTGCGACTTCGCCCACGAGCGCTGGGCTGCGGGTCGCCCGGTTCCGTTCGAAATCTGGCGCTGCGTCGGGCCGTTCGCGGACGAGGCGGCGATCAAAGACCTTGCGCGCGTCCTGTCGAGCGGCGAGGACATCGAGCGCCGGGCCGCAGCGCTCGCGCTGGCGGCTTGCCCGAACGCGAATGCGGCAAAATTGCTGACCGGAGTGCCCGCACTCACGGCCGAAATCTCCAGCCAGAAACTCAGCTGGGCGACACTGCAATGACTGCCGGTTAGTAGGTTAGTAGATTGGTTACACTTTGGCGAGCGATCGTCGCCCGATCCGAATGGGAGTTCAGCCATGATGTTGATTGACCCGCATGCGCACATGATTTCGCGGACCACCGATGACTACGAGGCGATGGCGGCCTCGGGGGTCGTCGCGGTGATCGAGCCGGCGTTCTGGCTCGGGCAGCCGCGTACCAACGTGGGGTCCTATCTCGACTATCTGTCGTCGATCGTCGGCTTCGAGCGCTTTCGCGCGGGACAGTTTGGGATCCGCCACTACTGCACGATCGGCCTGAACTCGAAGGAGGCGAACGACGAAGGGCTCGCCGAGGGCGTGATGGAGCTCATCCCGCGGTTTGCGCTCAAGGAGGGCGTGGTGGCGATCGGCGAGATCGGCTACGACGAGCAAACGCCGCTCGAGGACAAGTACTACCGGCTGCAGCTGGAGCTGGCCAAGAAGCTCGAACTCCCGGTCATGATCCAC
>Ga0255041_10000100_pt1 | contig 11773 bp, 6 predicted proteins | sample BC1_12_3_MG_FD_188630 | JGI IMG/M metagenome (GOLD analysis project Ga0255041, IMG submission 188630) | Seawater microbial communities from Strait of Georgia, British Columbia, Canada - BC1_12_3 | ecosystem: Environmental > Aquatic > Marine > Strait | place: Canada: British Columbia | collected... | reverse complement strand
GGTGCCCGCCTTGCAGCTCGAAGATGACGACGTTGCTTGGTGCGAGATCGGCGAACGGCGTGACTCCCCACGGTGTCCACTGCACCTGTCGTTCGAGATCCAGCATGCGAACGACCGGCTGCCCTCCGATCTGACGCGGCGGCGCGTCCCGATAGCGATCGACGACGGCGCACATCCTCTCCTGTGCATCGGCGCCGTCGAACCTCACCGAGATCTGACGGTCGGCGAAGAACCCGTGCTCGCGCCAGAGCCCATCCCGTGCGTCCAATAGCGTCTCTCCGTGCTTCTTGAGTCTCGCAGCCATGTCGACAATCAGCAGCGCGGAGCTGATTCCGTCCTTGTCCCGCACAGCAGGTGAGGGTGCGTACCCGAGGGCCTCTTCGTACCCCAACAGGTAGGAAAAGCCTTCCTGCGCGAGCTCCAGCGCACGGTTCTGGATCCACTTGTGCCCCGTCAGGGTTTGTTCCCAACGCGCTCCGTGCGCTGCTGCAACCGGGCCGAGCATTGGGCTGCTCACGATGGTCGAGATCACCACAGGTTGTCCCGGTTGGTCGTACCGGCGAAGCAAGTCGTAGGCCAACAGTACACCGACATCATTGCCCGACAGACCCTCGAAGCCATTCTTGCCGCGAACCGCGACCGCGACCCGGTCGCCGTCGGGGTCGTTGGCGATCGCCAGGTCCGCATCGATCCGTTCGGCAAGCGCAAGAACCCGATCCATGGCTCCCGGCTCTTCCGGATTCGGAAACGAAACGGTGGGGAAGCGGCCGTCGGGAACGGCCTGCTCGCTCACGCTGTGCACGTCCTCGAAGCCCGCGCGAGCCAGCACCTTGCGAAGCGTGTCCTCCGCCACACCATGAAGTGCGGTGTAAGCGACGCGCACGTCGGCCCGGTCCTTCGAGTGGCTCACTTCAGCCGCGATTCGCTCGATGTAGCTGTCGCGTAGGGAGTCGGCCTGCCGCAGTAGCCCGTTGGCCCGTGCTTCGTCGATAGAGAGCCGAGGGATCTGGTCAGCGGACGGTGCGCACTGAATCGCGTCTGCAATGCCAAGGTCGTTGGGGGGAATGATCTGCGCGCCGTTCTCCCAGTACACTTTGTAGCCGTTGTAGCCAGGCGGATTGTGGCTTGCCGTGATCATCACACCGCCCGCCGCGCGAAGCTCGAGGAGGGCGAACGCGAGGACGGGCGTCGGCACCACGTCGTTGAAGCTCCAGACTGGAATGCCAGCCCCGGTGGCGACTTCGATCACGTCGCGTTCGAAGACGTCGCTATTGATCCGGGCGTCGCGGCCCACGCAGATTCCACGGGTCACGACGTCAGGCACCTCTTGCTTGAGCCAAGCGCAGAGCCCAGCCGTGACGCGCGCGACCGTCACCCGATTCATGCGGGTGGGGCCCGCGCCCAGCAATCCGCGAAGCCCTGCGGTGCCGAACTGCAGCGTTCCGGCGAATCGCTCCTCGAGCGCCGAGACGTCGCCGTCGTCGATCAGGGCTTGGAGCTCTTGCCGCGTTTCGGGATCGGGGTCTTGCGTGACCCAAGCCCGAGCTATGTCGATGACGCTCACGCTACTGCCTCACTTGGCGCTTCGTCTTGAATGTACGTCCGCTCCTTGTACCAGGCCGCGACCGGAACGAAGAGTATCGCGGTGACCGCCATCGCGGCAGCAAAGAACAGGTAGTACGAGGAACCGTCGAGCTTGCTCGTGCCGTCGGGATTCTGGATGAAGAAGTTCACCGCAGCGGTGAACAGATTTCCCATCGACACACTCATTAGGAACGCACCCATCACGAGGGATTTCATCTTCTTGGGCGCCTGCGTGTACGAAAACTCCAATGCGGTGATCGAGACGAGGATCTCCGCAGCGGTCATGATGATGTAGCCTCCAACCTGCCAGACGATATTGACCGTCTCACCCGCGTCGAGTCGCGCCTCGAGCCAAGCAGGCAGCAGGAACGCAGGCACCGTCAAGAACAGCCCGATCGAGATCTTCCTCAGCGGTGTGAGTGGCCAGAAGTGATCGAAAGCCGGGTAAATCACCCGGTTGAAAAAGGGAATGAACAGGAGGACTAGGGCGGGATTGAGCCACTGCGCCTGCGATGGGTCCCAATCCACGATGAAGTGGCGGTCCATTCGTGCGGCCTGCAGCACCCACGCCGAGCCCTGCTGATCGAAAAGTGCCCAGAACATCGCGATGAACGTGTAAATGATGAAGAGCTTGCCGAGCGCCGCGAGACCTTCACCGCTGAAGACCTCACGGAGAAACGCCACGCCGCCCGGCTGGATGTGCACGAATTTGTTGCGACCCATCCAGAAGACGAGCGTTGCCAGCGCCATCAAGACACCGGGCACTCCGAACGCCACCGATGGACCGAAACGATGGAGGAGGGGCTCGGCGAACAGGATCGATGCCAGCGCGCCGACATTAATCGAGAAGTAGAACCAGCCGAATACTTTCGGTAGCAGATGCGCATTGGTCCGACCGAACTGGTCTCCGACGTGCGCCGACACACAAGGCTTGATGCCTCCCGAGCCGATCGCGATGAGTCCGAGGCCCAGTGCCAAACCGGTGCGCGTATCGTCGATCGCAAGCGTAAGGTGGCCGAGGCAGTAGACGATCGACAGCACCAGGATCGTTCGATACTTCCCGAAGAAAGCGTCCGAGATGATCGCTCCGAAGATCGGGAAGAAGTAGACCGCGGTGACGAACACGTGGAACCACGTCTTGGCTTGCTCGTCTGTCATGAGATCGAGCTCGCCGTTCGCGTTCATCAGGAACTTGGTCATGAAGATGACCAAGATCGCGCGCATGCCGTAGTAGCTGTACCGCTCCGCCGCCTCGTTCCCGACGATGTATGGGATTCCCGCAGGCATCCCCGTGATCGGAGCCGGGGCAGTACGGTAGGGAGCCTTGAAAGACATGGATGTGATCCTAGCGGATTGTTTCTGTATCAGCGGCCTTTCGGGGCATCCGTTCAGATGGTTTTTCTCCGCTTTTTTTTACCGGAATGGTACTAGGGGCAAGACTATCGGGTGGATTGGGGGCTTCGGCTCACGGCAAAGACGTAAATGGAGGACGGCGTGAAACAGAGCGATGACCTGAGGATGCTCAACTGGGGTTGGGTCGCAACGCTGCTAGCGGTATTCGTGAGTGTGATGGGGACTGCCTCTGGCGCTTCGGCCCAGTCCACGCAGATCGACCTGAACCAGTTCAGGCCAGCCGAGTTGGCCACCGACGGTTTTGCGACCAGCACCGCGGACGGCCAGGGCCACAAGCGCTTCGGGTTCATGGTCTATATGGACTACAGCGATGACGAGCTGGTCTTCCAACAGGCGGCGAGCGGCACGACCTCTTCGGTAGTGCACCGGCAGTTGACCGGCCACCTCAACTGGAACGTGGGGTTTTGGGACCGCCTCGTCATTTACATGGATATCCCCTACCACTTCATCATCGATGCGGGGCAGGGCGCGCAGGCGGGTCTGCCGCCCGGTGGGGGTTTTGACTACCTGCTCCCCAACGGCGGTCACTTCGGCGACGTGTACTTAGGTGCACGAGGCACCCTGTACGGCAACCGGCACGACGTGTTCGAGCTCGCGTTGCAGGCGACGATGACGATCAACACCGCGTCGCTTGCGGACAGCCAGCAGAGGTACGGTGGTCAGGCCGACCAGTCGCCCTACCTCGGCGGTTGGTTCGAGCTCTTGATGACGTTTAATGCGGGCGATGTCGTTCGTATCCCGATTCAGGCTGGCTACAAGCTCGGCCCGGAACGTTTCGTCACCAACAATCTCTTCGTCGGCAACGAGTTCACCTTTGGTGGCGGTCTGCTGTTCATGATCGCTCAAGACCAGTTCATGATCTCTGCCGAAGCCTTCGGCCGGACCGCAGCAAACAGCACCGTCGATTGGTGGACCCGAGAGGAAACGCCCGTCGAGGTGCTCGGCGGCTTCAAGTACCTTCATCCGAAGGGGTTCGTGGTCGGTGTGTCGGGCAGCGCGGGCGTGACCGCCGGCTACGGCTCGCCCGACTGGCGTGGCGTCGGGATGATCGGCTTCACGATGCCCGAGCCGGAAGTGATCGGGGACTCCGATGGCGACGGAATTCTGGACGACGTCGACCAGTGTCCAAACGAGCCAGAGGACTTCGATGGCTTCCAGGACGAGGACGGCTGTCCTGATCCGGACAACGATGGGGACGGTGTGCTCGACGTCAACGATGGTTGCCCGGATGACGCCGAGGACATCGACGGCTTCGAGGACGAGGACGGCTGTCCTGATCCGGACAACGATGGCGACGGCATCCTGGACGTCGACGACCAGTGTCCGAACGAGCCCGGCCCGCCAGAGAACAACGGCTGTCCGGACCCCGATCGCGATGGTGACGGTGTTCCTGACCGCGTTGATAACTGCCCGGACGAGCCAGGCACCGTGGAGAACCACGGCTGTCAGGACGCCCAGCTGGTCGTGATCGGCGCAGGCCGGCTCGAGATCCTCGAGAAGGTCTACTTCAAGACAGGAAGCCACAAGCTGCAGAAGCGCTCCTTCGCGCTCTTGGACAACGTGGCGAAGGTCATGAACGCGCACCCGGAGATCGAGCTCATCCGAGTCGAGGGTCACAGCGATTCGACCGGTAGTCTCAAGTTCAACATGAGGCTGTCGAAGATGCGCGCGAACACCGTGGTCCGCTACCTCGTCGGTAGAGGCAAGGTGAGCAAGGAGCGATTGATCTCGGAGGGCTTCGGTCCCACCAGGCCGCTCGTACCTGACGCCAAGACGAGGTCGGAGCTCGCGCAGAATCGCCGCGTCGAGTTCCACATTGCCGATACAGGGCCAGAGGATGCCGCGACCGAGACCCAAGAGGACGCTGCTCCCGCTGAGGCCCAAGAGGACGCCCCTGCTGAGTAGTCACCACTAGCGCCGGGCACGGCGCACTCACAGCGCGGCGGGTTCCAGACTCTGGTCTGCGGCCCGCTTCGCGTTTAACCGGTTGGCCTAACTCGCAATGCGTAAGGGCCAGTGCTGGTCTTCGACACCGAGGCTCAAGTTGGCGAGGAACTGGCGGGCCTGGCGAATCGTAATCCGGTCGTGCGGGTCGCGCCGGAGGCAATGGGCGATCAATGTGCCGAGCTCTCGCGTCTCTGGGCAGTCGAGCAGTGCTCGCACCGCGTCCGGGTCGCCGTCGTGCGTGATGTGCTGCGTGATCATCGCGGCTTCACCGTTGCCGTCGAACAATGTCTTCCCGGTGTAGGCTTCGAAGATCAAGCAGCCGAATGCATAGACGTCCGCGGGAATGGCTCGAGCGGTGTCTCCGCCCCCCCAAATCTCGGGCGCTCCGTAGTTCGCCGTGCCGCACCCAGGCCGCAAGTGTCGACCTGCGAGCCCAAAGTCGACGAGCACGGGCTGAGGTGGTTGACCCACGCCGGTGATGGCGTTCGCGTTGCACACGATGATGTTGGACGGCTTGACGTCGAGGTGACCGACGCCGGCGTGGTGCATCGCGTCGAGGCCGGCGCCTACGCCGAGAAGCAGGTCCCTTGCGCGTCCGAGTGAGAGGTCGCCCATCTCCAGCATTCGCTCGAGGCTTGGCCCCTCGACCAGTTCCATGACCAAGATCGGCTTGGGACGTGCGCCCGCATCGAACGTGACGAAGCGCGCGATGTTCGGATGCTCCGGAAGAGCGAGGAGCGCGCCCGCTTCCTCGCGAAACAGACGCAGGAACTCCTCTTCGGAGAGCGTGCGCGCGGCCGCCGCGGAGTAGTCAGGCACCTTCAACGCAAAGAGCGGGGCTGACTCATCCTGCCTTTCTTCCACGCGGCGCGCGACGAAGACGGAGCCGACTGCACCGGTCCCGACCGTTCGCACGAGATAGAACCCGCCGACGATTCGACTTGGCGGCGCCCACGCAGGCAAGGGCGCATCGGCCTCGAGCTCCATCGGCGCGATGCTGGGTGCCCGCCTAGGGCCGTCGAGGGGAAGCGAGCACAGGTGCTGGAGCAACGTTCGTGTGAGCTCTGCAAACGCCCCGGGTAGATCGCGGTCGACCGCCTCGACCACACTCGCGAACGCTTGATCAATTTCGGAGACCGACGTGCGGAGGGCGCGCTCGACCTCCAGTCCGATGGCCCAAATCGCGGCCGCCGATGCGGGAGACTCATCGCCGATGGAAGCGCCCAATCGCCTCCGAGACCCACTGACGAGTTGGGCCAAGCTCGCCACCCCTCGCTCGAGGGTGGCCAGTGGCGTGCCCGAAGAGCGCTCGGCGACTTCGGTGAGTGAGCTCGAAGCGCCCACCGAACGGAGCCCGCGCGCGAGAAGCGACAGGGCCTGGCGGAACGCTTCGATCCGAGCAGATCGCGCAACGGGCAGTTCGTTGCCAATCGCCTTCAGCGCGTCGGACGCAGCCACCAATCCATGGCCGTCTCGCTGCGCGGTTCGGGTGGCTTGCTGAAGCTTCGCGTACGCCTGCAGTGCGCATTCGATCTCGGGCACCATCGACGCCTCGGCCATCGTTTTCAGATCGTCGAGGTGGGATACATGTCTCGCGGCAGCGATCACGATGTCGGAGACGTCCGTGATCTCCTCTCGCACGAGGGCGTCGCAGGTGCGGGCGGTGGCGGCGCACAGTGTGCGACGGAGCGAGCTCTTGGGATCGTGCCGGACTCGATTGAGGAGCACCCGCTGCGTCAGCAATCGACGTTGGCGGACCAGTTCCTTCCGTGAGTCGACATGCGGCCCGTCCGCATCGACGAGATGCAGCATGGTCCGAAGCTGGCGGAGGCGTGTCGTGAATTGGGGAACCTGGCTCCCTTCCGGCAGCGGGTCGCCCTCTCGAATCACGAGCCAATTGGTGACCTGTTGAAAAAGATCTCCGAGCCGTTCGTCGTGCGCGTCGTCGTCCTCGCCGACCAGCAACAGGTCGTTCACGGACGACGTCTCGAAGAGCGCCGAATCCAGCTCGCGAAGCGCGAGAAATGCCGGGACGTCGGTGTCGGGGTCGCCCTGTGCAGGACGCTCTAGAAGCTTGGCTTTGCGAGCTGCCGCCTCGAGGATCGGCTGGGCTTCGCGCGCGGCTTCATACGCTCCTTCGTTCGCGAACGTTTCGAGCGCGTCGGATATCATGTCGCGAAGCGCGGGTTCGCTCCGCGCTCGAGCTCCGTGGAGCTCCCCGGCCAGGGCCTTCATGAGGGCAGTGCGCCCAACATCTTCGCCGCCTCCCTGTGCGATCGCTTTTCGCAGATGGGCCTCCGCCGTCCTCGCGGCTTGTTCCGCAAAGCCGGGCCGGATTCGTTCGCGCCGCAGCTCGACCAGCGCCTCTGCCGTGTCCAGGCCGCCGACGCGCATCAGTTGCTCGAGCAAAGACTCGACGGCAGCCGGGTGGCTTTCGGCCGCGCGTGGGAGCCCAGCGATCATCGCCGCGGCGATGCCGTGGTCCTGCTGAAAGACGACCGAATCCAGCAGCTCACGGCACGCTCGGAGTCCTTCTTCAGGTTCGACCGCGATACTTGCCGCAAGCGATGCCGCCGCGCGCCGCCACTCCGTGACGGTGAACTCGGGGTCGAGGTGCCGCTGCATCTCCTGCCGGAAGACCGGCATCGACGAGGCGAGCAGGCCCCTTGCAGACGCCACGTGCCGCCAAACCAACGTTTCGCGGTCTGCCAACAGTCGGTCCCACGCCTCTCGGACGGCTTCTGTGCAAAAGACCCGGACGCCGGCGTCGTCACCCTCCGCCGCGCGCCGGGCTGCTTCCCGGGCCGCGCGTTCCAGCAACCGGGCAGCCAAGCGGCGGGACGGAAGGGAGCCGGTTGCCGGTGAGCGAAGCCACTCGCGGCTCGAGTCTTGTCGGGAGATCAACGCCAGTGCGAGCGCGTCGACGTTGTTGACCGTGCCGATCGGCAAGCTCAGCGCGAGCGCGACGCGGGCTCGCATCGACCGGCCGCTCAGTGCGCGTTGCGATCCGAGGGCGAGCTGGGTGGCGACGGAGACGAACGTTGCCGCATCGCCTTTACGAAGACGTTGAAGCACCATCCGCCCGAGCTGGCGTTTGATCGGGCTCGAGGGAAGCGCGGCGGCGACCTCGTACAGCGCTGCCGCGGCCGCCGGTCCGGAAAGCCAGTCGAGCTTCTCGACGAGGCCACCTTCGACGGCGACCTCCAAGCTCCGCAGAAGTGCATCGGGATCGAGCCCTTCGAGCGGGACCGGCCGGCGTTCGTCCACGACCAAGCGCGCGAGGGTCGCCATGCCCTGACGCCATGCAGCCTCCCGCTGCTCGGAGGAGGTCAGTCGGTGCAAGACCGTAAGGCCTTCGAGCCGTTCCCGAGTGGCAGCACGCATCCCTTCAGATTCTAGCCTGCCGATCGCCTCTCCGAAAGCGCGGTTGACAACGATGCGCCAAACCTCTAGCCCCAAGTGGCGTGCTCCAACTTTCCTTCGAGTTTGCCGGCCAATCGCCGACGATCGCGGAGCGCGGCGTTCCCGAGCGTCGCGAGGATGATCTGGACCGCGCCTACGCCCGTGCCTCCAGCTGGAGCCGCGCTCTGGCGGAGCGCTTGGGGCAGCCTATCCGCCTCGTCGTGACCGACAATCGAAGCACCATGTTGGCGGCCCGACCCAAAGGAGGGCGGCTCGAGGTCCGCCTCCACCACATGTTCCTTACCGCCGACGAGAACATTCTCGACGCCGTGGGGGACTATTTAGCCGACAGCGATGGCCGGGCAGCCGGCGTCATCGACCGCTTTGTGGAACAGAATCGCGCCCGCTTCGTTGCCTCTGGGCCTCCCCAAGAGGCGCTGCGCTCCGAGGGGCGCCATCATGACCTGCGAGCGATCGCGGACGACTTGGCGCGGCGGCATTTCGGCGGCGAGGTCGATGTCCGCATCACCTGGGGCAAGCGGGTTCAACCGAAGCGCCGGCAGCGCTCTCTGCAGCTGGGGACATATCTGCCCGACGAGCACTTGATTCGGATTCATCCAGCGCTCGACCAGTCTTGGGTGCCAGGCTTCTTCGTCGAGGCCGTGGTGTTCCACGAGATGCTGCACCACGACATGCCGGCAGTCGTGCAGAACGGCCGCCGCCACTACCATACCCGCGCGTTTCGAACGCGGGAGCGGAGCTTCGAATACCACTCCGCCGCACAGCAATGGCAAAAAGAGAACCTATGGCGCTTGTTGCGAGGCCAGTGACTCGCCCCCCGTAAACCGATGGCACGACGACGTAAAATCCGGTCTTCGATTTCGATCCCGATCACCCTGGGCGCGATCACGGTTCTATTGAGCATAGCGCTTCTGGTCGGCTGGTCATTCCTGCTCGGCCAGAAGATCACCCGCTCCGTGGACATTGCGGGCGACGTCTGGCTCCTGGTGCTGGGCGCCTTGTCGTTCGTCCTGATCATCGTCGTGTTGGTGTTGTTTGTGATTTCGCTGGCTCGCGGAATCATCGAAGTGCGCAAGCAAGACACCTTCATCGATTCCGTTACCCACGAGCTCAAGAGTCCGCTCGCGTCGCTGCAGTTGTGCTTGGAGACGCTCGGGAGGGAGGGTCTCGAAGACGAGGCACGCAAGAAGCTGCGCCGGATGATGTTCGAAGACGTCGACCGTTTACGCGCATTCATCGACGACGTACTCGAAGCCAACCGTCTATCCTATGCGAGACCGGGCATGCAAAACCTCAGCGACGTGCGACTCTTGCAGTTCACCGAACAGTGCGCAGAAGCCGTTCGCGTTCGGCACAAGCTCGAGTCCAACGAGGTGTTCATCGACGTGGACCCGGACCTGGTCGTGACGACCGATCGCGCGGCACTCGAGATCGTGGTGAAGAACCTGATCGATAACGCGGCCAAGTACTCCGGGCGTCCGGCCCGAATCGAAGTCGTGGCGCGTAGGGAGTCGGACAAGAAGGTGCGCTTCGACGTGAGCGACAACGGGATCGGAATCGATCGGAAGAATCTGAAGCGGGTTTTTCAGCGCTTCTATCGCGTGGAGGACCAAGAGGTTCGCCAGCGTCGCGGCACGGGTCTCGGGCTTTTCGTCGTCTCGGCTCTGGTGAAGCAGCTCGGCGGTAGCGTGCAAGCGCTTTCCGGTGGGCGAGGGCAGGGCACTACGATGCGCGTCGAGCTCCCTCTGACCCATGCGGTGAGCGGATGATGGCTGACAACGGTGCCCAGAGGCTCTTGATCGTCGAGGATGAAGATCATCTCGCCGCTGGTCTCAAGCTGAATCTCGAGCTCGAAGGCTATCGCGTCGACGTTGCCGCGAATGCCAAGGAGGCAGGCCAGCGCTTGCTCGACCCAAGCGGCTACGACGCGATCGTGTTGGACGTCATGTTACCCGACGTCAACGGCTTCGATCTCTGCAAAAAGTTCCGAGAGGCTGGCAACTTCGTACCGGTGATCATGCTGACCGCGCGCTCATCGCCCGAAGACCGCGTGCTCGGCCTCGAAGCAGGCGCCGATGACTACATGGTCAAGCCGTTCGAGCTCGGAGAGCTGCTTGCCAGGGTGCGTTCGGTGCTGCGGCGCCAGCGATGGGAGCAAGTCTCCGGCAACAGCGTCAAAGCCACCACGCTGTCGTTCGGCGAGGCCCAGATCAACTTCGACACCCACGAGGTCACGGTTTCAGGGGAAGAGGTCCAGCTCACCCAGCTAGAGCTCGATCTCCTACGCTACTTCGCCGAGAACGCCGGCCGCGTCCTGAGCCGGACCGAGCTTCTCGAACGAGTTTGGAAGCTCCGAAATTACGGCAACACCCGCACGGTCGACAACTTCATCTCCCGACTCCGCCGCCGCTTCGAAGCAGATCCAAGCTCCCCCACTCACATCCTCTCCGTCCGGGGCGCCGGCTACAAGTTCATCGCTTAGCCAGACAAAAGGGGTCTGACCCCTTTTCGCCCTTTTTACATAACTATGACAAACGGGGGGTGAACGGTGACGGTGGTCTGGGGGTGGGTAGGATAGCCTCGGGGCATGGAACCGACGGTTTTCGAGGCCCAACGGCAACCCAGCTCCTCCACTCGATTAGAACAGTGGCGCAGAGCCTGGATCTTCGTGCTCTCCCATGTTGCGGTGCTCGGAGCGTTCTGGTCTGGAGTGACTTGGCAGGCGGTCGTGCTGTGCTTCGCGCTCTTGTTCGTGCGCTTGTGGGGCGTTACCGCGGGCTACCATCGCTACTTCTCTCACCGAACCTACAAGACCAGCCGCGCGTTCCAGTTCTTCCTCGCCGTGCTCGCGCAAAGCAGCTCGCAAAAGGGCGTGCTCTGGTGGGCCGCGCACCACCGCGTGCACCACAAGCGCTCCGATCAACCGGGGGACGTTCATTCGCCGATCCAGAACAGCTTTGCCTACGCGCACGTTGGTTGGATCTTCGATGACACCGAGGACACGCGTTGGGACAAGATTCGCGACTTTGCGAAGTATCCGGAGCTTCGTTGGCTCAACAAGTACTGGGCCGTCCCTCCGGCGGCCCTCGCCGCCGCGTGCTTCCTGATCGCCGGTTGGCCCGGTCTGTTCATTGGGTTCTTCGGGAGCACGGTCCTGCTCTGGCACAACACATTCCTGATCAACTCGCTCACCCACGTGTGGGGCTCGAAGCGATTCGACGCCAAGGACGAGAGCCGCAACAACATGCTGACGGCGCTGCTGACCCTCGGGGAGGGTTGGCACAACAATCACCACTACTACCAGTCCTCGTGCCGCCAGGGCTTCTACTGGTGGGAGGTCGATGTGACGTATTACACGCTCACGATGTTGAGCTGGATCGGTGTGGTGTGGGACATCCGCGAGGTC
>Ga0255041_10000099_pt1 | contig 11843 bp, 8 predicted proteins | sample BC1_12_3_MG_FD_188630 | JGI IMG/M metagenome (GOLD analysis project Ga0255041, IMG submission 188630) | Seawater microbial communities from Strait of Georgia, British Columbia, Canada - BC1_12_3 | ecosystem: Environmental > Aquatic > Marine > Strait | place: Canada: British Columbia | collected... | reverse complement strand
CTTCACGACCCTGGGCTACGGCGATGTCACTCTGCCCCCCGACTGGCGCCTCTTGGCTTCTTTTGAAGCGGCGAACGGGATCATGATGTTTGGCTGGACCACGGCGCTCATCGCAGCGGTTATCCAGCGGCTCGCGCCGGAGCGGCACCGCGGACATGACGACGCTGGATGAGGATGCGGCATCTAGACGAGTCTGAGCTCAGCTCTGTGCCGCGGCTTCGAACATCCTTCGGTTAGAGTCGGTCGGTTGCTTCCGCGAGCGCGTGTAGCCGCCTGGCCAGCGCGCGATTCAGCTGTCGCTCTTTGAGCCTCCACGTCCAGTTGCCGCGGGTGGTTCCGGGACGATTCATTCGGTGCCTGTCATCGAGGTGAAGCAGATCTTGAAGTGGCAAGATCACGGTCTCGGCGGGGGACGCGAAAAGGGCCCGAATCGCGGCATCGACAACATCTGCCTCGCGGCTCGTCCCGAAGTAGCTCTGAACGCGCCTGAGCTCTGCCTTGGCGTTTGCATCATTGGACCGTGCCCGGCGCCGAAGGGCCCGATACCAGCCGAGCATGGTGTCGCTGTCGTGGGTCCCGGTGAACGCCATGCTCGCGCGAGGGTAATCGTGCGGGCGATGCACGCGGTTTCCGGGTTCTCCGCCAAAAGCAAACTGTAACACCTTCATTCCGGGCAGGCCGTACCGGTCGCGCAGGTCCCAGACCTCCTGGGTGACCGCTCCGAGGTCCTCCGCGATGAACGGGAGCTCGCCGTGCACGCGTGTGAGCTCGTCGAAGAACGCACGCCCCGGAGCGTCGATCCAGCGCCCAGCCCTTGCCGTCTTGGACCGGCTGGGAATGCGCCAATATCGGGTGAAGCCGATGAAGTGGTCGAGCCGCACCAGGTCGAAAAGCTCGAGCTGGCGCTGCAACCGGGACTTCCACCATGCGAAGCCGGTCCCTTCGTGATGCTTCCAGTCGTAGAGCGCGTTTCCCCAACGCTGACCGTCGGCATTGAACGCATCCGGCGGAGCGCCCGCAACGAATCTGGGGCGCCCGTTCGCGTAGAGGAGAAATGCCTCGGGGCGAGCCCAGACGTCCGCGCTCTGATGGGCCACGAACATCGGCAGGTCGCCAATGATTCCCACTCGCCTATGCTTGCAATGCCTTCGAAGCGACTTCCACTGTCGGTCGAACAGAAATTGCTCGAACGCGACATAGTCGATCTGGTCCGCAAACGCATCTCTTGCCGCAGAGAGGACCGATCGCTCGCGCCGCGCGATGTCGTTCGGCCAGGTCGTCCAATCGGCGGTTCGGTACCGCGCTTTGAGCGCAGCGAAGAGGCAGTAGTCTTCGAGCCAGTCCCGTTCGCGATTTCGAAAGGCCCCGAAGGAGCGCCGCATCGTCCGTGACCCTCGCTCGAGGAACGCCTGATACGCTTGCATCAGGAGCTTCGACCGAAGGCGTCTCGACCTAGTGAAGCTGGCCCCCCATGTCTTCGAGCCCCGGGGCAAGCCCCGGAGCGATCGCGCCTTCAGCAAGCCGTCCTCGACCAAGTTCTTGGGCGAGATCATGAGCGGCTCGCAGGCGAACGCCGAGATGCTGGAGTACGGCGACTCGTAGGCACCGACCGGGTTGAGGGGGAGAGTTTGCCACCAGCCCTGGCCCGCTTCCGCGAGGAAATCCGCGAACCCATGCGCGGACGGTCCGAGGTCGCCAGTGTACGGACCACCCGGGAGCGAGGTGATGTGCAAGAGGATTCCGCTACGCCTCGGGAGCTTCACGTTCGCCTCTGACTGCGGTCCGCCACGAGGACGACCGTCGAGTGCGATTGCACGACGTGCTCGCTTTCGGTCACGACCTCCGCTTCGTCCGGGTCACTGAAGTCGTGAGGCGATTGCCGGTGCGTGTCGATCAGGCGTCGCCACTGGCTGGCCCCACCTTGGCGAAGGGCAGGGAGCTCGAACGTCAACGGATCTGTGTACGCGTTGAACATGAAGTGCCACCAGTAGTGAAAACCCTCGACGGAAAAAGCCAGGCTTCGCGAGTGGCGCGCGACATCGGGCTCGTTGAGCTTGATGCCGTGCCAGTGCACCGGAACGGCGTGAAGCAGGTCCGAAAGGCTCATGCCCGGGGCTTCAGGGGCTACGCTCAGCCGAAGGTGGATCAGCTTTCTCACGAAACGATGAAGACCGGCGTGCTGCTCGAGAAGTCCCCAGTCGAACCAGGTGAGCTCGCTGTCGTGGCAGTACGGGTTGTTGTTGCCTCGCTGGGTTCGGCGCACTTCATCGCCCATCAGCACCATCGGCACACCGAGCGATAGGAGGTTCGTCGTAAACAAGTTCTTGATCTGCTGGTTGCGGAGTTGCTCGATCGCCGGGTCATCGGTCGGCCCTTCGACACCGCAGTTCCAGCTTCGGTTGTCGCCCGCACCATCCCGGTTCTCTTCCTGGTTCGCCCGGTTGTGCTTTGCGTCGTAGGAGACGACATCGTTGAGCGTGAATCCGTCGTGGCAGGTCACGAAGTTGATGCTCTGCTCGGCCTCGCGTCCCTGGAGCCCGTAGATATCGGGGCTCGCGAGAAACCGGGCTGCGAGCTTTTCGACGTGCCCTTCGTCGCCTCGAAAGAACGCGCGCACGTCGTCGCGGAACTGGCCGTTCCATTCCTTCCAGTGGTCGCCGAAGAAGCTGCCGACCTGATAGAGGCCCGAGGCATCCCATGCTTCGGCGATGAGCTTGGTACCGCTCAGCACCGGGTCGGTTTCGATATCCCAGAGCACCGGTGGGTTTACCACCGGGCGACCTTCGACGTCGCGCGAGAGGATCGATGCAAGGTCGAAACGAAAGCCGTCCACGTGCATCTCCGTCACCCAATAGCGCAGACTGTCGAGAATGAGGCGACGCACGACCGCATGGTTGGCGTTGAGTGTGTTCCCCGTACCGCTGTAGTTCGCGTACCGTGACCGGTCTCCTGGTTCGAGAATGTAGTAGCTACTGTTGTCGAGGCCCCTGAACGAAAGGGTCGCGCCGTCCTCCCCTGCTTCGGCGGTGTGGTTGTAGACCACGTCGAGGATGACCTCGATGTCGGCGCGGTGGAGCGCTTTGACCATGTCTCGAAACTCGTCCAGGCCGTCCAACGGCTTGTCGCCGGAGGCGTAGCCGCAGTGCGGCGCGAAAAAGCAAATCGGGTTGTAGCCCCAGTAGTTGGTGAGGCCGAGAGGCGCCTCCTGCGGGTCGAATTGAAAGACCGGCAACAGCTCGACCGCAGTCACACCGAGCTCCTGCAAGTACGGAATCTTTTCGATGAGACCGGCATAGGTTCCCCGCTTTTCGATGGAGACCCCTGAGCTCGGATGCCGAGTGAACCCCCGCACATGCATTTCGTAAATGGCCGTCTTGGAGAAGGGATGACCGGGGGAGGTGTCACCCTCCCAGTCGTACGCGCTAAGGTCGGCAACGACACTTCTCATCGCCGTCGCCGCCGTATCGCCCGGCCGGCGCGCCGCTTCACGGTCGTAGCTCCGCGGCACTGCGACGCCTCGACCATAGGGATCGAGCAACACTTTTTTGTGGTCGTAGCGGAGGCCGTCTTCCGGCGCGTACCGTCCCTCAGCCCGATAGGCATACACTTGGCCTGGTCCGATGCCTGGCACGAAGGCATGCCAGTAGTGAAATGTTCGGTGATTTCGCGATCGGTCGAGCCGGAACACCCGGGACGGCCGCGGGTCTTCAGGACCGTCGAACAGAAGCAACTCGAGCGCGTCACAGTGCTTCGAATAGACGCTGAAGTTCACGCCGCCCGGGTGAAGAGTCGCACCCAACGGAAAGCTCTGCCCGGTTTCGATCATCGAAGAAGCCAACGACGGTAGCTTTATATCCAAGAAACGTCCCCGTGAGTTCCGCCGCCAGCGACGGCGCGCCGTCGGATTGAGTTGAAGCCGCACGCGCTAGCCCCTCACCATAGGCTAGAATAGGGCAGGCCGTGCAGTGTCAATTTGATCCCCAGTCCTGATCTTGCGAGTATTGGAGTATGACGTCTGGAGCCGAAGCGGATTGGGTCGGTTTTGGCCCCGACAGAGAAGCGATTGAGCCGCTGACGACCGAGGCATTTGTGCAGCGACTGACTAGACTATCCATCCTGGCTCGCCGACTCAGACAGCTGCGTCGCGCGATGAATGAACAACACCCCGAATATGCAGCAAGACCTTCTGAAATTCCTGCAGATCCTTTCTGAACAAGGCGCAGAATTCATCATTGTTGGCGGGGTTGCGGCATTCCTGCATGGAGGCAATCGGGTCACCTACGATATCGATATCGTGCCGAGACTCGATGCACCGTCATGGCCAACGATCATCGATCAGATATGGAAGGCCGGCGGAAGGCCCCGTATCCCGGAAACGCGTGACGCCATCAAGGACATTGAGAACGTCAAGCGATGGATGAACGAAAAGGGCTTGATGGCACTGACGTTCCGCTCTCCGGAAGGGGGCATTGACCTCGATTTGTTGGTCAAGGAGAGCCACCGCTTTGACGAGCTCAGGGCCAGCTCGACAAAGGTCGAATTTGAGGGTTGCGACTATTACGTCGCGTCGATCGCTGATCTCATCGCGATGAAACGCGAGGCGGGGCGCCCACAGGATCTTCTAGATATCGATCAGCTCGAGGCGATTCAGCGCCGCATTTTGGCCGACTAAGTAGCTTCAGGAAAGGTTTCATGCGCCGGGCGGAATCATTCCGACGAGCCGCTGGATGGTCCAGAAGGTCGCGAGGCCTCCGATGGCGTAGGGGGCGAGCCGCCACGCGCCGCGAGGGAGCGCTACGTGAATGCGTCGAATGCCGGCTAGGGCGAGCGCTACGACGGTCACAAACATGATCTGCCCGGTCTCGACGCCGAGGTTGAACATGAGAAGCGCGAGCGGGACTTCGTCTTGGGGGATGCCGATCTGTGAGAGCGCACCTGCGAAGCCAAGGCCGTGGATGAGGCCGAAGCCGAAGGCCACGACCCAGGGGTAGCGTTCGGTGAGGACGACCTCGCCCTGCCGCTTTCGGATGACTTCCGCGGCGAGGAAGACGATGCTGAGCGCGATCACGGCTTCGGTGGGTGCGGTTGGGAAGTTCACGACGCCGAGGGTGGCCAGGGCGAGGGTGATGCTGTGGGCGACGGTGAATGCGGTGATGGTTTTCACGAGGCGCCAGAAGCCGGTCACGATGAGCATGAGGGCGAGCAGGAACAAGAGGTGATCGTAGCCTTCGAGGATGTGGACGATGCCCATCCGGTAGGTCGCGAGGGCGACTTCCTTCTTGCTTTCACGCGCCGGGATTTCAAACGTCGGGGAGTTCGGGCGCAGGATGGCCGAGTGCGTGCTGCCGTCCAGGAGCTCGATCCGAAGCAGCACGTCGGTCTGCACACCTGAAAGGCCGTCGATGGAAATGATCCGGCCGACGATGGGAGTGCCGTCGCTCTTGTACGTCGCGCGCTGCACCCAGGCGGCCGGGACCCTGCGAACCGTCGGTGGCGCAACGGCCGTCAGATTCTCCGGAAGAATCGGTTCGAGGCCGAGCGCGCGGTCGCCTTTGCCGGGCAGCTTCCAGGTGACCTCGAAGATCCCGGGCCCTGTCTCTCGGATGTCGAGCAGCGCAGGCCGAATCTCGTGTGCACGCGTCGTAGAGGAGGGGACTAAGGCCGCCAGCACGAGACCCAAGCAAGCAACGCGCCCGGTTACCGTCACGGCGAAGACTCCTCTTGCGCGACTGCGTCGCTCGTCGCGTCGTCTTCGATCACGACCGTGTACTTCTCGAGCAGCCTGTCACGGTACTCCGCGTTCAGCTCCTCGCGCCGAGCCGCCTCCCAGTCCTGCGCGACCCGCTCTCGAACGTCTGCGAATGTCGGCTCGGGGAACTCCTGCTTGTCGTGGACGTAGACCAGGTGGACCCCGTATCCGGAAAGGACCGGGCCTTTCCAGGCGCCGACGCTCAGCTCGCTGACACTCTGTGCGAATCCACCACCGAACAGTTTCGAGATGTCGGCTTCGGTTCGCTCTGGGTAGTAGAGCTGCAACATGAACGGGTCGCCGACCTCCCTCGCGCCACCGGTCGGGTCGTTCGCCTGCTTGAGAGCCTCCAAGACTGTCGCTGCGTGGCTCTCGGTCTCGTCGCCCCGCTTGTCCGGGTCGACGAACGCATGGGTGAATGTGATTAGCTCAGGCCGCCGATAGTCCGCGCGATGCGCTTCGAAGTAGGCTTCGAGGTCCCCCTCGGTCGGGGGCGCCACATCGATGAGATCCTGCACCAGGAACTCGAGCTTCTGCGCCAGCCGTCGTCGTACGATGGTGTCGTCCTGGTCGAGCCCCATCGCTAGGGCTTCTCGGTAGAACGCCGTTTCCCGAACGTATTCCTTGGTGAGGCCCGCTAGCTCTTCGGGCGTTGGCGGACGCTTCCATCGCTTTTCAAAGCTCGTTCGCATCCAGGCGCGCTCGCCCGCGCCGACGATAATGGTCTGAGCGTCCTCGCCGGCCTCAGCCGGGTTGAACCATGCATAGCCGGCATAAATGGCTAGGCCGAGGATCAGGAAATGAAAAAGTGGCTCTTTGACCAGCCGAGATACGCGTCCGCTCACTGTTGGGCTCCTCTGACGATCGACGACGCAGTATCATGAATTTCCAGGCTGAACACCCCCAGGTCAGCAACGCCACGTGGATGCGGTGGCGCGAGATGGCCGGGCTGAAATGATCGGGTTTGCGCATAGACGAGTCCGGGCCGTCGCGATAGAAACAGCTGCGCGCTCGAGCGTGAACCCATGAGATCGAAGGAAGAGCTGCCATGAACTCGTCTCCGCGTACGGTGCTGACCGCAATCGCCTGCCTTGGCCTGATGATCGCATGCCGCTCTGGAGGAACGGACAAGACCGAAAGCACCACGCCGGTCGCTGCCCCAGCCGCTGCGGCGACTCCAGCCCCCGCCGCGGCCCCGGCTCCCAAGCCCAACCCGTTGCGCAACGTGTATTTCGGCGAGCAGCACCTGCACTCGGAAATGTCCCCCGACGCCTACGCCGTCGGAGTACGACAGAAGATGGACGACGCCTACCTCTACGGCATGGGCGAGGAGATCACGCTGTCGACCACGGGCGAGAAGATCAAGAGAGGTACGCCCTATGACTTCGTTGCGCTGACGGACCACGCGGAATATCTGGGCGTGTTCATGCAGCTCCAGGATCCCAACAGCCCACTTGCCAGCAACGCGCTCGCGAAGCTGATCAACAGCTCTGATCCTGCCGACGAAAACAAGGCCGCCTCGGAGGTGATCGCGTCGATCACGACCGCCAATCCTTCGGGACCGTTCCTAGACTTCGTGCATCCGAAGAACATCCGGTCCAACTGGAAGCGCCACGTGGACACGGCGAACAAGTACAACGACCCGGGCAAGTTCACCACGATCATCTCCTTCGAATGGACCTCGATTCCCGACAACCAGAACATGCACCGCAACGTGTTCTTTCGCGGCGACACAGGTCCCGGGGCGCCCTATTCGGCGTTCGATTCGATCAACCCCGAAGATCTGTGGACGTACATGGAAGTCCAGCGAGACCTGGGTCTCGATGTCATCGCGATTCCGCACAACGGCAATGTGTCCAACGGATGGATGTATGCGCCCACGACCTTTCCTGATGGTTATCCCCTCAACGCGCGCTACGCGGAGCGACGAGCACTCAATGAGCCGCTGACGGAGATGATTCAGACCAAGGGGGCCTCGGAAACGCATCCGTCGCTCTCACCCAACGATGAGTTCGCGGATTTTGAGATGTTCCCAAACATGATCGGCAGCCAGAAAGAGAGCAAGGTCAAACACGGCTACATTCGCCAGGCGCTGACCGCCGGTCTAATTCACGAAGAGACGCTCGGCACGAACCCGTTCAAGTTCGGCATCGTAGCCGGCGCAGACGTGCATTCGGGTTACTCTGGAAACGAAGAGTGGAACTGGCACGGGGCGCACGGAGTAACCGACGACACGCCGAAGAAGCGCCTCGATCCCAAGCCGAACGCCAGCGGCGAGTCAGGTGCGATCGTGGGCTCAGCAGGTGCAACCGCCGTGTGGGCCGAAGAGAACACCCGGGCCTCGATTTTTGACGCCATGAAGCGCAAGGAAACCTACGGAACCTCGGGACCCTTGATTCGCCTTCGCTTCTTCGGCGGCTGGGACTACGCCGATGACCTCACCAGCGACGGGGAGTTCGTCAAGAAGGCCTACGACAATGGCGTGCCGATGGGCGGTGACTTGGCCGCGATGCTCGAGGGCACCGAGGGGCCGACATTCGCCGTGCAAGCGCTCAAGGACCCGCAAAGCGGCAACCTCGACCGCATCCAGATCATCAAGGGCTGGGTCGAACGAGGCAAGGCCAGGGAGCGCATCTACGACGTCGCGCTTTCGGATGACCGTACCGTCGGAAAGAAGGGCAAGGTGGCTCCCGTCGGCAACACGGTCGACATCGGCAAGGCGACCTACACCAACGACATCGGCGACACGCAGTTGAGCGTTGTCTGGACCGATCCGGATTTCAATCCCAAGCAGCGCGCGGTTTACTACGTGCGCGTCCTCGAGATCCCAACTCCGCGCTGGTCGACCTATGACGCGGCGAAACTCGGTGTACAGCCCTCAAAGGCCGTTCCCGCAACCATTCAAGAACGCGCCTGGTCTTCACCGATTTGGTACACACCGCCCGCGAAGCCCACGAAGTAGCGGCTGGCGCTCTCCCTCAGGGAGGGAGGGAGAGAGAGAAGATGTCTGTCCGAAAACTCTTTGCGCTGCTCTTGTTGATCCTTGCCGTCGCCTGTCAGAGTAGTGCCAACAGGGCGGAGAGCACGATGCCGGCGCAAGCTGAGACGCCCGTGGGGGATGAGCGACCGACGCCGGAGGAGGCGAGGGCCATCGCCAAGGAAGCTTACATCTTCAACTACCCGCTCGTGATGATGTACCGGACGATGTATTTGCAGGCGATCGACACGACGTCCAAGTCCTACAGCGGCGGCTTCGGCAAATGGCTCCATCTAGGCACTTCCTCGCCAAACGATACCGACATCGTTTCGCCGAACAACGACTCGCCGTACTCCTACGCATGGGTCGACCTGCGCGCAGAGCCCTGGGTCGTGACCCTGCCGAAGATCGAGAAGAACCGCTTCTACACCAGCCAGTGGGATGATCTCTGGGGCTTCGTGCTCGACAACCCTGGATCGGTCGAAGACGGCAATGACGGCGTGACGGTGCTCCTGGCATCGCCCACGTGGAAAGGCAAGCTGCCCAAGGGCGTGAAGCGGGTCATCCAGGGCGATTCCAGTTTCCTCGGCACACTGACCCGCACGCAGTTGATCGACCCCAAGGATCTGCCCAACGTCAAGAAGATCCAGAGCGAATACAAACTCCAACCACTCAGCACGTACCTCGGCAAGCCAGCGCCCGAGCCCGCCCCTGCGATTGAGTGGATGCCGTGGAAAGACGGCGTCGAGACGACCGACGGATTCTGGGCCTACGTGAATTTCCTATTGCCCCTGACGACGCCGAATCCACAGGACAAGGCGGTTCAGGATCGGATGGCCAAAATTGGTCTCGCTCCGGGCAAGGCGTGGGACTCGTCAGAGCTGGGCGAGGACGTCAGCGCAGCGATCGCGGAGGGGATGAAGGACGCCCTGACGGAATTGAAGAAGGGCTCCACCCATATTACGGACCCCAGCTTGTTCTTCCGTTCCCGCAAGGACCTGAACAAGGACTACTTCAGCCGGGCGCTAGGCGTCATGGTTGGCATCTTCGGCAATGTGAAAAAGGTGTCGGTCTATTTCGCGGTGCCCGAGGACGACCAAGGAGAGCTCTTCGATGGCAGCAAGGGCAACTACACGATCACGTTCACTGCGGATCAGATCCCACCTGCGAAGAACTTCTGGTCCTGGACCATGTACAAGCTCCCGGAACGCTGGCTGGTGGACAATCCGATCAACCGGTACTCGATAGGGAGCCCCACGCAGGGGTTGAAGAAAGCCGCCGACGGCTCCATCACCATCTACTTCCAGGCCAAGTCTCCCGGCAAGGACAAGGAGAGCAACTGGCTGCCAGCGCCTCAGGGACCTTTCTGGCTGGTGCTCCGCACTTACGGCCCAGGTAAATCCATCTTGGACAAAACCTGGAAGATGCCCCCCGTGAAGAAGTTGAAATGAGTCACAAACCAATCGCCAGGTCAGAGAGAGAGAGCATGACGACTCGAAATCTATTTCCACTACTGCTCTTGACGCTCGCCGTTGGCTGTCAGGGTGGGGCGCACGCCAAATCCGGTGACGACCCGTTCTATCTGCCGCAGCCGCACCAGCCCTTCGAGGGGAAGGTCGACACGCGCATTGGCTCGCTGGAGTTCGACAACCAGTATCCGTCCAAGGAGTCCATGGAGAGGATTCTGGACAACATGGATTTTCACGGCGCGACGCAGGCCTATTTGTGGGGAATCCCGATCGCGTCCTTCTCGAACCTCCAGTACTACACGGACAATGTCTTCAAGGTCCGACAGGGAGAGCTGTTGAAGACGGCCACCCTGGAGCAGAAGCTCGGCATTCTCACCGCCAACGCCACCACGCCGTACATTATTGGGACCGTGAACCTCGAAAGCACCGGACCCTTCGTCATCGACGTTCCGGTAGGCAAGACGGCAGGGATGGTCGACGATTTCTGGCAGAGGCCGATTACGGATATTGGCCTGGCTGGACCGGACAAGGGTAAAGGCGCCAAGTACCTGGTCACGCCGCCGGGTTACAAAGGTGCCGAACCGAGTGGCTACAGAGTCATCGAGTCCTCCACGAACAACATCTTCATCGGCGTTCGAATGCTGGAAGCCGATCCGAAGAAAGCGGCTGCGCTGCAGTCGAAGTTTCGAACCTACGCATACAAAGACCGAGCCAATCCACCGAAGAATCTCTATCCGCAGCCCTCCGCCAAGTACTTCTTCGGGCCGCCGCGCGGAATGGCCTTCTGGGAGCGACTCCACGAGATCCTGAACCGCGAGGTCGTGGCGGAGCGAGATCGCTTCTTCATGGCGATGCTGAAGCGCGTCGGGATCGAGAAGGGCAAGCCGTTCAACCCAACTCCGAGGCAGAAGAAGCTCCTCGAACAAGCGGCGTTCGTCGGAGAGGCGATGGCCAAGGCCAACGATCTGGCGAAGCGCTCGACCAAGCCCTACTGGAAGGGTGCGAACTGGAAGATCGCACTCGGCCTTGATCCGACACAGCGCATGGAGAACTACGACCAGCTCGATGAACGTGCGGAATGGATGTATGAGGCCGTCACGACTTCGGCGGGAATGGTCACCACGACGCCGGGGCTCGGCTCGGTGTATCTCGCGTCCTACGCCGACAAGGACGGGAACTGGTTGGACGGTGCCAAGTCCTACAAGTTGCATGTAACCGCCAACCCACCTGCGGAGCAATTCTGGTCGGTCGCGGTCTACAGCTGGGACACTCGCACGCTGATCGACAATGAGCAGAAGCGAGCGGCCCAATCCTCTCGGCAGGATCTCATCAAGAATGCCGACGGCTCGTTCGACCTCTACTACGGCCCCACGGCACCGAAGGGCAAAGAGAAGAACTGGGTCCAAACCATTCCCGGTCAAGGCTGGTGGGTCTATCTGCGCTTCTACGCCCCGACGAAGGCCTACTTCGACAAGAGCTGGCGAATCGGAGATTTCGAGAAGCTCAAGTAGGTCTCGCTCGACGAGCTGGTCAGAAGGTCGAGACCTCTCCCCGTCGCCCTTTCGACAAAGCCTGTAAGATGCCCCGTGCGAAGAGGTTGAAATGAGTAACAAACAAATCGCCTATGTTGGACGACACGCCGCGCTGG
>Ga0255041_10000098_pt1 | contig 11884 bp, 14 predicted proteins | sample BC1_12_3_MG_FD_188630 | JGI IMG/M metagenome (GOLD analysis project Ga0255041, IMG submission 188630) | Seawater microbial communities from Strait of Georgia, British Columbia, Canada - BC1_12_3 | ecosystem: Environmental > Aquatic > Marine > Strait | place: Canada: British Columbia | collected... | reverse complement strand
CAGTCCACACCGCCGTGCAGATGGTGCGCACGTACGCTCGAGATCGAGGTGAAGAGGATGGTCGCCATTGCGGTGCCAAGCGATTGGTGCATCAGGATTTCCTCGGGAAATCCTTTTGCGGCGAAGACGAACACGAGCATCGGCACGATCACCATCCCGCCGCCGATGCCGAGCAGGCCGGCGAGAAAGCCGACAAGTGCGCCGATGAGTAGGTAAGCGAACCACCACTCCATCACGCTCCTTTTAGCAGATGGGCGGCGAGTTCGGTAAACCCGGCGCCGGCGGCGGCGCGGGTGACGTACTTCGGTTCGGCCGAAAGCTGCGCGGCAAAGCGCGCCACGTTCGCCACCCCGACCGAATGTTCGAAGAACGCGAACATCGGTGCATCGTTCGGCGAATCACCGACGAACACCCAGGCGCGGTTGTCGGCATCGAGATCGACGCCGAAGCGCTCGACGAAGAATGTTTTGCACATGGCTAGCTTGTCGTAGACGCCGAACCAACCGTTGACGTGAATCGAGCTCAGCGTCGCGGTGAGGCCCGCTTCACGCATCAGCAACGCAATATGTTCTGCCCGCTCCTGCGGCAGCGCCGGCACGTCCTCGCAATAGTCGATCGCAAGGTCCGTTTCGCGATACGCCTGGTCGGCCGCCAGCGCGCAGCCGGGCACGGCCGCAACGATTCTTTGCGCGATTGTCTTAATCTGCGCGCGCCGTTCGGCGCGCAACGCCGCCGGGTCCTGATAACGCCGGCCGAGCCGGCTGGCCCGCGCGTCGTACCAGAAGGCGAAGGCGCCGTTCTCGCCGATCACCGCGTCGACCGGCCACATGCGTGCGATGTGGTCGCACCAGCCCGCGGACCTGCCGGTGACCGGCACAAGCAGCTTGCCGTGCTGGCGCAGCCGGTCGAGCGCGGCATAGGCCTCGGCGGTGAGCTTGCCGTCGGTCGTCAGGGTGTCGTCGATGTCGAACAGCACGCCGCGTACGCCTTCTACGGCGCGCGCATCAAATTCGGCGAGCGGTCTCATGCCGAATGCCGTGCAAAGCGCGCGCGCACCACCACACCCTCGCCGTCGGCGCGATTGCGTGCTTCGATCGAGCCACCGTGAAACTCAGCGATCAGGCGCGCCACGTACAGCCCGAGCCCGAGGTGCGGGCCCTTGGTGCCCTGCGCATCGCGCACCGAAACCATCGATTCGAACAGCCGCCCCTGCATCGACTTGGGCAACGCGGGTCCGCTGTTGGTCACGCTGAGCACCACGGTGCGCGCGCGCGCCTCGAGCGACACGCGCACCGGCGTGCCGGGGCGAGAGAAATCGGCAGCGTTCTCGACCAGCTTGTCGAGCAGCTGCGCAGCGAGGTCGGGGGAACCCGCAACCTCGATGACGCCCTCGGGCAGGTCGAGGGTAAACACCGTGTTCGGGTAAGCAAGTCGGTGGCCGTCGAGGCAACCGCGCACCACCGGCACGAGGTCATAGGCTTCGCGTTCGGCCGCCCGCAGGCTCTGCTCGAGGCGCGAGGCTTCGGTCATGCGCTGCAGGATCATGGTGAGCCGCGCGAGACCCTCTTCGGCGCGCGCCAGGTAACGCTTGGCCTCCTCGGGCGTGGGACCAAGCTCGAGGTTCTCGAGCGAGGAGCGCACGACCGCGATCGGGGTACGCAGCTCGTGCGAGAGGCGCCCGGCCATGCTTTCGAGGTACGCATGGTGCTGCGCGAGGCGCGCGAGCATCTCGGAAAAACTGCGCGACAAGTCACCAATTTCGTCGCCCGCCTGCGAGCCGCTCGCTAGGCGCGAGATCCGTCCGCGCGCGTCGATTGCCGACTCGGCTTCGTCGCGCAGCATCCGGATGCGGTGAGAGAGCCGGGTCGCGAATCCGATGAGCAGCGCCGCGGCCGCCGCAAACGCGAGCAGGGTGAATACCAGCAGGCGCTCGAGCGCTTCACTGCGCAGCGACGCAATCGGGTTCGTCGTTTCCTCGACGACGACCGCACCGGCGACCTCGTCGCCGTTCCAGATCGGATGCGCCGTCGAGACCACGAGGGCGCGCCCGTCGGGTGTGGGCCGAGTGCGGGTGCCGGGCGTGCCCTGCAGCGCCGCCGAGATGTCGCGCCCCGTGGCCAGCACGTCGTCCGGCAGCGAGACCGCGAAGTCCTCCGTCGGGCGGTGGATGAGCCAGCCCGCCACGCGCTGCCACAGCGCGCGCCAGCCTTCGGGCGACGCCGCTGCGGTGTCGCGCTTGAGCGTCCCGGCGAGTGCGAGCACCTGCAGGCGGCGATTGACGACCCAGATGCGCGACGTGGTGCGCTGCAGTCCGCGCAGGATCGCTGCAATGTCCTCCTGCGCGCGGCGCGCGTTCAGCGCCGCTTCACGCGCAAGCGCTACCGGCGACGGTTCGCCTGCGCCATCGTCGTCCGGCGCACCTGTCAGCCGGCGTAGCTCGGCCTCGGCTTCGCGGCGCAGCAGGTCGTCGTGCGCCGGCACCGCGGTGAGCAGCTGCGGGCGCTCGTGCAGCGCGGTGGCCACCGCGCGCGCAGTTGCGAGCAACGCCTGCGCCTGCCCCTCGAGCAGCAGGCGTTCCATTTCGTTTACATAGAGCACACCCGCGAGCGGCAGAACGAGCACCGAGAGCCCCGCGAGCGCGAGCTTCGCGCGCAGGCCAAAGCGCAGCCGCGCCACGGCCTCACTCTCTCCAGCGATAGCCCATGCCGTACACGGTATCGATCGCGTCGAATGCCGTGTCCACCGCCTGGAACTTGCGGCGCATGCGCTTGACGTGGGAGGTGATCGTGGCGTCGTCCACGACGAGGTTCGCGTCGTGCATCAGCTGCTCGCGGTTCTTCACGTGGCCCGGGTGCTTGGCGAGCGCGTGCACCATCCAGAATTCGGTGAGCGTGAGCGGGACGGGCGCCCCTTTCCAGGCCACGCTAAAGCGCTTGATGTCGAGCGACAGCAGTCCGCGCTCGAGACGCTCCTCGGCAGGCTGTGCCTCGCGCGCGAGCTCGCTGCGTCGAAACAGCGCCGCGATGCGCGCAATCAGGTGCGGCAGGCTGATGTCCTTGGTGAGGTAGTCGTCGGCGCCGAGGCGCAGACCGACGACCACGTCGAAATCGCTGTCGCGCGCGGTCAGGAAGATGATCGGCAGGTGCGCCGACAGCGCCCGCAGGTCGCGGCACAGGGCGAACCCTCCGTCGACGTCGCTGCCCAGCCCGATGTCGATGATTGCAAGGTCCGGCAGCCGGGTTTTCATCGCCGCGAGCGCCTCGTCGCGCGCCGCGTAGGCGGCCACCTCGTAGCCGTGCTTGCGCAGCGCATCCGAGTAGTTCGCGCGGATGGCCGGATCGTCCTCGACGAGCGCAACGCGGCGTGCCATGGCCGGGGAGTGTAAGCCGAGCAGCCAGCGCGCCGGGCGCGCCGCCCGCAGATTGCCAGAATTGCTCTGCGGCACGCCAGCATCCGGACGCGTGGTCTCCCCGGTTGGCGGCTTCAATGCAGGCAACCGAGAACCGATTACGGAGGCAGCATGCAAGATCTCTCCTCAACCGCGCCCACCCGGGTCGTCGTCCTGGACCTTGTATCGCTCATCCTGCTCGCCGCGGCCGCGGGGATTGCCTGCGGAATCGCCCTGGCGGGGGCAACGCTGCTGCTTGCGAGTCAACCCGGCGAGGCGACCGCCGCCCAGCGCCGCTCTGGTCAAATGATCGAGCGACCCGTCGAGCGACCCACCAGTAGCCCACGCCGGCCCGGCGTCCCGGGCCAGCCGGCCGGGCAACCGTCCCGCACGATGGTATGAAGCGGCCCGTTTTAAGGCATCCCACGATCATCGCCCTCGGCCTGGAATGCGCCTGGCAAGGGGTTTCCGGGCCTCGGCAGGCGCGCCTGTTTCGCAGCCGAATCGTCCGCCGGCTCGGACTTGTGACGTTTGTCCTATCGATCTTCGCCGGAATTCAGTACGGTGAGGGTGTCTCCGAAAGGGGACAGTAAGACCGCGGCGGCGAGCGCGCCGCGCGAAGCTAGCCTCCTCCTCCTCTACCTTCGCGCGCGCGGCTCGCCTGCTTCGGCAGGCGGCGCCCGCTCAGCAACGTCGCTCCAGCCCGTCAAGCGGGCTCGCAGCTACCACTCTAGTTCATCACCTGTTCGGTCATTGCTGTCGCCGGCAAGCTTGCCGGCGTGCGCATGGCCTGTTTCTCTGTGCCGTGCCCGCGGCAATTGAACGGCAGGTAGCCGACGGGAATGTCGGTTCTGTTTTCCCCCTTGACCGTCATTTTGTCGGGAACCGCCGCGTTCCCGCAGACCCATGCGATCGGGACAATTAGCGCGTCCGCAACGATGGCAGGACGTATGCTGAGCGTCTTGCCCACAATCCGCGCGTTCGCATTGTTGCCGAAGGTGATGTGAATTGCGCCGTCCCGCACCGAGGTCGCGCTGATGTAGCTATTGACGATTTTTTCGGCGGCCGGCAGGCCGGCCGCTGTGTTGTCGCCCGGAAACGCCTGAGCGATCGACCAGGAAGCCTCGACCCGTGTTTTCGCAATGTCGATCAGGGGCACGGCGGCGACGATCTGATCCCGGATGATCTTGTCGTGATAGGTCGGTGCCACCATCAACGCCAGGATGCAGATGATCGCCACGACGACCATCAACTCAATCAGGGTGAATCCGTGGTGAGGCGTCTTCATCTACCGGCCGGGGTTCGTTGATTGTCGAATCATAGTCAATGCGGCATCTACCATGCCAATCGGGCGGCACGTTGGGAACAGTAGAGCGACAGACCCTGCAAAACGGATTCTAGAACGATGAGCCCTGAGAAAATAGCGGTGCGCATGGAGAACGGTCAAACCATTGACGTGGTCGTCCTCAGCAAGCGTTCCAGTGGGATACAGATTGTCCTGGGAGAAGGCATCCACAATGTGAAGTGCGACCTGTGGCCTACACGGAGCGGCTTGGCTTACGTCGGAAGTGTGATGGGTAGGGAAGTTGTTTACGAGAGAAGTCGCGAGCAAGTTCAATCGGATATCGACAGAGTCAACCCGGGTTTGCGCAAGCCCAGACCGCGTTGATATCGATGCCTGGCGGTACGGACGGGCACAAAGGCCCGTGTCGCATTCGCTGTTGGTAACAGCTCGCCGTTCGCGAACGCAAGAGGCGATTGCCACAATCGTAACGATTAATGGAAGCAACAGAGATAGAAAAATTCCGGCAAATGATGCTTGGTCTCAGGTCCGAGCTTTTGGAGCTTGAAAAAGCATCAGGAGAAACGACACGGCCGGTCGTGCTTGACCAGGCGAGCGTCGGCCGGCTTTCCCGCATGGACGCCATGCAGGCACAGCAAATGGCGCTGGAGACGGCCCGGCGACGCCAGCATGAACTCGCCAAGCTAGAGGGCGCGTTGCGACGAATTGAATCCGGCGAGTACGGTTACTGCTTGGTCTGTGGCGAGGAAATCGATGTTCGGCGTCTTTCCGTAGCACCAACGAGTACACGCTGCGTGACCTGTGTCGAGACATAATCGTGCAACGCGCATCCGATTGCGCGTTGCAGACCAAAAACCCCGACGGGCCGCGACCTGAATTCGAACGTTGGACCGTCCGAACCCGTCGCAATTCGTTTCAACCGACGTCTTTGTCTCAAGGGAGTCATCATGAAACTGAACGTCACCGCACTCACGTTGACAGGCGGAATGTTTTGGGGCGCAGCGATCCTTATGGTCGCCTTGGCTAATCTGATCTGGCCCGGGTACGGCCGTGCCTTTCTCGATCTAACCGCCTCCATCTATCCGGGCTACCAGCCTGGCTCGGGCATGGGCTCGGTCGTCATCGGCGCTCTCTACGGACTGGTGGACGGGGCGATCGCGGGCGCCATCTTTGGCTGGCTCTACAACATGCTGGCGCAGCAGCGCCCAGGCAGGTCAGCTTAGCCGCGCCTGCGAACGAACGTCGGACCACTGAATCGCAATGAGCGGCATGGAGACGCGCTTTCGGCTGGCACGGATGTCGCCGGTGATTCTGGTGTTCACGCTTGGCCTTCTGATTCTCCCGTTGGTATTTATAGGGTCAGCCGTGGCGGGGAAATTGCCCCTCGTGATTCCCGGCGCGTTGCTGGTTGCGATATACGCCTGGGTCTGGCTTGGGTTCCGACCACGTTGCTTTGTCGTGCATCCGGACGCGATCGACGTGATCTGGCCGCTCAAGCGCCGGCAGATACCACGCGATGACATCTCCAGTGTTCGTCTCATCGACAAAGACGAAATTCGGCGGGAGACCGGCTGGCGCGTGCGCGTAGGCGCCGGCGGATTGTGGGGCGGATTCGGCTGGCTCTGGACCCAGCGACGGGGGATCGTCCAGATGTACGTTTCGCGCACCGACGGCTTCGTGTGGATTGAGCGCGTCAGCGACCGGCCGTGGCTCATTACGCCTGAACGGCCCGAGGCATTCGTTCGCGCGCTGTCGAATGAGCGCACCGGCTAGCAAGTCGTACCGCTTCGATGGCACAACCCTACCTGGATCGGCTTACGCATAAGCTATACGAATGGAAGCTCGCAAAGCCTCGCGGCGTGACATTGGAATGCCGACACTTCTTCAGCGGGGCAGCGCTGTACGCGAACGGACGTATCGTCGCATCGCTAACGTCGGTGGGCTTGGCGCTCAAACTTCCAGATGCGACCTGTGCAGCGCTGTTTCAAAACCGAAAAGCAAGGCGACTTAGGTACTTCGCGCGCGGCCCTGTAAAGAAGCACTACGCGGTATTGGTGCAGAAGGTCGCTTCGAACAATGCCGAAGTCCGCGCTTTGCTCCGATCTTCAATCCAATTCGTTCGTGGACGGTTGAGCTAAGTTGCCCGACAGGCACTTATCCGAGCGGCACCTATTCGTGTACGGAACCCTGCGCAAGGCGTTAGGACACGAGATGGCCGGCGTGCTTGTACGCGAGGCGCACTTCGTCGGGGAGGCGAGCGTGCGCGGTGTGCTCTTCGACCTCGGGACCTATCCCGGTCTGGTGGTGAACGAGCAGGCGACCGGCCTCGTCAAGGGGGAGATCTACGAGCTCCGCGCGCCCAGCGCGGACGGCACGCTCGCCGTCCTGGACGAATATGAAGGCTGTGCGCCCTCCGATGTCGAGCCGCACGAGTATCGACGCGTACTGGTACAGGTCACCCTTGCCGATGGCCCGATGCTGTCTGCATGGGCCTACGTGCTCATTCGCGCCCTCGCAGGGTTGACCCCTATTCCGAGCGGCGACTATGTCGCGTGGCTCCGGAGATCCACAAACAGTGACGACGTCTAGTACCAATCGAAGAACGGCCAACCGCGCGCCAAAGGAGAGCAGCTGATGGATACGCTTGGAATACACCATTTGGGTCTGGCAGTCTCAAATCTAAAGGCAACCGCCAAGTTCTTTACGGACTGCCTCGGGTGGTCGATCGCGCGGGAGGTTCCCGATTACCCGGCGATCTTCGTAACGAACGGTAGCGCATTCGTCACGCTGTGGCAGACCGCGAGCGATCACAATGCGACGCCCTTCGATCGCAGGAAGAACGTCGGGCTTCATCACTTCGCAATCAAAGTGGCCTCCGAGCAGGCGCTCGATGCCGTGTTCGAGAAGGCCGCCGCCCACCCGGGCGTCGGCGTCGAGTTCGGACCTGAATTGCTGCGCGGCGGGCCGGCAAAGCATTGCATGCTGTTCGAGCCGAGTGGCGTCCGCGTCGAGTTCATCTGGGCGCCGTAGGCGGCGCCACGGCGTTGCGCACCGGCGCCCGCGGCCGGGTTGCGCGCAGGGATCGCGCGCACGGAGAATGACCTCTCCGCACGGAGGCCCTCGCCATGAGTGAAGCCCTGACCCTCATCATCGCCAACAAGAACTACTCGTCCTGGTCCTCGCGCCCGTGGCTCGCGATGATCGAGCTCGGCATCCCGTTTACGGAACGCATGCTCAAGTTCGATTCCGACGATTGGGCACAGCACATCGCGACCCTTTCGCCCTCGCGACTCGTGCCAATTCTTTGGGAGGGCAAGCCAGGGACCGGTTTCGCGACCTGGGACACGCTCGCGATCATCGAGCGCCTGCACGAGCTTTTCCCACAGAACGGCATCTGGCCAAAGAACACACAGGCTCGCGCACGTGCGCGTTCGATCGCGGCGGATTTCCACGCCGGCTACCGCGCACTGCGCGGCGCGATGCCGATGAACCTGCGTAGCAGCTATCCAGGCAAGGGCACGAGCCCGGAGGTTAACCAGGACATCGAACGCCTTACCGAACACTGGACGCGCACGCGGCGAGAATTTGGCGCAGACGGCGCCTTTCTCTTCGGCGCCTACTGCAGCGCAGACGCCTACTTCACGCCGGTGGCGTCCCGCTTCGTGACCTATGGCGTATCGCTCGAAGGCGAAGCGCAGGCCTACCAACAGGCCCTGCTCGGCGCGCGGAGTTTTGCCGCCTGGCGTAAGGCTGCGCTTGAGGAAACCGAGTTCGTGAAGATGGACGAACCCTACGCCGACGCGCCCTAGGCGACGACGCGCGAGCCAACAAACCACAACCTCGGCTAGCATCGCCCCTGAATTCATCTACGGGGGGCCGTGCAATGGACGTTCGTGCAGCCGTGGCCTACGAGGCGGGAAAGCCGCTGGTCATCGAAACCGTGCAGCTCGAGGGCCCGCACGCCGGCGAAGTGCTGGTCGAGATCAAGGCGACCGGGGTCTGCCACACCGACGAATTCACGCGCTCGGGCGCCGACCCCGAAGGCCTCTTCCCGGCCATCCTCGGCCACGAGGGCGCCGGCATCGTGGTTGATGTCGGTGCGGGTGTGACCTCTGTGCAGAAGGGCGATCACGTGATTCCTCTCTACACGCCCGAATGCCGCCAATGCAAATCCTGCCTGTCGCGCAAAACGAACCTCTGCACCGCGATCCGCGGCACGCAGGGCAAGGGCGTGATGCCAGACGGCAGCAGCCGATTCTCGATCGACGGCAAGACGATCCACCACTACATGGGCTGCTCGACCTTCGCCAACTACACCGTGCTGCCCGAGATCGCGGTCGCCAAGATTCGCGAGGACGCGCCCTTCGACAAGGTTTGCTACATCGGTTGCGGCGTCACCACCGGGATCGGCGCGGTGATCAACACCGCGAAAGTCGAGCCGGGCGCGAACGTGGTCGTGTTTGGGCTCGGCGGCATCGGCCTAAACGTGGTGCAGGGCGCGCGCATGGTTGGCGCCAACATGATCGTCGGCGTAGACCTCAATCCGGCGCGCGAAGCGCTGGCGCGCAAATTCGGCATGACGCATTTCGTGAATCCAAAAGAGGTGCAAGGCGATCTCGTCGCCCAACTGGTGGAGCTCACCGGCGGCGGGGCGGATTACAGCTTCGAATGTGTCGGCAACGTACAGCTCATGCGCCAGGCGCTCGAATGCTGCCACCGCGGCTGGGGCGTGTCCGTCATCATCGGTGTGGCCGGTGCCGGTCAGGAGGTCGCCACACGGCCGTTTCAGCTCGTGACCGGAAGGGTCTGGAAGGGCACGGCCTTCGGCGGCGCACGCGGTCGCAGCGACGTGCCGAAGATCGTCGACTGGTACATGGACGGGCGCATCAACATCGACGACCTGATCACCCACAGCCTGCCGCTCGCCGACATCAATGACGCGTTCGAGTTGATGCACGCGGGCGAATCAATTCGCAGCGTGGTCGTCTACTAGCGTCGCTAGCGGGTTTTCGCTCGTCCGCGCTTACGCCCCTCGGCGGGCAGCTTGGGCGGGGTGATCGGCTTGTCCGGGCCCCACACGCGGCTGTAGTAGGTGTCGGCGAGCTGCAGCGCACCGATCGGGTTGTGCGCAAGCACGCGGTCTTTCGCAACCAGCGTGGTCACCAACCCCTTCGAGTGCCGAATGAACAGGCTATCGTGGCCCACGCACAGGCCGACGATCACGTTCAGTTCGCAGCCGGCGCGATTGAGCAGCTCGGCCTGCGAGATCGGATTGCAAATCGCCTCGAAGTTACCCGGGCGGATTTTCTCTTCGTCCTTGATGCCCAGCTCTTCCTTCCGCACGCCGCCGTTCTTGCACGCGACCGAGGCAACGTCGAGGCCATGGCTCTCGAGGATCGCGCTGAATACGCGCGACTGGTCGACGAAGCTGATGCAGGTCGCAATGCCGACGCGGCGAAAACCCATGCGCTTGGCGAAGTGGCAAATTTCCTCAACCCGCGTCCACTTGCAGTAGCCCTCGCTCTCCACCACCGCCGAGACCTGCGCTACTCGCGCATCGAAAGGGTCGCGGAAATAGTCTTCGGCCGTTGCGATGCCATCGGCGTCGGTCTTCGAGGGGCAATAGCCAGGGCCACGCGCGTCGCCCTCGCCGTTGCGGCAGGCGCGCACCGTGTCTGGACAGTAGGCGCAGCTGGGTGTTTCGTAAGTGGTCATCGCTGTGCTCCTTTACCTGTGGAGGCTACGCGCAGGGCACAGCGCATTCAAGCCGCGTGGTCAATTCGAGAAGCGATTCTCAATTACACGAACTCAGGCCGCGTCGCGCAGTAGCCAGCGCAACTGCGCTGCACGCGTGCAACCGGCGCCAGAGAAGCCCGCGGCGAACGTCCGAAATGAAAAAGGGCGGCAACGCCGCCCCCGTGGGAAACCGTTCCGGTGCTCTTATCGCTAACGCTTGCGCAGCTTGCGAATCGCCGCGAGCTGGGCCGCGAGCATCGAAAGCTCGGCTTCGACTGCCGCAACCTCCTGCTTGTCCTGCGCCTTCGCGCGCGCTTCTTCGGCGTTTTTGATCGCCTCACTCGCCTTGGCTTCGTCCAGATCGTGCCCCCGAATCGCGGTGTCCGCGAGCACGGTAACGAGGTGCGGTTGCACCTCGAGGATGCCGCCGGCAACAAAAATCAACTGCTCCTCGCCTCCACCCGCCGGCATTATCCGCACCGCGCCCGGCTTGATGCGGGTGATGAGCGGCGTGTGGCGCGGATAGATGCCAAGCTCACCGGCCTCGCCCGGCAGGACAACGAACTCCGCCTCGCCCGAGAAGATGGACGCTTCGGTGCTGACGACGTCGACGTGAATGGTCGGGGCAGCCATTGTTTACTGAACGCCCTTGGCCTTTTCGAAGGCTTCCTCGATCGCGCCGACCATGTAGAAGGCCTGCTCGGGGAGGCTATCGCACTCGCCGCTGACGATCATATTGAAGCCCTTGATCGAGTCCTTGAGCGACACGTACTTGCCCGGCGTGCCGGTGAAGTTCTGCGCCACGGTAAACGGCTGCGAAAGGAAGCGCTGGATTTTGCGCGCACGCGACACGGCCAGTTTGTCCTCCGGCGATAGCTCGTCCATGCCGAGGATCGCAATGATGTCGCGCAACTCCTTGTAGCGCTGCAGCGTGGCCTGCACCGCGCGGGTCGTGTTGTAGTGCTCTTCGCCGATCGTGTTCGGATCGACCTGGCGCGAGGTCGAATCGAGCGGATCCACCGCGGGGTAGATACCGAGCGAGGCGATGTCGCGCGAGAGCACCACCGTCGCGTCGAGGTGACCGAAGGTGGTGGCAGGCGAGGGATCGGTGAGGTCGTCGGCAGGCACGTAGACCGCTTGAATCGAGGTGATCGAGCCGACCTTGGTCGAGGTAATGCGTTCCTGCAGGCGACCCATCTCCTCGGCGAGCGTGGGCTGGTAGCCCACCGCCGAGGGCATGCGCCCGAGCAGCGCGGAAACCTCCGTCCCCGCGAGGGTGAAGCGGTAGATGTTGTCGATGAAGAGCAGGATGTCGCGTCCCTCGTCGCGGAAGGCCTCCGCCATGGTGAGGCCGGTAAGGCCCACGCGCAGGCGGTTGCCCGGCGGCTCGTTCATCTGGCCGAACACCATCGCGACTTTGGACTCTTCGAGGTTGTCGACCTTAATGACCTCCGCTT
>Ga0255041_10000097_pt1 | contig 12018 bp, 8 predicted proteins | sample BC1_12_3_MG_FD_188630 | JGI IMG/M metagenome (GOLD analysis project Ga0255041, IMG submission 188630) | Seawater microbial communities from Strait of Georgia, British Columbia, Canada - BC1_12_3 | ecosystem: Environmental > Aquatic > Marine > Strait | place: Canada: British Columbia | collected... | reverse complement strand
AGCCCCTCGTTACCCACCGTAAAGATCTCGCCCTCGACGGTAACCAGAGTTAGCTGCAATACGTTGTGCACAGTCAGACCGTACTTAAGGCAATGCACCCCGCCAGCGTTCTCTGCCACGTTGCCACCGATCGAACAGGCTATCTGCGATGACGGGTCCGGCGCGTAAAACAAACCATGCTTGTCGCAAGCTTCGCTGATTTCGAGGTTCCGCACGCCCGGCTGAACACGGGCCTGCCTGGCTTCGGAATCAATATTGATGATTTTCGACAGGCGCGTTAGTGACAGCAACACGCCGTCCGGATGCGGTAAGGCGCCACCGGACAAACCGGTGCCCGCACCTCGAACGACAACGGGCACTTGATGCTCAAAGCAAAGCCGCATCGCCTTTTGAACTTCTTCGGTCGATGCAGGCATAACAACCAGGCGCGGCATCTCCTTGTAGACGGACAAACCGTCACACTCGAAAGGCCGTTTCGAGTCCCTGTTGGAGACAACGAAATCCGGATCGATAAACGCCCGGAATTTCGCGGCAAGCGTTGCAGTATCGACGGACGATGCAGAATGATCGCTAATGAGCAGCGTCTCGGTGCGGTGACGTGCCGCCGAAATCAACAGCGATCGACGTCTGGTTTTGATCAGTATTGCATGTCGACGACTGCATCTGCCGCGTCCCGGATTCGTCGCGCATGGCGCTCACTAATATTGCAAATTGCATCGAACAACAGTTCGACAATGAAGAGATGACCGCATTTGGATTCGAGCGAACCACTCGATAGCGGTGACTCTGACCCCACACAAACCAACTGGCGATCGCACACGTCGCCAAGCGGGCTCTTGAAGCGGTTGGTGAACGCAATAGTGGCAACCGACGATCGACGCGCGAGCTCGGCCAATTCTATGGATTCACGTATAGACCCGGAACTGGAGAACAGTAGCAGGAGGTCATCTTCCCCTCCGGCATGTACGGCCATACTGGTCATGTGCGAATCGGTCGACAGGAAATTGATGATGCCCAACCGCGTTAGTTTGTACGCCAGAAAATCCGCCGGGACGTACGAGGCGGCGACCCCGTGAAGGATTACCTGCCGCGCGCCGATTATCTTGCGTGCGACTTCATCTATATCGGATGCCTTGATCAACTCGGCATTGGTCCTAATTACGTCACACAAGGTCTCGCCGAGCTGCATTGAATGGCTCAAGTCGGCGCCCGAGCTACTATTGGCGGTGTTGTTTTTTTCGCTGACTGCGAGTTCGGTCGCCAATGCGAGTTTCAGACCGGCAAAGCTGTTGTAGTCAAGCTCGTTACACAGCCGCATAACACTCGCAATACTCGCGTCTGCTGCGTCGGCGACTTCGTTGATTGACAGCACGGTGACCTGCTCCGGATTATCCTGAACATAGGTTCCGATACGCTTAAGCACTTTGGTCATGCTTGGCAAGCGCAACTTCAACAACGACAACACATTTGGGTTTTCTGCAGCCATCAGTCACCTGTTTTGGAATCGGTCGTTAAATACCTTCGCACTCGACCAGCAGTTTCTCAAGTCGACCAGTGTCGGCTTCTATCGCCTGAAACGGTCTTCTCGCACGACCCACATCAAAGCCAAGGGCCTTTAGTCCGTGTTTTATACCCGGAATAACGCCGGGTGACACTCGCAACAACTCGTAGATAACCTCATTGACGATGGCTTGAGTCTCTTGGGCTTTCGCAAGATCCCCATTCTGAACATGCCGAAAGATATTCAGGTAGTGACGCGGCATCAAATTGTAGGTACTGCCGATCCCTCCCGCCATACCCATGGCAAGTCCACCGGTTAGCATTTCATCCGGACCATTGAAGATAACCGTTCCGGGTACTTCATGCATCAACCGCTCGGCACTGAAGAAATTGGTGTCCGTGTGCTTCGACCCAATGACGTTTGGAAGCCGCAGCATTTCGATTTGCGCATCGACCGACAGGTTTCGGCCCGTTGTACCCGGAGTGTTATACAACAGAACGGGCAGCGAGCTATGCTCGGCCAGATCCTGGTAATACCCAACGACTTCCTGCTCCGTATAGTTGAAATAAAACGGTGGCGTTGACGAGACGACGTCGTAGCCGCTTTCTGCTGCGAAATCGGTGAGCGCATGTACATCCCGCGAGGATAATGCTCCGACTTGCGCTATCAGAGTAACCCGTTGTTTTACCGCATTCGCCACAAATCGCATGTACTCGCACCGTTCGGCTACGGTTTGAAGAAAACCCTCTCCCGAACTGCCGCCAACGTAAAAACCCTGCACGCCAACTTCAAGATGTCGCTCTATCAACGGCAGCGCCTTTTCCGGCGCCAGGTCGCCCTCCTCATCGAACGGCGTTACCAATGGCACCATAATACCGGCTAGTTCTTTGTTTGATTTCATAATACTTGTAACTCTGTGAATGATTTCGTTTGACTGCTACTGACTATTCTTGTCGACCCGAGAGCTTATCCCACGACACTACCTGCGTCGCCTCTGCCCAGCGCTCGTATTCGCCCGACAATTCGCGCACTAGTTCTGGTTTGGTTTGTGCCAGATCATGCTGTTCGCCACGATCAACGCTCATATCATACAGCTCCCATTGCGCATTCTTTTGGTACGAGTAAAAGGAGCTCCATGTACCGGGAAACTCGGAAACGAGCTTCCATTTTCCGCGGCGGATTGCGCGATTACCTTCATGTTCCCAGAAGATGGTCCGGTCCGGCAGCTCATCGCCTTCGAAAATCGGTACCAGGCTGCTGCCTGGCAAAGGATGCTGCTGTCGATCATTGCCGGTCGCCGAATACCGAACGTCTGCCACGTCGAGAAAGGTCGGCATCAGGTCGATGATGTGCCCTATTTCCTGCGTGATGGTGCCACCGATCGACTTTGATGCCGGCCAGCGCATGATCATCGGCGTCGCAATTCCACCTTCATGTACCCATGACTTGTGTCGCCGAAACGGCGCGTTGGAGACGCTGGCCCAACGAACGCCGTAGCTACCGTAAGTATTTTCGGGGCCGGGAGCGAGCCCTGGAAAATCACCGGCGGTGAGGGGCTGCCCAGCGCGCGTCTTGTCAGGAATGACCGAACTCACCCACGGCTTGCCAGTTCGCTCGATCGTGTTGTTGAGATGTCCCTCTGCCGAGCCCCCGTTGTCAGACAGGAAAACCACAAGCGTATTCTCATCAACCTCCGATTCGCGGAGTGCGTCGAGGATTCGGCCAATACCCTGGTCCATCTCGTCAACCATCGCCGCATACGCCTGCATTCTTTGGGCCTGCCATTGTTGATGGGGCTCATCTGCCCAGCGAACACTCGCTTCATCGTTTGTTAATTGATCGACATCCGCCAAACCTGCTGCAAGCAGTCGAGTTCGACGGTTCTCCCTCAGAGCGTCCCAGCCAATGTCGTAGACACCGGCATATTTATCAATCGTTTCGGAACGAGCATGCAAAGGATAGTGCGGTGCCGTGTAGGCAACGTAAAGAAAGAAGGGTTGGTCAGTGCGCGTCGCCGCTCGAATGTATTCCGCTGCATTGCTGGAAATTGCGTCGGTGTAAAAGAAATCAGCATCAGCTTTGATGAATTCGTCGTTGCGCATCAGTCCCGCAGGCGAATAGAAGCTGCCATGTCCCGGCAAGGTGCCGAAAAATGAATCAAAGCCGCGTTGCGTGGGCCAACTCGACGAATCTGAGTTGGGACCCGGTTTTGCCGTCAGGTGCCATTTGCCGGCCATGTGAGTTTGATAGCCACCGGCGCCAAGCACTTCCGCGATAGTTGCGGTCTGTTCGTTTAGCGTGCCTCTGTAACCAGGCTCCCCTGCGTCATAGTTCATGTGGCCAAGACCGGCAATGTGCGGATACTGTCCGGTCAGGAGAGATGCACGAGTCGGGACGCAGCGAGCCGCATTGTAAAACTGTGCGAATCGAACACCGCCAGCCGCCAACGAGTCGATATTCGGCGTGTCTATTTCGCCACCGTAGGATCCAAGATCGCTGTACCCCATGTCATCGGCAAGGATGAGCACAATATTCGGCCGGCCTGGCCCTGGGTCAGGGATCGGGCCGGTCTGGTCAGCTTGACAACCCTGCAGCAATAGCAGAGTCAGTACGATCAACATGGGCTGGTTTGGTTGGCGCACCATCAGTCGCCCGAATTGGAACTATTCGCATCAAGACGCGTGGACTCAATCCACGCCTCTAGTTGCACCTTCATTCCCTCGACCCGTTCCATATGGTTCGCAGCGACATCTTCTGTCTCTGACGGGTCGTTCAGTAGATCGTAAAGTTCCCAGGTGCTTCCACCGTCGCCACTGAACAGTTTGTAAACATCGTCGGACAAAGCGTATTGAAGTTGGCTTCGATCTGCCGCGTAGTCGCTACCCCGTATCGGCGATTGAAATGCGATTGGCGATTTGCGTTGTTCCGTCTCGCCGGCGAGCAATGGCAGTACGTCGACGCCGTCAAGGTCTGGCTGATTCTCGGGGGGTGCCAGGCCTGCGACCGCTAACAACGTGGGGTAAATATCGCTTGTCGATATTGGAGCTGCCATTGCTCGCCCACCCTCTAAACCTGCCGGCCACTCTATGATTGCCGGCACGCGAATCCCGCCTTCCGTTAGCTCGGCTTTCTTGCCTTTGAACGGACCTGCAGAATTTAGATCATGAATATATGACGGACCATTGTCCGAGTTGAACCAAAGCAGCGTATTGTCGGCGACGCCTAGCTTCCGCAATTGTTTTCTCAGTCGGCCAATCTGCCGATCCATCGCGGTAATTGAGCCATACCAGTGTTGGGCCTCGATCGGTTCGTCGGGATAAAGAGCGCGGTCATCGTTTCCGGCGACAACAGGTGTGTGCGGTGTGTGAAACCAGATAATCGCGAGAAACGGCTCTTGTTCGTCAACCTTCGACTGGATGTAATCTAACGCCCTGTCCATGATAATTCTTGACGAGTCGCCACCCAGCCAGGAGTCCTCTATCTCACCTGGGCCAAGCCAGAAATGGTCACGCCAACGAAAACCACCACTCGATTGGTTCTCTTCGACAGCTTCTGTCTGTACGAAGCGGTAATCCTCGGTGCCGTAGTCACCACCGACGTGATAATAGGGATTGTATGTGGGCATCATAGATTCGGTGGCGAACGATTCATCGAAGCCGTTTTCCCACGGCGGTGCGTAATGCGATGGATCCGCAGTTTCACCGGGAAAATAACTCTGATTCACCGTGCGGCTCAACTCACCGACATGCCATTTTCCAAAGATCCCGGTACCGTATCCGTTCGCCTTCAATACTTCGGCAATAGTGATTTCGTCTTGCGGCAAATGACCTTCCCCTGCCCACTCGATTCCGTATCGAAACGGATGCCGTCCGGTCAGGACGCTGGCACGTGTAGGGGAGCATACCGGTGCAGCCGAGTAGAAACGGTCGAGCCGGATTCCTTCGGCTGCCATGGCATCGAGATTAGGCGTCTGAACAATGGCGTTGCCGTTATAGGCAACGTCACCCCAACCCTGATCGTCTGACATCAGCAATATGATGTTCGGAGCAACGCGTTCAGAAGTTTCGTCGTTATTGGGGCTGCCCTGACATGCAATGGGTCCAACGAGCAGAGCAGCAACGAGCAGGACTTTTCTGGCTGCAAATATCACTATGATTACCGCCGCATTTTAGCCTGGCCGAAGAAGACATGGCCCCTCACCAAAGTGAGGAGCCATGCACCATACTTTCCAATTACTGCCTGCTGCTACTTCTTAGAAATTGGCAGTAATACCCGCGTACCATTGACGTCCGACGGTATCGAAAGCCGTACCGTTCGTGTTGTTAGCCTGCTGGAAGTACTTATGGGTAAAGCCCATCGCAGGTGGCGTCTCATCAAACAGGTTGTTCGAGCCGATATACACGTTGACAGAATCATTGAGTTGATAGCTGCCGCGAAGGTCCACATACATGACTGAATCAATGTCGTTCAATGCCGCAGTATGGATCGTATTGTCGTTTCGATCCTTGGTTTCGCCGCGGAAACGAACCTGGCTGAAGACGCTAAAGTCATTGATGTTGTAGTCGAAGTTCAGATTGAAGCGTGTCTCCGGGAACAAGACTTCGCCGGCCAGATCCTGTTTGTCACCTGCACTACCGGTAACTTCATAGTCGGCGAGGAAGTTAGCGCCGAACGAGATCAGTAGATCTCCGCCGCCCAGGTCATCGAACAGGTACGAAGCTTCCAGGTCGATACCCGAAGTCTCGATCGTGTCCTCATTGTTGGCTGTTGCGAATACATCCAGAGCCGCTCCAGTATTAACACTTCGGAAGACCAATCCGCCGCAGCTTGCGTCGAATGATCCCGGTGTAACAGAGTAGCAACGATTCAACACGTCTGTACCCGACGGCACGCGGATCGCGTCGTCAATATTGATCGAGTAGTAGTCCAGCGCGATTGAGAGGCCTTCTACGCCGGTCGGTGTGAAGATCGCACCAATCGTGAATGAGTCCGCTTCTTCTTCCTGAACCGTTGGCGAACCCGCACTGAACGTGGTCGTGTTTTGCCCCTCAACCTGCGTGAGCGTAAACGCGCCGGTGGCGGCGATCCTGCTTGCGATGGCCGGGACCGAACGACAGTTGTCAGCCGTATTGCCGGTAGTCGTGGCGTCTACCCCGTTACAAGGATCAAACGACAGCACTGCGCTTGCGAAAGCGCCGCCAAACAGATCAGTAACATTCGGCGCGCGCACCGCGGTCGAAGTCGCCGCCCGCAGGCGAATCGAGTCGTTGAACGCCGCATCCAGCCCAACTTTCCAGGTGAATGTACTTCCGACGGATGAATAGTCGCCCGCGCGTACTGCAGCATCCAGCGTAAATATGTCAGTCAATGGGAGGTTTATTTCACCAAAAACGTCAAGGACGTTGAAGTTGCCCTTTGTCGGCTGGATATTGTACCCGCGAGTGATGCCTTTTTGACGCAGCCCATCCGGCGTTTCTTCGCCTCTTTCTTCACGCCACTCAAGACCGAAGGCAAAAGCCGCGCTATCCTGATCGCCAACGGCGAACGGCAAATCACCGGATAACACGCCGGCAACGACTGTCTGCTGGATGTTGCCCGTCAAGCCCACCGCTGCAGCTAGATACTCAGCGGCCTCGGGTGAAATACCGGTGATGCCGGCCTGGCCCGCAAGACTGTCGATGGTGCCAAACGGATTGAACGGCACACAACCCTGAATACGGGCGATCTCATCCACGCACTGGTAGCCGCCGAATCCATCGGCCTCCATATCGAGTGCCAGTTCCGCACGTTCGAGGTTGATATCACCGAAATCTGTCTGCACCTGATCGGTTACTCCGTAGGTGCCGTAGACGTCGAGGCGCATGCCATTGTCTAATTCATAGTCAACGGCTGCTGCGACCCGTAGTGTGTCGCGAATATTGCCTGAGCCGCGACCACCAAGTTCGACGGTACGACGGAACGTATTTCCGAAGTTGTCAAAGTTGGTAACACCGGCATTAACAATCTGGGTGCCCGCCGAGCTTCCGACCCACAACGGGTGCGTCGTCAAGTCCATTCCTGAGGTACCACCTTTGAACAACTTGTAGACATCGCCATAAACGCTCAGAGGAATCGGCTCAAAACGCGCGCGTGACTCGACGCGAGCATAGTTGATTTCCATTGTCGCGGTCGCTTTTTCGCTGACATCGAGCGTCAGACCCGCAGCGGCGAAGCGGCGTTCCAGCGGAATCAAAATTGAACGAAACTCGTTAAAGTTCAAGCGGTCAGTCGTTGCCAGGTCACGTCCGCCATCGAACGGAGTACCATCGCCATTGAGGCTAAGGCCGCCGGCAATCAGCCGGGCGCCGGGAACATGTGATGAGCCTTCGAATGCCAGAGAATCGAACAGTCCATCTCCCGTCGTATCAATCGACCGACGGCTATACCGTGAGTTATCCCGGTCACCAGCTAACAAGCCCTCGTCATCCGAGTAACCGAGAGAGACCCAGACGTTTCCGTCTGAGAAGTTATGACCGATCGTCATGTCAATGTCCTGCCTCTTCCGGTCTCCCTCCGAGGCCTGACCCGTTTGTGCGTGAAAACGAACGCCGTCGAAGTCGGTCTTGGTAATAATATTGATAACACCGGCAACCGCGTCTGAGCCGTAGGCCGCCGATTGCGCGCCGGTCAACACCTCGACCCGCTCGATCATTGTCGTTGGCAGTGTATTGAGGTCGACGCCATAGCCCGCACCTGCTCCGGTACCGGATACATAGCGGCGACCGTTGAGGAGCACCAGAGTTCTCGATGAGCCCAGGTTACGCAATGCGGTAGTGCTGATGCCGCTGTTTGACGGCTCATTGACATTGGCGCTTGAGCCATCGACTGCGGCAACGACCGCCGGTACGCGTGCAATCAAGTCGCCAACGCTGGTCGCACCAATACCCTCAATCGACTCGGTACCGAGTACAGAAATTGGAGATGACGAGGAAAATGTGTCCTTACGAATGTGCGAACCAGTTACGATAATTTCCTCTATCGCCTGGTCCTGTGCGCTCGAACTCTGTGGAATGATGCCCAGAGTGAACAACACTCCGGATAATGCAATCACCCCTGATAAACTTTTGGCGTTCATTTCTTGCCCCCTAAATTCTCTTTTAGTGCAGTGGTTTGACGATTCCGGCACGCAACAAAAAATCATTCCGGCGGAATTCTCAATGACAACTGAAGAATAAAAACTTTTTTTGCTCTAGTCAAGAAAAAAAGATATTATTATTTTCTTCTTTAGTGCGAACCCGAATTAAAAGTTCGTTCACTTGCCAGTAACCGACTGTTTTTATTAGGAGACATTGACGTGGGAAAACAGGAAAATCTCCTCAAGATGCTAAATGGCAGAATCATAGTCTCCTGCCAGCCGGTCGTCGACGGGCCGATGGATAACACAGCCATTGTCACTGCGATGGCCCTCGCCGCCCAAAACGGCGGTGCCGCCGGTCTGCGTATAGACAGTATCGAGTCAGTCCGGAGCGTCGCGGCCGCAAGCGTCTTACCAATCATAGGAATCGTCAAGCGGGTGCTGAAGGATTCGCCCGTCATAATTACACCGCTCATTGAGGACATTGACGGACTTGCGGATGCGGGTGCAACCATTATCGCGTACGACGCAACACAAAGAGACCGTCCCGTCCCTACCGCCAATATCGTGCGGCGGATTAACGAGCTGGGCTTACTGGCGATGGCGGACTGCGCTCGCCTCGACGACGGCCGACAGGCTCTGGATGAGGGAGCGCGAATTCTCGGCACGACGTTGTCCGGCTACGCTTACGATTCTTTGCCCGAACAATCGCCGCCCGACCTCGACCTGGTGCAGGAACTCGCAGCATTGGATGCGTATGTCATCGCCGAAGGGCGTTTTCGAACACCGGACGAGGCAGGAGAAGCCATCAGCTACGGCGCCAACTCTGTCGTCGTTGGCTCCGCAATTACACGAATCGAAAACGTAACCGGGTGGTTTTCAGACGCAATTAAAGACGCCGCCTCCTGACAAAACGACTCACTAGTTCTCGAACCCCGCTATCAACCGCCTGCTTGTAGTAACCCAAAGCGCGCAAACGTTCGGCCACAACGGCGCCGGCGTCTCAAGACCGTATGTGTAAATGTTTTTCATCTTGATCCCGATCGCTTCATGCGCCTTTTTTTCAACGCCTCGTCTGCCTCTGGCGAGCCGTCGTGGAACGACCCGAACCATTTGTCCAACGGGATGTTTCCATCGGCATAATTCACCTCAAATAGTCGGTGATGCAGATAGTGAGCGAAGTACGGCAAGTTGACGCATGTCTTGTCGCCAAGCACCAGCCGATCAAAGCCGGTGTGCCCTTGCGCCGGCGCCAGCCCGGCCATCACACCAAGGTTTAAGGCATGAATCGGGTGCGACGGAATGATCCAGTAGATCAGGAATCCCGAAAAATAGATCAGATGCTCGACTGGGTGCATTGCCATACCCGACCAAGGGCCCGGATTTGTATTGAGATGGTGTAATTTGTGCACTCGTCGGTATAGCGGTGGCCAATGTAACAGCCGATGGACGCAGAAAAAGTGGAATTCATGCAGCAGTGGCAGCAAGAGCAACAGACCGACAAAACCAACTGGATTATCGGCCAGTGTTAGCCCGCCGATATATCCGTTTGCATACAGCCATAGCGATACCACTTCCCAGGCCGTCCAGATTGGTACGCCACTCGCAAACGTCCAAAAGACATTGTCTTTCGTTTGATTATTAAACAGAAATGCGGCGCTCTCTTCTGCTGGCCATCGTTTGTTGAACTTGAATTCCGTGCCCTGAGCGCGACGCACATACAGCCAGAAGTGCCAGCCACCGACCACGACTGCCGTGAGAACAACATTTCGCAGGAATATCAAACCGATCCAATCGGCTGAGAAAGTCGCGAGCCGGTCGAACGACGGCGTCAGGAATATCCAGACGAACACCGCCAACAGCGCATACAGGAATGTCCAGGGGAAAAGATATTTTGGCAGCCACTTTAGGAACCCAATAAGTTGCGGCGGCCAAACAAAGACTGGCGGATATTCAATGCGCTTGTTGGGTATCCAAAAGCCGCGTTTGTTTTCTTTGCCAAAATCGGAATCGTTCATTCAGTCAAGGTCCCAAAGAGAATCTTTGGTGTGCGTACACCGGGTTTTATCTCTCCGGATGGCACTACTATACCCCCCTGCCAGAGCACGCTGGTTGACGTAACTGCAGGCCACACTCCGTCCCTGCCAGTGGGCGTGAGATGACCGCGCACTTTGGGCATCACGCTGTGCAACTGCCACCGATCGCTTCGAACGTCATAAATGTAATTTTCCGGCGGGAAGCCTGGATGGTTCTCGAGCAAGGTTTCCATTTGTCCGTCAAGGCTGCCATCCGATCCGGAAAGCACAATCAGCTGTTGGCTTCGACTCAAGCTTATCGCAGGCGACGGTGAAGCCGCTTTGACGGTTGGCATATCAGCAATGCGTCTCCATCCGCCGGATTCGCTGTAAGCGTAGGCATCGCTAAGATAGTGACGGCGCGAGGTATCTCCTGAGGAAACCAGCTCAACACCACCGATCAGATAGAACTCGTCATTGAGAACGCCAGCCATCGCCAGCATTCTCGATGAACCAGGCCACGTCGGCAGTTTCTGCCAGCCATCCTCGGGTCTTTCCACATTCATCGACCAGAAGTTGCCAAGTGTGCCGGTGCCATCCGTCCCGCCAGCCACATAGATCGTCTCACCGACTATGGCGCCGCAAAGGTTGAAGGTAGCCTGAGGCAGCGGCGGCAGGGTACGTGTCTGGAGGCCTTCTTCATTCAAAGTCAGCCTGTAGACCTTATCGGTAGCTTCAGCGTCTTGGTAGTTACCGCCTATCAGATACATAGTGCCTTTGTGAGATATCGACAAACCGTAGCCAGCAGCATCAGGAAGATTGCCTATATTTTTCCATTCTGTCGCGCCATCAAAGAGATAAATGTCGCTGTACCAATGCTTCTTGCCACCCTGCCATGGAAAACCGTTCGGGAAATTGGCGCCACCTGCAAACAAAAGGTAACTGGTACCTTTAGTCTCGAGCGTGCCGGCGTACCCCCCAGCAAAACCGTGCTCATCCGGCAATGATGGCAGCGTCTGCCAGTTTAGCGACGGCGTATTCCATAAATCATCGGTGTCAGGCTGATTATTGCAAGCGACCAGAGTGAGCGCTAAGCAAACCAAAACGAGGCCAATACGATATTGAGACCGCTTCTCGATACTCGTTCGTTGTGCACTAACAATTTCCATAACTCAATGCCTCACTAAGTGTGATTCTTAAATGAAAAATGGCGGTAAATGGCAAAGCCATTTACCGCCATAGTGCTTGTCAAAGCGGGGGTGTTCTGACAATCACTAGTTCATCGAATACCTGAATCCTGCAAAGATCTGGCGACCAATTACATCGTAAACACTTGTATCGGTATTCGTACCACCAGAAGCACCTCGAATAAGGATATCTGGCTCTTC
>Ga0255041_10000091_pt1 | contig 12317 bp, 11 predicted proteins | sample BC1_12_3_MG_FD_188630 | JGI IMG/M metagenome (GOLD analysis project Ga0255041, IMG submission 188630) | Seawater microbial communities from Strait of Georgia, British Columbia, Canada - BC1_12_3 | ecosystem: Environmental > Aquatic > Marine > Strait | place: Canada: British Columbia | collected... | reverse complement strand
CATCTCGACTGGCTCGTGCCGGGCGCGCTGTCTGCCGACGAACTGCGCCTCAACCTGCCGGTGCAGTCCTATCTCGTGCGAACCGGGCGCCATACGCTGTTGATCGATACCTGCGTCGGTTGCCGCAAGTCGCACAAGATATTTCCCGGTTGGGGCGAGCGCACCGACGAGCAGTGGCTCGCCAATTTGCGCGCGGCCGGCGTCGCGCCGGAGGCGATCGACACCGTCATGTGCACCCACCTGCACGTCGATCATTGCGGCTGGAACACGCGCCAGGTCGACGGCCGCTGGGTGCCGACCTTTCCGAACGCCAAATACCTTTTCGCCAAGCCGGAATACGAAGCGGCCGCCGAGCGGAATGGCATCGTGTTCCGCGAGAACGTGCTTCCGGTCATGGAGGCCGGCCAGGCGGTTCTGGTCGAGCTCGACCACCAGATCGAGGACGGCCTCTGGTTCGAACCCACGGTCGGCCACACGCCGGGGCATGTCGCGGTCGCACTCGCCTCGAACGGCGCCCGCGCCGTCATGTCGGGTGACCTGATGCATTCGCCGCTGCAACTTGCGTTTCCGGAGTGGAGTCCGCGCGCCGACTGGGACCCTGCGATGGCGGCGCGGACGCGGCGCAGCTTCCTCGAAAAGCACGCCGACACCGACACGGTGGTGATGACCGCGCATTTTCCGCAGCCCTCGATCGGCCACGTCGTCACCGCGGGGAACGCGTTTCGCTTCCGCACCCTCGCGCCCTAGGCGGCGTCGGGCCTGACCGCGCGCGACCTAGTTTACTGCGTCCTTCGCGGCACGCTGACGGCGCGGATTGAGCTCGACGATCAGCTTCTCGAGGCCTTCGACGAGCGGCTTGTCGACGTTCACGCTGCACCAGTTTTCCAGCCGCTGAATCACGCGCTCGACGTCGATGCCGCCGAGCAGGTTGTAGGTGTCCGGGACATGCCTGTTGTACGCCGTGATGTAGCCCTCGACCCATGCGGCGTGCGGCATCGCCTGCCAGCGGCCTTCCTTGCGGTCCTCGATGAAGCGGCCACAGGACACCGGCCCCAGGACTGCATGCTTTCCATCGCGATCGGCCGCCGCTGCCCACCCTGACGCGAGCAGCAACGCGCCAAGCAACATCACTTTCATTCTGCGGCGCGACCCGCGCCTAGCGACCCAGGCTTTCGCACAGATGCGCTTCGCGCCGGCAGACTTTCTGGCAGGCCTGCGCCGCGTCCGAGTCGCTGCTCGTGCGCCGGCATTTCCGCATGCAGCGATTCTCGTCGCTCTTACAGGTCGGTGCGGCATCTTCGCCCGAAACGCCTTGATAGACGTAGTAGGCGGCGCCGGCCGCGATCGCGATAACGATCAGCGCGCCGATCACGCCGCGCCCGCTCTGCATCCGTTTCCACGTTTTCGCCATGGCCGCTACGTTACCGCAGCCCTTTCGCGCTGGCTAGGGACGCCAGCAGTCGGGCCGCACGCGGAAGACCCGCACCGCGTTGGCGCCGAGGATGCCGCTTTTTTGCGCAGCGGTGAAATAGCGCCCCTGCTCAATGAGGGCCTTGGGTTGCGGGTCGCCGATCGGAAACGGCATGTCGGAGCCGAGCATCACCCGGTCGGCGCCGGCCTTGTCGACGAGGAACTTGAGCGCGTCTGCATCGAACACCACGCTGTCGAAGTACATCGCCTCGAAGCCCTTGCGCGGATCCGCATATTTCCCCTGTGAGATCTGATGGTTGCGCGCGAGGCGTCCGAGCGCCATGGGCAAGGCCGCACCGCCGTGCGAAAGCACGAACTTCATGCCCGGGTACTTGAGGAGATGCCCCGAGAACAGCAGTCGGGACACCGCGATCGAGGTGTCGGCGAGCCGGCCGATGGCGTTTACCAGGTCGTAGTCGGCGACGCGCGGTTCGCCGCAGATGAACATCGGGTGCAGAAAGATCGGCGCCTCGAGACGCGAGGCCGTTTCCCAGAACGGGTCGAGCGACGGATCGTCGAGCACGCCAGCGTCGCCCTTCGGAAGCGTGCCGATCATCGCGCCGCCGAATCCGCGCTCAAGCGCCTCGCCGAGCACCTCCGCAGCGAGCGCCCCGTCCTGCAGCGGTACGGTGGCGAGCGGCGTGAAGCGCGGCTCGTCGCGCAGCGCCTCCCACATGCAGGCATTGATGAACCGGCTCCAAGCAAGGCCCTCGCCAGCCGGCAGTTCGTAGCCGAAGCTGTCCAACCAGCCGCCGACCAGCTGGTGGTCGATCGCGTTCGCATCCATCCAGGCGCGTCGGTCGCCGAGATCGAACAGCTTGGGCGAGATCGGCCGCGTCGGCGCACCGCCGCCGAAGGCGAGGCGCTTGCCCTTTTCGTCGCGCAGCAGTGCGACGCCGGGAAACGACGCAGCGTTCGCGTCGAAGCGCTCGGTGAGCAGCGCCGGTACGAAATGCGCGTGAACGTCGATGATCATTGCGTCAGCGTGGCAACCCGTGCAGTGGACTGTATGCGATGGGTGCGATCGCCGCGCCTACGCAACGCGTTTCAGCCTGGCGCGCGCGTCACGGATGCGCCCCCATAGGGCGAGCGGCTTCATCGGCGTCTCCTCGATCGAGGTGCCGAGCGGCCCGAGCGCGTCGTTGATCGCGCAGGCGATCGCCGCCGGCCCGCCAAGGTAACCGGCCTCGCCCGAGCCTTTCTGACCGAAGCTGGTGAGCGGCGATGGGGTGCAGTGATCAACGATGGTCAGCCTCGGCACCTCGAGCGCGCTCGGGATCAGATAGTCCATGAAGGTACCGGAGACCAGCTGGCCATCGTCGGAAAACGAAAACTTCTCATACAGCGCGGCGCCGATGCCGTGCGCGATCCCGCCGTAAGTCATGCCGTGCACGATGTCCGGATTGATCATCACGCCGCAGTCATGCCCGACCGCGTAGCGGCGGATCGTCGGCTGTCCGGTGTCCGGATCGATTTCGATGTAGACGACGTGCGCCTCGAAGGCGTAGCAGGGGTACATCTGGATCCGCCCGTCCGCCGTCGGCAGCGCGCCACCCGTGGGCACCTCCCAGACGAACGCCGCCTGCAGCCCGGGTTCCATTCCTTCGGGCAGCTGATGGAACTTGCGGTGTGCGATTTCGACCAGCTGGTCCCAGCTCACAGTGCGCGCCGGTTCCGCCTTCACCGAAACCGCACCGCCCGCGTAGTCGAGTGCCTCGCGCGGGACGCCGAGATTGTGGGCGGCGATCGCCATCAGCCGTTCCTTGATGCGTTCGGCGGCCCCGGCAGCCGCACCACCGAGCATGATCGCCATGCGGCTGCCGACCGGACTGTTGGACGGCAGCGCGGAAAGCGAATCCGCGTGCACGACGCGGATCGACGCCGGATCGCGCTCGAGCACTTCGCCCAGCACGGTCGAAACCAGCGTCTCGTGCCCCTGCCCAGCCGTCGAGGTGTGCATGACACCGGTGACCGCGCCGGAGAGGTCGACCCGCACCAGGCAGGAATCCATCCAGGTCGTGGTCTGGTTCTTCGGATTGAACAGCGGCTCGAAGGCCGAATTGCCGCCGCTCGGCTCGAGACAGGTGGAGATTCCAATCCCCGCCAGGCGCCCACCGCGTCGAGCGCGATCGCGCTCGGCAATGAGCTCATCGTATCCGGCCGACGCGAGCGCCTTGTCGAGCACCGTGTGGTAATCGCCCGAGTCGTAGGTCGAGCCGCTCGGAATCAGGTAGGGAAACTCTTCCTTGCGAATCAGGTTGCGCTGGCGCAGCGCAAGTCGGTCCATGCCGAGCGCGCGTGCAACCTTGTCCATGCCGAGTTCGAGCGCGTAATTGGTCGGCGCCTGGCCGAAACCGCGCACCGCCTCCTGCGGCGTCTTGTTGGTCATCACCGAGATCGGCTCGTAGGCGACCGCTGGAATTCGATACGGCCCGCAGATCGCGCCGACCGGCTTGCCAAGCTGCAGCGGCGAACGCCCGGCATAGGCGCCGACGTCGTCGAGGGCGCGCATGCGCAGCGCGCGCACCGTGCCGTCGGCGTCGTAGGCCATCTCGACGTCGAAGATACGATCGGGCCCCTGCATGTCACCCCCGCGCATGTTCTCGAGCCGATCCTCGATCAGCCGCACCGGCATCCTGAGCTTGCGCGCGAGATAGCCGACGAGCACCGCGTGCTTGATGCCGCGCTTGGTGCCGTAGCTGCCGCCGACGTCGACATCGAAGTGCACGCGCACCGCGTTCCCCGGCAGGCGCAGGGCGCGCGCTGTTTGATCGGGAAACTTCGGCATCTGGATCGACGCCCAGACCTCGAGCAGCGCATTCGCCGCATTCCACTCCGCGGAGACCACGAAGGTCTCGATCGGCACGGTCGCGCTGCGCCCCCACCGCGCACGGTAGGCGAGTCGGTGCGCAGCGCCTGAGAAGGCCTCGTCCACCGGACCCCAGACAAACGCGCGCCGGTAGAGGACGTTCGAGCCGTGCGCCGGATGCACGCAGGGCGCATCGGCCGCGAGTGCGCGCTCGGGGTCGACGACGTGCGGCAGCGGGGCGTACTCGACCTCGACGCACTCGGCTGCGTCCTCGGCAAGGGCGCGCGAATCGGCAACCACCGCAGCAACCCACTCGCCGGCGTAGCGCACGACGCCGGCGGCGAGCGGATAGCGCTTCACCTCCGGCGCGTCGACGCCGATCAGCAGGGAATCGGTCTCGCGGCACAGCTCCTCGCCCGTGAGCACGCAGTGCACGCCAGGCATGGCACGCGCTGCGTCGACGCGGATGGCAACGATCGTCGCGCTCGCGTAGGGACTCGCAACCAGCGCAACGTGCTTCAGGCCCGGCAGCGCGATGTCGGCCGCGAAGCGGCCCTGGCCGGTCACGAAGCGCGGATGCTCCTTGGCGCGGCGGTGTTGGCCGATGTACTTGAACGTCGGCGTCACGTCGTCCGCCATCGTCAGCGTTCCCCGGCGCCCGCGCGCCTGGCGGCAAGCTGAATCGCTTCGACGATCTGCTGATACCCGGTGCAGCGGCACAGGTTGCCGCCAATTGCGTCGCGGATCTCATCCTCGCTCGGATCCGGCCTGCGCTGGAGCAGCCCCTGCGCGGCAATCAACATCCCCGGGGTGCAGTAGCCGCATTGCAGGCCGTGGGATTCGCAAAAGCTGTCCTGCAGTACACCCATCGAGCCGTCGGGCCGGCACAGGCCTTCGATCGTGGTGACCTTGTGACCGTCGGCCTGCACCGCGAACACCAGGCAGGCGCGCATCGGCTCGCCGTCGAACAGCACCGAACAGGCCCCGCACACACCGTGTTCGCAGCCGACGTGCGATCCGGTCAGCTCGAGGTCCTCCCGCAACAAGTCGACCAGGGTCTTGCGTGCCGGCACCCGCGCCTGCCGCGCCACCCCATTCACTTCGACGCAGATCTCGTAGTGCCGCTCGTCGCCCATCACGCGCCACCCGGTTGCGATTGCCCGCGCGCCTCGCTGCGCGCCGCGCGCAGTACGCGAATCGAAAGCACGCGTACAAGATCGCGCCGGTAGTCGGCGCTCGCGTGCTGATCGTCGCCAGGCTCGACGTCGCGCGACGCCTGTTCGGCTGTGGCGTCGATCGCCGCGTCCTCGAGGCGGGTGCCGACGAGCCCTGCCGCCGCCCGCTCGAGCGCGAGCGGCGTCGGCCCCGCGCCGCCGACCCCCAGCACCACGCGCGTGCAGCGTCCGCCCGCGTCGAGCGCGAGCTGCGCGGCCGCCGCGACGATCGCAAAATCGCCGTGCCGGATGCTGAGCTCCTCGAACGCACAGCCGCACGCGCCCTCGCGCCAGCGCGGGAAATGGATCGCCGCAAGACAGGCCTCGGGCGCGAGGGCCGTGCTGAGCGGCCCGGTGAAGAATTCGCGCGCCGCGATCAGCGAAGACCCGGAGGCCGCGCAGGCCTCGAGCTGCGCATCGAGCACGCGCACCACGAGCGGCAGCTCGGCACAGGGATCTGCGTGGACGACGCTGCCGCCCACCGTGCCGCGATTGCGTGTCTGAACGTGGCCGACCCAGCGCAAGGCCTTGGCGAGCAGCGGCACAGCCTCGCCGAGCGCGGCGTGTTCCAGCGCCTCGGATTGCCGCACGCAGGCGCCGACGCGCACCGTGTCGGCATCGGCGTCGATGCGGATCAGCTTCAACTCGTCGAGCTCGCGAATGTCGACGAGCAGCGTTGGCCGCAACAGGCGCATCGCCATCATCGGCACCAGGCTTTGGCCCCCCGCGATGAGCTTGGCATCGGACCCATGCGTTGCGAGGCGCGCCACGGCGCCCGCGAGCGTGCGCGCACGTTCGTATTCGAAGGCAGCAGGTTTCATCGATTCAGAGGCGACGCAGAACGTCGGGCGAGACAGCGCATGGTAGCGCGTTCTGCTCGCGTCTCAGTGCGCGGTCCAGCCGCCGTCGAGCTTGAGGCTCGTCCCGGTGACGATCCCGGAGGCGGGCGAGGCGAGATACAGCACGGCTGCCGCAATTTCGTCCACTGTGCCCAGGCGCTTCGCCGGGATCATGTTCATTACGTACGCGGCGAACTCCGGGTTCTCGAAGAATGGCCGCGTCAGCGGCGTGTCGACGAAGGTCGGTGCCACCGCATTCACGCGGATGCCGTGCGCTGCGAGCTCGACCGCCATCGCCTTGCTTAGGCCCTCGATCGCATGCTTGGTCATGCAATAGACGCTGCGCCGTGCCGCGCCGACGTGACCCATCTGCGAGCTCATGTGGATGATCGAGCCGTGAGCGGCCTTCGCCATCACCCGGGCGGCGCTCCGCGCGACCCGGTACGCGGCGCGCACGTTCAGGTCGAGCATGGTGTCGAGCGCAGCGTCGGTCACTTCAAGAAATGCCTGCGGCTGGTTGGTGCCGGCGTTGTTGACCAGGATGTCGAGACGTGCGAGGCCCTCAATCCGCGCGAGCACGGCGTCCTCGCGCAGGTCTTCGACCCAGGCCTCCACCGGCCCGGGGGCCTCGGCGGCCAGACGCTCGAGTTCTGCGCATGTGCGGGCGACTGCAATCACGCGCGCCCCTGCATGCGAGAGCGCAAGCGCGCAGGCGCGTCCGAGCCCGCGCCCCGCGCCGGTCACGAGTGCGATCTGGCCCTCGATGCCTTGCGCCCAGACCGGCAACCCAGCCTTCGATGCTTGGTTCGAGCTCACTACAGGATTCCTCCACGATTGCGACGGCGTTGTCTGTTGCGCCGCCGAGACCTACGATAACCTACGTTACCGTTTTTCCCGTCCACATCACGCAGGGAGCCTGTCGTGGCCCACTATTTGAAGACCGGCATCAGCGAGGACGCCAAAGCCGATGCCGACGCGAAGGTACGTCAGACCGTCGAGGAGATGCTGGCGCAGATCGAACATCGCGGTGACGACGCGGTACGCGAGTACTCGGCGCGCCTCGATCGCTGGTCGCCGAAGGCGTTTCGCCTCAGCCGCGCAGACATCGACGCCTGCTATGCGCGCGTCAGTGCGCGCGAGCGCGCCGACATCGAGTTCGCCCAGGCGCAGATCCGCGGCTTCGCCCAGATCCAGAGGGCCGCGCTCAGGGACGTCGAGCAGGAAACCATGCCGGGCGTGATCCTCGGGCACAAGAACATCCCGGTGAACAGCATCGGGTCCTACGTCCCGGGCGGCAAGTATCCGATGGTCGCCTCGGCGCATATGAGCGTGGTCACCGCCAAGGTCGCGGGCGTGAAGCGCATCGCCACCTGCGCACCGCCCTACGAGGGCGGGCCGAATCCGGCGATCGTCGTCGCGCAGGACCTGGGCGGCGCTGACGAGATCTACTGTCTCGGCGGCGTGCAGGCCGTTGGTGCCATGGCGCTCGGCACGCAGACCATCCAGGCGGTCGACATGCTCGTCGGCCCGGGCAACATGTACGTCGCCGAAGCCAAGCGCCAGCTCTTCGGGCGCGTCGGCATCGACTTGTTTGCCGGGCCGACCGAAACGCTGATCATCGCCGATGACACGGTCGACGGCGAGCTTTGCGCGGCCGACCTGCTTGGTCAGGCCGAGCACGGACCGACCTCGCCCGCGACCCTGCTCACCAATTCCGCAGCGCTCGCCAAGGCGACCATGGTCGAGATCGAACGCCAACTCAAGATCCTGCCGACCGGCGAGACCGCGGGCCAGGCCTGGCGCGACTACGGCCAGGTGATCGTGTGCGACAGCGAAGCCGAGATGATCGACGTCGCCGACGGCATTGCCGCCGAGCATGTGCAGGTCATGACCAGGGATCCGCAGTATTTTCTCGACCACATGACCAACTATGGCGCGCTCTTCCTCGGGCCGGAGACCAACGTCTCCTACGGCGACAAGGTGATCGGTACCAATCACACCCTGCCCACGCGCCGCGCGGCGCGCTACACGGGCGGGCTGTGGGTCGGCAAGTTCATCAAGACCTGCACCTATCAGCGCGTCACCGCCGAAGCGTCGGTGACGGTCGGCGAATACTGCTCGCGGCTCTGCGCGCTCGAGCACTTCGCCGGACACAAGGAGCAGGCCGACATCCGCCTGCGCCGCTACGGCGGCCAGGACGTGCACGGGCTGGACGACCTGCCGGGCCTCCGCGGCTGACCACCCGGCGGGCGCGTCAGGTTTCGGGCCGCGCGGCGCTGCGCCCCGGGCCCAGCAACGTCACCAGCTCGGCGCCCTCGACGATCCGGATGTCCTTCTTGGCGGCGAACGCACGCGCCTGCTCGGTCAGCTCACCCGCGACGATGTAGCGCAGCTCATCGGCATGCCGCGCATGCCCGACGGCCTGCAGTTCGCGCAGCGGCTCGGTCCCCGTGCGTGCGACCTTCCAGCGCTTGCAGCCGACGAGCAGCTTGCGCCCGTCGCGCGTGAGCTCGAAGTCGGCCTGCGGCAGCTTGAGCCGACGCACCGCGTAGCCCTCGCCCGCGTACGCCGCCTCGATCGCCGCAGAGAATTCACTCCATGTCAGAGCGCGCAGTGCCTCGAGTCGCTCGGCGACCCGCGCCGCACCCGGCGTACGCAGCTGGCGCCAGGCGGCAACGCAGCCAATGACGAACAGCGGGATCGGCACGGCTGCCGCATACAGCGGCGGCACCCACAGCCGCGAGAGCAGGAAGATGCCAAACGCAAGCGCGAAGCTGATCCACCACGGCGAGCGCAGCAGGATTGCGAATACCGAATTTTCGGCCATGCGCAGCTTCATGCGGTACGTCCTCCCGCCGTTGCGGCCCGCGACGAGGAGAATCCTACGCCGAGACCTTGCAAACATTTGCACACCTTGGCGCCTCGCGGACGTCCAATGGCTTCGCTGGAGTGCGCCTTCTGCAACTCGAAACCGGAGGATGCCATGGCAAACGGCGAGCACGTACTGGAATCCCTGACCGAGATGGATCGCTACATGAGGGACCTGGGCAGATCAACCCAGCCCGCCGCCATCCTCGACATCGTTCGCGCCTACCTGCGCAGCTGGTCGCCCGAACGCATCGCGAAGCTGCAGACGATCGACGCCGGCTGGGCGCCGTTCGATGAATTTCAGCGCCCGACCGAGGTCTGTTCCGCCGCGGACCTGCGCGGTATCGCTAGCGCGGTACACAGCCAATGCAAGGCCCTGAAAGCGAGCCCGCTCGAGCTGACGCTCGATCTGCTGGAGCTCGACCGGTTCTTGTTTGTCGCCAACCAGATGCTGGGCCGGCTGGAGCAGCAATCGTCCACTGCCGCACGCGACGCAGCCCGCCTGCGCGATCGTGTGGGATTGGCGATGTCGTCAGCCCATCCCGGCGCGGGTCGAATGTTCTGATCGTGCGCATTCGCAAAACCGCCAAACGACGCGACTCGCGTGCGACTGAGACGGACGCTGCGTGGCTCGGCGGCGAGGCCTTTCTCGGGGGCGGCGCGACCTCGGACAGCCGCGATTCGCCGCCCGCCGATACGCTGCGTCCCGAGCCGCGGTCGGCAAAGCGTCTGCCCGGTTGGATCTCGAATGCCGTGCGTTGGATTAGACGGCAAGCAACGCCTTAGCGGCCTCACCCGCACCAGGCGCCGACGCGTCGCCCAGCGGACGCGTCGCCCAGCGGACGCGCGCTGGAAACCGTTACCTTAGGCGTCGGGGATCACCGCAATTGCACTGATTTCGATCAGGTACTCCGGCGAGACCATCTTCGTTACCTCGACCATGGTCGATGCTGGCAGCGGCGGCTTGAAGAATTCGCGCCGCACCTTGTGGATCGCATCGAAATGCTCCATGTTGCGAATGTAGACGTCGACGCGACAGATGTCGTCGAGCGACCCGCCGGCCGCCGCCATTGCCGCCTTGATGTTCTCAAGCACCTGCCGGGTCTGCGCCTCGACGTCTCCGATGCCGGCAATCGAGCCGTCTGGACAGCGCGACGTCATTCCGGAGACGAAGACCAGGCGCCCGCGCGCCTCGATGACGGTCGCCTGCGAGAAGTGCCCGCTCGGTTGACGCAGCTGGTCAGTGCTAATCTGCCGTTTTGCCATCGTGTTCTCCTCGTTGTGGGAACCGCTCGCGCGGCCTCGCGGCAAAGAATAGCAAGTCGTCCTCGACATGAGACTTGCGGACAACAGCCCGGCGGTGTTGAATCCCGCCTTTACCTTCGAGGGATCCACGTGCAACGCAGGTTGGCCGCCATTCTGAGCGCCGATGTCCAGGGCTACAGCCGCATGATGAGCGAGAACGAGATCGCGACGGTGAAGACGCTCGCGGCCTCGCGGCGGCTGATTACCGACGTCGTCGAGTCGCGCCACGGCCGCATCGTCGACATGCCCGGCGACAACGTGCTCGCCGAATTCGGCAGCGCGGTGGACGCCGTGCAGGCCGCGATCGCGATGCAGACCGATCTCGATGCACGCAACATGCGGCTGCCCGAAGACCGGCGCATGGCGTTTCGTATCGGCGTGAATCTTGGCGACGTGATCACCGAAGGGCCTCGCATCTACGGCGACGGCGTCAACACCGCCGCGCGCATCGAGGCACTCGCAGAGGCAGGCGGCGTCTGCATCTCGGCCAAGGTCTACGAGGAGGTGCGCGACCGGATCGAGGCCGACTTCGTCGATCTCGGCGAGCAGGCACTGAAGAACATCGCCGCACCGGTGCGCGTCTACCGCATCGCGGTCGCGAAATCCCAGCCGACCGCGCGCGCCGCGCCGCGCAAGGATGAGGCGGCGGTGAAGCCGTCGATCATCGTGCTTCCGCTGACCAACATGAGCGCCACCGCGGACGACGAATTCTTTGCCGACGGACTGACCGAGGACATCATCACCGACCTGTCGCGGTTTCGCGAACTGTTCGTCATCTCGCGCAATACCGCGTTCAAGTACAAAGGCCAGTCAGTCGACGTGCGGCAAGTGGCGCGTGAGCTCGGCGTGCAGTACGTCGTCGAAGGCAGCGTGCGCCGCGCCGGCAACCGGGTGCGCATCACCGTGCAGCTGATCGACGGCGAATCGGACCGCCATGTCTGGGCCGAGCGCTACGACCGCGACCTCGCCGACATCTTCGCGGTGCAGGACGAGATCACGATCGCGATCGTCGCCACGCTGCCCGGGCGGATGGAGGCGGCAACGCGCGAGCGTGCAGCGCGCAAGCCGACCGAGAATATCGGGGCCTACGAATGCGTGATCGCCGCCAAGGTTCTGCATCACCGCTCGGTGCGCACGGAGAACGACAAGGCGCTCGAGCTGATCGAGCGCGCGATCGCGCTCGATCACAAGTACGCGCATGCGCATGCCTGGCGTGCCTGCATCCTCGGCCAGCGCTGGATCTACAACTGGGCCGACGATATGGTAGCGCTCGAGCAGGAGATCGCGCGCGAGCTCGGCATCGCGCTCGGTCTGGACGACAACGACAGCGACGTGCACCGCATTCTCGCTGCAATCAACGTCACGCAGAACAACCTCGAGCAGGCCGGCTACCACCAGGGCCGCGCGCTCGGCCTCAATCCGAACGATGACCTGATCGTCGTGCAGCAGGGCGAGTTGCTGACCTGGCTCGGCCAGGCCGAAGAGGGCATCGAGTGGATCCAACGCGCGATGCGCCTCAATCCCTTTCACCCGGAGCGTTTCTGGAGCCACCTCGGGCGCGCCTACTTCGTCGCCCGGCGCTACCCGGAGGCGATCGAGGCCCTGCAGCACGTCCATTCGACGGATCCGGGCTATTTCGCTCTGCTTGCAGCCTGTCATGCGCAGGCCGGCAACGACGACGACGCGCGCGCGAACGCCGCCGAGGTGCTAAAGCATCAGCCCGCGTTCACGGTGACGGCGTTCCTGCAGCTCCTGCACTACAAGGAAGCGCGCGACACCGACCACGCTCGCGACGCGCTGCTCAAGGCCGGC
>Ga0255041_10000088_pt1 | contig 12369 bp, 6 predicted proteins | sample BC1_12_3_MG_FD_188630 | JGI IMG/M metagenome (GOLD analysis project Ga0255041, IMG submission 188630) | Seawater microbial communities from Strait of Georgia, British Columbia, Canada - BC1_12_3 | ecosystem: Environmental > Aquatic > Marine > Strait | place: Canada: British Columbia | collected... | reverse complement strand
ATGTTTTTTCCGAAGCTTGTGCGGTTTTTGTGTATGGTTTGTCACGTGCCCCGGCCCGTGGCGGTGTAGTGAGGTTTTGTGAGGTAACGTACATGTCCAACAAAGGATTTCTAATCGTATTCGCCATCATCGCCATCGCGGCGTTGATCTGGTTGACCCTGCCAGGTGAGGAGCCCGCCGTAGAAAGAACGGGCGACACGGCAGTAAAAGAGGATATTTCAAGGTTTGGCGACGCGGAAATCGCTGACGAGAGCCGGACGGAAGACTGGCTGGCCTACGGGCGAACCCACTCGGAACAACGCTTCAGCCCGCTCACCGATGTAAACCGCGACACGATCTCGCGCTTTGGCGTTGCCTGGTACATGGATCTTCCGAGCGACGTGGGGCTGGTCTCAACGCCGCTCGTTGTCGATGGCATTCTTTATTTCACCGGAACCATGAACGTAATCCGGGCGGTGGATGCAGCGACCGGCGAGCTGTTCTGGGAATACGACCCCGACGTTGCCGGGCACATCGGCAAGGCTCGGCAGGTGGGTTGGGTCCACAACCGGGGCATTTCGTTTTACAAGGGCAAGATCTTTGCCGCCACCTGGGATGGGCGGCTGTTCGCACTTGATGCCGGGAGCGGCGAACTGGTCTGGAGCACACGCACTTTCGACGCCAGTAAACCCCTTTACATTACTGGCGCGCCCAAGGCCTTCAGGGACAAGGTACTGATCGGCAATGGCGGCACAGAAGTAGGCCGGGCAAGGGGCTTCGTTACCGCCTTCGATGCGGAGACCGGCGAGGAGGCCTGGAAATTCTATATCGTGCCGGGAGCCCCGGCGGATGGCTTCGAGAACGAGGCCATGGCCATGGCCGCCGAGACCTGGTCCGGCAGTTGGTGGGAGCACGGCGGCGGCGGCACTGCCTGGCACGGCTTCACCTATGACCCCGAGTTCAATGCCGTCTATATCGGCACCGGCAATGGCGCGCCCTGGAACCGCAGGATCAGAAGCCCCGGCGGCGGGGATAATTTGTTCCTGAGCTCCATCGTCGCTCTGGACGCCGATACGGGTGAATATCTTTGGCACTATCAGGAAAGCCCCGGCGAGACCTGGGACTACACCTCCACCATGGACATCGTGCTGGCGGACATTGAAGTGGATGGCCGGTCCTTAAAGGCCATTTTGCACGCGCCGAAAAACGGCTTTTTCTATGTGCTCGATCGGGCGACGGGAAAGCTGGTGTCGGCAGAGCCATTCTCCCGCGTTACCTGGGCCACGCATATTGACCTCGAGACCGGGAGACCCGTGGAAACAGCGGACGCCCGCTACGAAGATGGTGAGGCCAACGTCTGGCCCAGTGCACATGGGGCCCACAACTGGCAGTCTATGTCCTATAACCCCATGACGGGTCTCGTCTATCTGCCGACGATGAATATGGGCGGCAGATATGTCGATATGGGCCTCGATGTGTCCTGGCGCGCGGAAGATTTTGTCGGCGGCACCGGGGTAGGCCTTTGGGAAATACTCATCCCCGATGATATGGCCCCGGGCATGTTGCAGGCGTGGGATCCGGTGAAACAGGAAGCGGCCTGGAGCGTGCCACAGGACCATCCGTGGAATGCGGGCACGCTGACGACGGCGGGAAACCTGGTTTTTCAGGGCCGCTACGATGGCGTGTTTCTCGCTTATGATGCGACCACAGGTGAGGAGGTCTGGGCTTATGATCTGGGCCTTGGCATTTCCGCGCCGCCGATTACCTACAAGCTGCACGGCACTCAATATATCGCGCTCCTCGTCGGCTATGGGGGCGCCTATACCATGGGTCTCACACCGGGCTTGCCGGATGAGGGCTGGGCCTATGGGGTTCATACTCGGCGGCTCGTCGCGTTCGCGCTTGACGGCGATACGCCTTTACCGGCGCAGCCTGCACCTTATATGCCCGCACCGCTGATGGTCGCCGATTTTGACGTGGACGAGGAACTCGCAACGCGCGGCGCTCGCCTCTACGGAACCTATTGCGCCATCTGCCACGGCGGCGGGGCGGTGGCGAACGCCATGGCGCCCGACCTGCGTGCGTCCGCCATGTCGGTGGATTTCACCGCTTTTGCAGCAGTGGTGCGCGCGGGCGCCCTCGTGCACCGCGCCATGCCACCCTTTGCCGCACTTGAAGATGAGGAATTGGAAGCGATGCGCCATTACATCCGGGCCGTCGCCCACCGTGATGCAACTCGAACTGAATAACAACCTGACTCGCTGCATCCCTGCAGCTCGCCCTTCGGGCTCACTGCAGAACTCTCGCACGAAACCAATCCATTCAGTCGTCGTGTCACCGACGCGCAGTAATATTGCTTTGGGGTCGGACCAACGTAAGCAATTGAACGTCGGTTGATTTGATCAAAATCTGATGTCTGATTCCGTCGTAATTAGCCGTTTTCGAGCCCAAAAACGACGAATTACGAATACCAAATCAAACGAACAACTAGTTGATTAATTTTAGGGTCTAAATTAAGGATTTAGAGCGAATATTCGGTCGAATCGACCGTGTTTTCGCAATACTTTCAATCGGTAGCAGAGGTCCGACCCCACTTCGACCTAAATGTGCTGCGCCCCGCACCGACCCCTTTAGCTATGCTCGGCGAACAAGTATTCTTATAAAGGGTAATGCCTGTCGCAAGAGCCGTCGTTGCAGGCGCATCTGAGGATGAGGTTCGTGTCGCTTTGCGGCACAGCCAGGAATAAAAGGCATGGCATGCGGCTACTCGTATTGACTCTTTTCTTCTTCTCTGGCGCATGCGGCCTCGTCTACCAGATCGTCTGGGTCCGGATGCTCACGCATGTGTTCGGCACGACGGCCACTGCCGTGGGCGTGGTGCTGGCAGCGTTCATGTCGGGGCTTGCGCTTGGGAGCTGGCTCCTCGGAAGAGCGGCGGACCGCAACCCCAACCCGCTTCGCCTCTATGCCATCCTGGAGGTCGGCATCGGCCTTGCGGCGCTCGCCGCACACTTTCTGCTTGCGCGGATCACGCCCGTGTATCTCGCGCTGTACGAGATCTCGGGACATTCCGAGGCGACACTCACGGCGGCGCGTTTCATCCTGGCCTTTGGCCTCGTCATGCTGCCGACCTTCCTCATGGGCGCGACACTGCCCGTCCTCGCACGCTTCATTGTCAGGCGGCTCGCTGCGGTGGGCGCGGATCTCAGCATGCTCTATGCCATTAACACCATTGGCGCAGTCGCCGGAGTCCTGGCGTGCGGCTTCTACCTGATCGGAACCTTTGGTATCCATATAACCGTCTACATCGCGGTCGTGGGTAACCTGGGCCTTGGCTTGATTGCGTGGGCCGTGTCCAACCGGGTGACGTCGGCACCCGCAGCGGCGGTGTCTCGAACCGACGCACGGCCTGCACTGGAGGGGTCCGTCGGGGGCGCGCTTTCGAACAGAACTTATGCGCTTCTTCTCTTTGCCCTGGGCGTATCCGGCCTGACGTCCTTTGCCTACGAGATCTACTGGACGCGCTCGCTCGTGTTTGTCCTGGGGAATTCGACCTACGCGCTCACCACCATGCTCACGGCATTTATTGCCGGCATCGCGCTCGGCGGTTACCTGGCCCGGCTGGTCGTCGATCGCGTGGCGGACCGGGTGGCGCTTTTTGGCTGGATCCAGGTGCTCATTGCGGTGTCCTCGGCGGTTGCACTGCCGGTGCTGTTTGTCTTCCTCGAGCCACAGGCGATCCGCGAATTTCTGGGGAAAACCGCAGGCGAGGTCGGGGACCTCGCGCTCGCGCGCTTTGGCATTGCGCTGCTGGTAATGCTCGTTCCGGCAACATTTATTGGCGCGACATTCCCGCTGGTGGCGCGTATCGGTGTCGTCAACCTTCGGTACACGGGCCAGCGTGTTGGACTGATCTACGCGAGCAATACTCTCGGCAATGTCGCCGGCGCCCTACTGCCCGGCTTCCTGCTCTTGAACTGGCTCGGTATTCAGCGAGGCATCCTGCTGATGGCGGCACTCAATGCCTGCATTGGCTTCGCGTTTCTGGCCTCCCGCATGATCGGCATCAGGTATTTGCGCTGGGCCGTGCCCGCGGCGGCCGTGGGTGTGCTGCTGGTCCTCGCGCGCGTGCCACTCGACTTTCAGTTTCCCACCGAGAATGAGCGTCCGACGGACCGGGTCCTCTTCTACCGCGACGGGCCGTCCGCCACGAGCAAGGTGACGTTTGATCCGCACACCGGCGAGAAGGTGATGGCCATCGACGGGATAGTCATCGGCGGCAACACACACACTGAGTACAAGCAGCTGTTGCTTGCTCACTTGCCCAAGTTGCTGCGGGACGACGTCTCGACCGAGCTGTCGATCGGACTCGGTTCCGGCATGCTGGTAGGTGAAAGCATCCGTCATGATAGGGTGCAAGCGATCACCTGCGTGGAGATCGAACCGGGCGTGCTCGCGGGCGCAGCGTTTTTCGCCCGCGAAAACCACCGCGTTCTGTCCAACCCGCGAGTGCGGGTGGTGATCGACGACATCGCGAACTACCTTCGGACCACCTCTGAGCGCTACCGTGTGATCTCCGCCGACGAGAAGACGGCGCTCGATTATGCGTCCAACGGATTCTCCTACTCCCGCGAATACTACGGATTGCTGCGGCGACGCCTGGCACCCGGCGGCATTTTGATTCAGTGGGTGCCGACGAACCTGCCGCCACCGCAATACACCATGGTCCTCAAGACCTTCGCCGACAGCTTCCCCCATGTGCTGATGGCCTACTTCATGCCCGCACTCAAGGAGAGTGGCTACAACACCATACTAATCGGCTCTGACGAGAAGATTTCGCTCGATAGCAATCGCATCGACCGGGTCATGCAGTCTGAGCGTCAACTCCTCGCGGGGCTCGCACGTTACGGTCTCACGACGCCGGAATCCGTGTTGGCCCAGTTCGTGGCGGACGGCCAAATCATTCGCCAGGCAGTGCGCGATACGCCCGAGAATACGCTGGTGCATCCACGCTACGAGTTCTACTCGCCGTGGGACTATGCGGTTCCGCTCAAGCAGCGGGTGGCGGCGAACATCGAGTTTATCGAGGGTCTTAAGCGTGCCGCCGCACCGACCTTCCTGGCTGGGATCAACGTGCGCGATCAGGAGGAAACAAGGAGGCTGAATCGTGCGCTGGGGGCGGAACAGGCGTATCTCACCGGCTACCGCCTTAGCTTGAGCCCGGGGCCGGTATCGGGGACCGAGATCGTTCGTCAATATGATAGGGCATTGGCGCTCGCTCCTTGGAACGAGAGCCTCCGTGCCCGCATCTTCCTGCACTATTCCGAGATTGCGGACTCGCAGGCAAACACCGGAGTCAAAGCCGATCTCATGGAACGCGCGCTCTCTGTCTACGGCAAAAGCGCCATGGGGCACGTCGACTACAGCCGGGTGTTGAGCAAGCTGCACAAGCCCGAGCGTGCGCTCGCAGCCGCGCGTAGCGCGGTAGAGCTTGACCCGACTCTCCCTGCGGCGCAGCGTACACTTGCCGACCTCCTGCTCAAAGCGGGAAAACAAGCCGAGGCGGAAATCCACCTGCAGGCATTGGCGGAGCTGCAAAAGCTGGCCGATACGCATTAATCTGTTGCTTTGGGGTCGGACCAACGTAAGCAATTGAACGTCGGTTGATTTGATCAAAATCTGATGTCTGATTCCGCCGTAATTAGCCGTTTTCGGGCCCAAAAACGACGAATTGCGAATACCAAATCAAACGAACAACAGTTGATTAATTCTAGGGTCTAAATTAAGGACTTAGAGCGAATATTCGGTCGAATCGACCGTGTTTTCGCAATACTTTCAATCGGTAGCAGAGGTCCGACCCCACTTCGGTTCACTACTGGCTGGGTTCAGCCGGGGCCAACCGAGTTTCTTGTTGGTAATGTTCGTGTGCCCACTTTGGTGCCCAAACCAGGATCGCCTGCCGTCACCCAGGGAGACCCACCGGGGTACGAACTCGCCGCAGTTCGTTGTGTTGAGTTACCTTGGGTGGCGTTAGATTGCGAAATCTGTTCACTGAAAAGACACGGCTGACGGCAGGCGGAGCTATCCAGCGACGTGTGGTGTGACTTTCCACGTGTCGGTGGTTCGACCCCTGTTTCGAATCATTCAACCGGTGGCAAAGGCCGGGAAATAATGAAGAGTGAGCAAGCGCCCACAACGAGTGCCTGCACGGCGATGACGAATGCCGGAACTGCCATTACTAGCGAGATCACGAGTACTGCGACCATCGACAGGAGGCTTAGCACTTTTGCGGACCGGCTGATGGCGCCATAGCGTTGCCAGTTGGCAATCAATGGGCCGAAGATGTTGTGGTCGAGTAGCCACTGATGCAGTGTGTCCGATGAGTTTGCGAACGCGAACGCGGCAACGAGAACAAACGGTGTTGTTGGCAGCAACGGCAATACGACACCGAGGCCGCCCAAAGCAAGTGCCAGGATGCCGACAACAAGCCAGAAAACACGTATGGCTGGTTTCACCGTAGTGCACACCGTGATGACTGCGCCGATCTGATCTTTGTTTCGCTCGCAAGTTTCTGCATATCTCTATAATGCAGTTTCCATCGCACCAGGCAATAGCACTATAGTTTCGGCAACGCCAGTTAGCCGATTAAGGGGGAACAGTGGTTCGTGAACTGAGAATAACAATAGTGACCGTCGGCATGCTGTTTGGCGCATCAATTTACGCACAGGACCCATACCTGCGCCCGTCGCTCACTGACCGGGAGAGCATGGCGGACAGTGCGGGCGTCATCCCGCAGCTCAACCTGGCCATGACACATGCGAATGTCGTCGATGTACGAAGTGGGGCGATACTGCGCGATGTTACCGTTGCCGTCAGGGATGGCAAGATCGTCTCCGTCGGCAATGACGATCCGCCTGCCGGGGCCGAAGTGGTCGACATGCAGGGCCGCTATTTAACACCAGGTTTCTTCGAGGGGCATTTTCACGGCAGCACTGTCGGTTCGGCACAGCGGGCGCTGGTGTCCGGCGTCACGACGGCGAAGGGTGCAAGCGTGGGTGGCTACAATGACGTCGCGTTGAAGGAGATGGTAGTCGCAGGGCTGATTCCGGGGCCCGACATCCTGCCGGCCGGTGTCTACGTAACGCCGGAGCTTGGCAACACGAATGCCGTTCTTGCCGACCCTCGCCTGTACAAGTATGCGAACACGGTGCTACACGGTGAAGACGCGTTACGGGAGGTTGTCAGCATCAATGCGGATCGTGGCGTCGAATGGATCAAGACTCGCTCGAGCGGCTTGTCGTCCCGAACCGGCGGCCCCGATGCGCTCGAGCAGGTTTACAGTGATGCGGAGCTTGCAGCCATCGTTGATGAAGCCGCGCGCTATGACATTCCCGTGTCCTGTCATGCCCACGGCATCGAGGTGGTTATTGCGGCCATCAATGCGGGATGCGCCAGCGTCGAGCACGCGTCGTATGTCAACGAGGAAGGCTTAGCACTAATGAAGGAGCACGGCACGCTCTGGATTCCGACTTATATCTCCGTCACTGGTTTCGAACTGCCGCACGACGACTACAACACGACGATCGCGCGCCAGCGTCATCCGCACCTGGTCGAGAACCTCGCTCGCATGATTCGCAAAGGGCACGAGATGGGAATCACGATACTGACGGCCGTGGATTCCGGTTACGGCCCGGAGAGCATCTACCGCGTGGCCGGTGAGATCAACGCATTTGTCGAGTTCGGCATGACCCCGCTCAAGGCGTTGCAGTCGGCGACATCCATGTCGGCAGAAGCCTACGGCCTGGCCGAAGTGACGGGCGCAATTGAAGCCGGCCTCGATGCGGATCTGCTGGTGTTCGATCGCAATCCACTGGAGCAACCTTCGGTGCTGCACAACCCGTTGATGGTGATGAGCAATGGACGGGTCGGGCTGAACCGTCACGCGGGTGACTCAAAAGTCCTGCCCAATCACTGATATAGAAATTTGGAGTCGAACCGCGGTTTCGTTGGCATCATCCATGTGCCCACTTTGGTGCCCAAACCAGGATCACCTACCGGCACTCAAGAGAGCCTAACTCGTCGAGAATCCGACGCAAGATGTGTTCCTGGGTTAGCCTGGGTCACGTTGGATTTTGAATTCTGCTCACTGTAAATCCGCGTGTCGGTGGTTCGATTCCTGTTTGTGATTTAATGATGTACTGACAAGAACAACGACACAAGGATGCATCATGAACGTATTAGTCCGGGTACTTACGGTCATCGCCATCGGCCTGCTCACAAGTGTTGCGGCGAATGCAGCCGGTGATGGCACCGAACAAAAGGCGGTGCTCGTCACCGGTGCGAGTTCCGGTATCGGCCTCAAAATCACGGAATTACTGGCGGCGAACGGCTTTCATGTCTATGCGGGCGCTCGCAAAGCTGAAGATCTCGAAAAACTCGATACGATGGAGAACGTCAGCTCGGTGCGGCTCGATGTGACGAAGCAGGGGGAGATCGATGCAGCCGTAGAGTTTGTCGAGCAGCAGGGCAGGGGGCTTTGGGGGGTCGTGAACAATGCGGGTGTCGCCGTATTTTCTCCACTCTCTACCGGCCCGGTTGAGGATCTCAGGTTTACGCTCGACGTCAACGTAGTCGGACCTTACCTTGTGAACCAGGCCTTCCTGCCGCTGGTGGTCGAGAGTCGGGGCCGAACAACGACGATTGGTTCGATCAATGGATTCGTTAGCAGTTCGTTAGCCGGTGCATACGTCATGAGCAAGTTTGCGGTGGAGGGCTACACCGATTCGCTGGCGATGGAGTTGCAGGATTCCGGTGTACAGGTCAGCGTCGTGGAGCCGGGCTCATACAAATCCGGGATTCGTGACAAAGTAGCTGCATACGCGCAGGCATCAGCAGACAAGGGCAACATCGAACTGACCGGCGAAACCCGCAAGATACTCGACGATTTCGCCACCAGTAACGAATCAATGAAAGAGCCAGACGAGGTCGCCGAGGCGGTGCTGCACTTCATGACCAGCGATACGCCGAAGCGACGTTACATGGTTACGCCGAATGAGGTTCAGGCGAACGCTACTATACGCAGCGCTATGGAACGTGTTGTCGAACTCAACGAGGATCAGCCCTACAGTTACGACCGCGACGAGTTGGTCGCAATGCTCGACGAATTGCTTGAGGCTGAATAGCTGACAGTAGCGGCTTGGGGCTGGTCGCGCTTCTTTTGGGCCTTTGGGGTCGGACCACCGTAAGTATTTGAATGTCAGGCAATTTTTGGGCCTTTGGGGTCGGACCACCGTAAGTATTTGAACGTCAGGCAATTTGGCCAGGACTTACAGCTTAAAACCGCCCTAATTAGCCGTTTTGGTACCCGAAATCGACGCATTACGAATTCCAGCCCGTACAAATAGAAACGCTTTCATTTTAGGGTCGAAATCGCGGTTTTAGGGCGAATATTGGGTCGGTTTGACTAGTTTTTCTTAATAATATCAGTTGGTTGCAGAGGTCCGACCCGCTGTCCCCGCTGTCGTAAGCCGTTAGATTTTTGAAACCTGGCGAATTCGCGTGTGTCACATCGGGTGGCAACAACGAACATTCGCGTTAGCGAGGGCGACAATGAAATTCCTGATGATCTGTGTAGCCGTCATGTCGACGGCATTTTCACTGCGTGCGAACTGCGACGAAGGGCCGTTTCACTTCGCATTTCAGGAAATCAGCCCCGGCGTGTGGACCGGCATCCGCCCTGACAGCCCGAGGTTTCCGGTAATGGGCAATACCACCTTTGTCATTAGCGATGAAGGTGTGGTGGTTTTCGATGGCGGTGGCATGCCGGCAATGGCGGAGCAGATTATTGAAAAGGTGCGATCGCTGACCGACAAGCCCGTAACCCATGTCGTGATTAGCCATTGGCACGGCGACCACAACTTTGGCGTCTATCGATTTGCCGAAGAATTTCCGAATGTGCAGTTCGTTGCGCAAGAGTTTACGAACGAAGTTTTCAACAGCTCACGGATTACCTACATCGATCGACAGCGCGATTTCGTCAAAAATAATCTCGAGGAGTTTCAAAAGATTGTCGCAACCGGGTTTGATTCGGAAGGCAACGAAATAAGCGCGGCTGATCGCAGAGACTACGCGCGCATCATCGAAGACCGGGTTGCGATCGACCGCGAGTTCAATCGAGCCCGGGTTACGCCGGCGAATGTCGTATTCAGGGATGAGTACACAATTCAGTCCGGCGAGCGCACGATCGAGCTATTGCACCTCGGCCATGCCAACACTGCCGGTGACATTGTGATGTGGTTACAGAAGGAGCGCATCGTATCGACAGGTGACATCGTCGTACTTCCGTCCCCGTACGCGTATAACGTGCCACCCCGGGCATGGGCAGAAACGCTGGTTGCGTTGAATGATCTCGAATACGAGATACTTGTACCCGGGCATGGCGCCATTCAGACCGACACCGCATACGTCGATCTCATCATCGAAGCCGCAACTTCAATTGCCGACCAACGAGATGCGATGTTGGGTGAGGGCAAGACGAACGAAGAGGTTGAAGATGCGCTCGACTTCTCGGCCTTTGAAGATCGGTTCATACATGGCGACGAGTATGTAAGGTCGTATTACGTCGAGTATTTCGAGGTGCCTTTTCGCAAGGCTGCAATGAAGGCACTAAGCGGCGAACCCATGGTTGAGATCGAACCGCCCGAGACAGTGCCTTTCAATGATGCGCGCTGGCAGATCGAGGCGGCTGAGCATGAAATTGTCGACTACCTCGGACAGCAGGCATTAAGCATACGCGGTGGCGCAGCGATACTGCCGGACATGGATATCCAAAACGGCCTGGTCGAATTCGACATCGCCGTGTCAGAAGAACGCGGCTTCGCAGGCCTGATCTTTCACTTGCAGGACGAGGCCAACTTCGAGCACTTCTACATTCGGCCCCACCAGTCCGGTAATCCCGATGCGAACCAGTACACGCCGGTTTTCAATGGGGTAGCTGCCTGGCAGCTTTATCACGGCGAAGGCTATGGCACACCGGTCGACTATCGCTTCGACGAATGGATGCATGTCAAAGTCATTTTCGCGGGATCAAAGGCAAGGGTTTACATTGACTCGGAGGAACCGGTGCTGCGCATCGGTGATCTCAAGAGAGACGAATTAGACGGTGCGATCGGTTTGCACTCGGCAGATTTCTCGTCGGTGCACTTCGCTAACTTCAAGGTGACCACGCTGAGCGACGCCTACACTTTTCCCTCGGCGGGGCCCGGCCCGGCAGCCGATATCGACGGGCTCGTCACGTCCTGGCAGGTATCGAACGCGTTTGATAGCGAGTCGCTGCAGGGGGTCACAATGCTGGATCCTGAGCATAAGGCGAACCTAATCTGGTCCGAGCTCGGCACAGAGACATCGGGCATCACTAACCTTGCACGCGTGCAAGGTTTGGGCGAGGGCAAGGACATGGTCTTCGCCCGCATCGACATATCCGCGGATCGACGTGCTGTGAAGGAGCTTGCGCTTGGTTATAGCGACGCAGCCATGGTGTTCGTCAACGACCAACTCATCTACCAGGGAGACAATACATACAGGAGCCGGGATTACCGCTACCTTGGAACGATCGGCCTATTCGATCGTGTGGCGCTGCCGTTGCAGGCCGGTGAGAACGAGGTCTGGATCGCGGTCTCCGAGGCGTTTGGCGGTTGGGGCGTCATGGCTACGATCAGGGATTTCGCAACGTCGCCGTGATTCCTTGTGTTACTTAGGATCGCGAAATCTGTTTACTGAAAATCCGCGTGTCGGTGGTTACCGCACCCTTCCTGATCGCTCACTAAAGATCAATCCGCAAGGACCCTCAGCACGCAAATCGTCAGAGCGGGCGGATTGCCCTGTCACCGATATTTTGCGTGAACTATAATCGCGCCGGTCATGCTCGCCCTCACTGACATCGCTCTGCGCCGCGGCCGCAAGGTCTTATTTGAAAGCGCGAGTTTTCAGATTCATGCCGGACAACGCATGGGCGTGATCGGTGCTAACGGTAGTGGCAAGTCGTCGTTATTTGCCATGCTCATGCGCGAGCTGGAACCGGACGATGGCGAGCTCACCCTGGACCCGAAGGACGTAATCGCCTACGTCGCGCAGGAAAGCCCGCACGGCAGCGGTGCCGCTGTCGACTACGTAATGGATGGCGACCATGAGTTGCGAACAGTTCAGGCCGCTATTGCCGAGGGTGAAGCTGACGCGGACAAGCCAGACATCCACCTTCTATACGAGCGCATGGAGTCTATCGACGGTTTTACGGCTGAGTCCCGCGCGTCGCGACTGCTGCACGGGCTCGGATTCGCGGCGGATGATTACACGAAACCAGTTAAAGAGTTTTCCGGTGGCTGGCGTATGCGG
>Ga0255041_10000087_pt1 | contig 12389 bp, 7 predicted proteins | sample BC1_12_3_MG_FD_188630 | JGI IMG/M metagenome (GOLD analysis project Ga0255041, IMG submission 188630) | Seawater microbial communities from Strait of Georgia, British Columbia, Canada - BC1_12_3 | ecosystem: Environmental > Aquatic > Marine > Strait | place: Canada: British Columbia | collected... | reverse complement strand
CGGCTCGTGTCCACTGACGACTGGACATCGCGCTACCTGTACCGAAACTTCACGTCGATCGCGGGGGTCGCCGGGGTTGCGTTCTGGCTCGCGGAAATACTGGAACTCAAGCAGATGGCGTTGACCGGAACTCTTCGGTTCTGGGTGTCGTTGATCCTCAGCACATGGCTGATGTACACGATTTGGAGGGCGCGCCGCGGGTTGAGCTCGATTTTGATCGGCGAGGAGAGCAATCTGACCCCAGGGTTGGCGCGGATGGCGGCGTGGTGGCCCGGCGTCACCATGTTCATCATCGGGTTCAACTGGGTCTTCCTGCAATTCGTCCTCAGCACGGGAAACGTCGCGCTCACCCCCGGACGCGGCGCGCTTGCCATGGTGCTCATCGTGGTCGCGCCTTTCCTCGACACGATGGTCCGCGGGATCGCCACCCACCTCGTACCCGCGATGCGTGGAGAAGGCCCGGTGGCCGAGGCGGCATATCAGGAAACCCGGCTGTGTTACGTGCGAATGGGGCGTGTTGTCCTCCTGACCGTGCTCATCCTGGTCGTCGGCAAGCTGTGGGGATTGAGCCTGCGAAACCTTGCCGATGCCGGGTTCGGCGCCCAGCTGGCTGCGGACGCGGTGGGTTTCCTGTTGACCATCGCGGTCGGCTACCTGGCGTGGGAAATGCTAAATCTGTGGACCAATCGCCAGCTGGCGAATGATCAGCCGGGCGGCGCCGGACAATCCGAGCAGGGCGAGAAGCGCAGCACCGGCCGCAGCCGGCTTGGCACCGTCCTGCCAATCCTTCACATGACGCTGCAGGTCACGATCATCGCCCTCACGGTGTTGCTCGGGCTGTCCCAGCTGGGCGTGAACACTACGCCGCTGCTGGCAGGCGCCGGGGTGTTCGGGCTCGCCATCGGCTTTGGCGCGCAAACGCTCGTCAAGGACATCGTCTCCGGCGTCTTCTTCCTGTTGGACGACGCCTTCCGGGTCGGCGAGTACATCGACGTCGGTGGAACGATGGGAACTGTCGAGAAAATCTCGATTCGGTCGTTACAGCTGCGCGGCGCCACCGGTCCGGTGCATGTCATCCCCTACGGCACCATGTCCCAGCTCACCAACCTGAGCCGTGACTGGGTCATCATGAAGCTGCGGTTTACCGTGCCGTTCGATACCGACCTCGAGAAGGTGAGAAAGATCTTCAAGAAGGTTGGCCAGCAGATCAACGAGAACCCGGAATATGCCGCGAACCTGATCGCGCCGTTCAAATCGCAAGGCGCCGGCGACGTCACGGACGTCGGCATCGTCGTCCGCGGCAAGTTCACTGCGAAGCCGGGAACGCAATTCCCGATTCGCAAGGAAATCTACTCGCGTATTCAAAAGGCGTTCAAGGAGAACGGAATCGAATTCGCGCGTCGCGAAGTGCGGGTCCGGATGCCGGACGCTCCGGACGGTGCGCCGCTCAGCGCGGAGACGAAGGCGGCGATCTCCACGGCGGCAATCGCAGGCGACGCGGCGGCGAGAGGCTGATCGAACGCAGACCCTGCATGCCCGGCGCCCGACACTAGACTCTGGATTGCCTACGCCGCTCAGTTCCGAAGGTTTACTGCCGGAAGGAAACCGATGACGCAACGCATTCCGGTCGCAGCGCTACGCGAACGCCTCGTCGCGCGCAACGAGTTTGCGCTCCTCGATGTTCGCGAACAGGGCGTGCACTACCAGGGCCATCCGTTCTTTGCCTGCTCGCTGCCGCTCTCGCGACTCGAATTGATGGTCGACGACCTCGTGCCGCGCCGGTCGGTGCCGGTCGTATTGCTCGACGACGGCGATGAGGCGCTTGCCGCGCGCGCGGCGCTGAAGCTCGCCGCGCTCGGCTACACCGACGTCGCGATCCTCGAAGGCGGCTGCGCCGCCTGGCAGGCCGCGGGCGGGGAACTCTTCAGCGGCGTCAACGTGCCGTCGAAGGCCTTCGGCGAATTCGTCGAGCATCACTACGACACGCCCCGCATCCCGCCTGAGGAACTCAAGCGCCTGACGGATTCCGGCACCAAGCTGCTGATCCTCGATTCGCGCCCCTTCGACGAGTACCACCGCATGAATATTCCCGGCGGCATCGACGCACCGGGCGCCGAGCTCGCCTACCGTGTGCACGATCTGGCCCCCGGCCCGGAGACACTCATCGTGGTGAACTGCGCGGGTCGCACGCGTAGCATCATCGGCTGCCAGTCGCTGCGCAACGCAGGTATCCCGAACAAGGTCGTCGCGCTCAAGGACGGCACCATGGGTTGGGAGCTCGCGGGGTTCACCTGCGAGCGCGGCTCAACCACCGTCGCGCCGCCGCCTTCTGCGCAAGGCCTTGCCGCCGCGCAGGCCACCGCCGCGAAGGTCGCAGCGCGCTTCGAGGTGAAGTTCACGACGCGCGCAACGGTGCAGGGTTGGCAAAACGACGCAACGCGCACGCTCAACCTGCTCGACGTGCGACCGCACGAGGAATTCGAAGCGCAGCGAATCGCTGGATCGCGCCACGCGCCGGGCGGCCAGCTGGTGCAAGCGACCGACGAATACGTCGGCGTGCGCAATGCGCGTATTGTCCTGGTCGATCCGGCGCGCGTGCGTTCGGTGATGACGGCATCGTGGCTCAATCAATTGGGGTGGGACGACGTGTACGTCCTCGAACCCGAGGGGGCGGACGGTTTTGCCGGCTGGCCGCTGGCGCAGGGTCCGCGTCAACGCAGCCTGTCGACTCCGCCCGACGTTGCACTGATCGCTGCGCGAGAACTCGATGCGCTATTGAAAGGCGACGGTACTTGCGTCATCGACCTGGCGACGAGCCTGCGCTACCGCAGCCGCCACATCCCGGGCGCGTGGTGGGCGGTACGCGCGCGCCTCGACCAAACCCAGGCAAAGCTGCCGGCGACCGCCCGCCTCGTACTGACCTCGGAAGACGGGGCGATCGCGCTGCTCGCCGCGCCGGAGGCCGCTGCGCTATGGCCGAACGCGGAAATCCGCGTGCTCGACGGCGGCAACGCCGCCTGGATCGCCGCCGGCCTGGCGGTGGAATCCGGCATGACGCAGGTGACCACCACGCTCGATGACGTCTGGTACAAGCCCTACGACCACGAGCACGGCGCGGACTACGAAAAACACGCGCGCGCCTACCTTAGCTGGGAGGTCGCGCTGGTGGATCAGATCAAGCGCGACCCGACGATCCGCTTTCGCGCCTACGATTAGGCACGCCACCGCGCGCCACAGTCACCAGGCGTAGGCGAACGCCGGAAAACATTCCGCCTTCGCACCGCGCGGATCGCAGCCGGCCTCGACGAGCCCGGTTTCCTCGTCGAACTGCGCCGCGGAGACAAAGCCTTCGGTCCAGTCCGGCGCAATATCGACGTCATGGCCGCGCCGGCGCAGCTCGCCGAGCACCTGCTTACCGATGCGCGCCTCGGCGCGCACCCGATTCGGGACCCCGACATGCGGCGCGAAAAACCCCGGGAAGCTTTCGCTCGACAGGCGCGGCGCCTCGATCGCCTGGGGAATGGTCATGCCGAACACCGCGCGGTTTAGATAGAACTGCAACAGCCACTGGCCCTGGTTGTCGCCGCCCATCGTGCCGAAGGTCATCCACGGTTTGCCGTCCTTGAACGCGAGCGAAGGCGTGAGTGTGGTGCGCGGTCGCTTGCCCGGCGCCACCACGTTCGGATGGTGCGCCGGCGCGAGGTAGAAGGTCATCATGCGCACCGAGAGCGGAACGCCGAGCGCCGGCATCACTTCGGCCGAAATCAGCCAGGCGCCGCTTGGCGTGAACGAGGCCATGTTGCCTTTGGCGTCGACCGCGTCGACGTGTACCGTGCCGGCGCCCCAGCCTTTCGGCGTCACACGCTCGTCTTCCGGCAGCAGCGCGGCGTTGCGCCGTGCATCGCCCGGGCGCAGCTCGGCGTTCGCGCGGCGCATGTCGATGAGCGTCGTGCGCGCGGCCGTGTAGGCCTCCGACAACAGCACCTCGCCGGGCACCAGCGACTGTGCCGGATCGCCGTAGTATTGCTCGCGGTCGGCGTAGGCGAGTTTCATGCATTCGACGAGCAGGTGGCAGTAGTCCGCGCTGCCATGACCCATCGTTCGCAAATCGTGCCGCAGCATGAGCGCGATCGCCTGCAGCTCAGCCGGCCCCTGGGACCAGAAGCCGCATTTGAAAAGCTCGGTGTCGCCGACGCGCAGGCTCACCGGTTCCTCGATTCTCGTTTCGAAGTTCGCGAGATCGGCGCGCACAAGCAATCCGTCATGCGCCTTCGAGTACTGTTCGATCTCGGCGGCGATGTCACCCTTGTAAAAGCCGTCATGCACCGCCGCGAGCTTCGCGCCCCGATCGCCCGCGGCACCGCGCTCGACCGTGACCAGCCAGTCGTAGGCCTGCGCCAGCGCCGCGTTCGGCATCGCTGCGCCGACCACCGGCGCGTCGCCGCCGCGCAGATAGAGCTGCGCGCTGCCGGGCCAGTTGGCGAGAAATTTCTCGCGCAGCGCGACCAGGCCGTACTTGTGCTGATTTCGCAGGCCTTCGGAAAGCGGAAAGCCGTGCGCCGCGAGTTCGCGCGCCTGCGCCGACACCTCGGCGAACGACTGCGTGCCCCAGCGCCCAAGCACGGTGATCAGCGCCGAGAACGCCGCCGGCACGCCCGCCGCGAGAATGCCTTCCTCGGGGACGTCGGCGAGCCCGCGCGCGCGGAAGGCGTCGGGCGTCGCCGCCATCGGTGCCGCCGTGTTGCCGTTTACCGAGATCACGCGCGATTCGCCCGCCAGGCGGATCAGCATCGGGCACTCGCCGCCGATCGTGTGCATCTGCGGATTGACGATGCCCTCGACCAGCGTCGCCGCGACCGCGGCATCGATCGCATTGCCGCCCGCTTTGAGAATATCGACGCCCGCGTTGACCGACAGGTAGGAGTTAGCAGCCACCGCGCCGTGCCTGCCGATCAGGCGCGGATGGAAGGTCGTGTCCTCGGTGGGGGCGATGCGGTACGCGCGCCGGCTCATGCGCTCTAGAATAGCCGAATGCTTTCCTTTGACTCGATCGCAGAGCGGAATATCGCCGAAGCACAGGCGCGCGGCGAGTTCGACGATCTGCCCGGCGCGGGCCGGCCCCTGGCGCTCGAGGATGACACGCTGGTGCCGGAGGACCTGCGCCTTGCCTACCGGATTCTCAAGAACGCCGGTTTCGTGCCGCCGGAAGTCGAGGCGCGACGCGAGATCGCCGACCTCGAGCGGCTGTTGTTCGAGGGCGAAGCGCTGGATGCGACCGCGCGTGCCCGCGCGGCGAAGAAGCTCGCGCTGCTTCGCACGCGCATCGAGCCGCGTTATGCCGAGCGCGTGCTCGGGCGCCTGTCGGGCGCCTGATTACGGCCGCAGCGCCCTACGGATCATCGGCGCTCGCGACGCCATGGGCATGGCGCAGGCGAGCGTAGCTGCGCGGGCAGTCGGAACGCGGCCCGCGGCCCGCGTTCCGCCACCCTGGCCGGATCAGTTCTTGGAGCCCGCGGGAATCGCGACACCAACCTCTTCGTAGTAGCGCTGCGCTCCGGGATGCAGCTTCATTCCGCCTTCCTTGACGGCATATTTCACGGTGATGTGCTTCATCCAGGGGGTCGAGGCCTTCATCGCTTCCGCGTTTTCCCAGAAGGTCTTGGTCACCTTGTAGACCTGCGCCGCGGGCAGATCGGTCCGCGCGACAATGCCGACGGCCGCGCCGTTCGTGTAGATGTCGTGATCCATCTTCACGTTCTTGCCGTACGTTCCCTTCTTGACGATCCCGAGCTCGCGGCCGACCAGGCCCTTGATGTACTTCTGGGCACCCGCATTGCTCCCGTATTCCTCCTTCGTCAGTCCGAGCAGACGGATCTCGCTCGTCAGCGACAGCTGCTCGACCTGCGGGAACGGCGCGATCCCGCCGTTGATGTAAACGTCGAACTGGCGGTCCTGGAAGCCCTGGAAGGCTGACGACCAGCTCGCCTTGACGTTCTCGAAGTCGCCTTTCTTGACGTCGAGGCCCGTAGCCGCCTTCGTAAAGCCATACGCCGCCGCCCAGGCGCCGCCGCCCGGCGGTCCGAGGAAGACCTTCTTGCCCTTAAGATCCTTTAGCGTTTTGATGCCGCTGTCCGCATAGGTGATGTAGTGATACTGGCCGTACGGAAACCACATGACGAGACGCATCTTCTCGGCCAGCTCGGGCGCGTTCTTCAACTTCCTGTACATCGCCTTGCCCTTCTTCAGGAAGAAGTAGATGGTCGGCGAGCTCATGCAGTAGTCGAGCTTGCCCTTCGCCAGCTCGATCATGTGCTTGGTCGCAGCGCCCGTCGCATCGACCGTGATCTCGTAGTCTTTCTGATGCTGGTTCACCAGGGTGGCGAACGTGGTCATCGTCAGGTACGCGGACGTCCCCGGCGCGATCGTCGCCATCTTGATCTTGTCCGCCGCCTGCGTCGGCGCCGCGTTCAACGCCAGCGCGCCTGCGATTGCCAGTAGTTTGAAGTGCCTCATGCAGTCCTCCTCCATACGAGTCAACGAAAGGTCATGCGGCGCGAATCTTTTTCGCCGCAATCCGGTGAAATCCGGTCAGGGCAAGCACGGCAAGCATCGCCGGCCCCGCCAGAACGTAGTTTGGCAGCAGCGCCGCGAGCCCGACAATGAAGCGAAGCGCTCTTTCCCAGTGCGCGAGACGGCCCGCATCGTATCCGCTGAGCCCGGTCGCAATCGCCCAGGTGGAGAGGACGAAGGCGACCACGGCCCAGAGCAGGCCGCCCAGTGCAAAACCGTCCACGATGATCAGCACATCCTGATGATAGACAAAAACGAACGGGATGATGAACCCGGCGATCGCTAGGCGCACGGCCTCGACGCCCGTCTCCATCGGCCCCGCCCCGGCGATCGGTGCTGCGGCGAATGCCGCGAGCGCCACCGGTGGCGTGATGACCGACAGCACGCCGAAATACGCCACGAAAAGATGCGCCGCGATCGTGGGCAGACCCAACCGCTGCAGCGCCGGGCCGAGCACGATGGCAATGATCAGGTAGGCCGCGCCGCTTGGCACGCCCATCCCCATGACCAGGCAGGCGATCATCACCAGGACCAGGCTGAGCAGTAGATCGGAGCCCGCAACCATCAGGATCGCCTCGGCGAACTGCAGTCCGATCCCGGTCATGTTCACGACCCCGATCACGAAGCCGATCGCGGTCACGATGATCATGAGCGTCGCCGAGGTTTGCCCCGCGGAGACCAGCGTACGCAGCCACTTGCCCGGCTGCCGGTAGCCCGGGAACAGGAGCAGGCACAGAACGATCGCCGTAGCCGTCGCTGCGAAGCCCGCATTCTGGGGCGTGCGGCCGTCGACCAGAAATGCGACCAGCACTGCCAGTGGCGCCCAGAAGGCGAGGCTCTTTACCCAGTCCTGGCGCGTCAGGCGCTGGCGATCCTGTACCGGAATCGCGCCAATGCCGTTCTTTTTGGCCTCGAGCAGCACCACGACGAACAATGAGAAGTAGTACATGGCGGCCGGAATCAGCGCCGCGACCACGATCTTGATGTACGGGATTCCGGTCACGTCTGCCATGAGGAACGCGACGACGCCCATGACCGGGGGCATGATCTGCCCGCCCGTCGAAGCAGCGGCCTCGACCGCCCCGGCAAAGCGCGCCGAGAACCCGGCGCGCTTGATGATGGGAATCGTAAACACGCCCGTCGAAACCACGTTCGCCACCGCTGCGCCGGACAGGGTGCCGAACATGGCCGAGCCGACGATCGCCGCATGGGCCGGTCCGCCGGCGAAACGCCCGGTGACGGCGAACGCGAACTTAAGCAGCACCTCCCCCGCGCCCGAGGTCTGCAGGACCGCGCCGAAGACGATGAAGATCAGGATGACGCGCCCGACGACCTCGACCGGCCGCCCGAAGGCCCCGTCGGTCGAGTACCAGAGATTCTCGGCCACGCGCAACCAGTCCTCGCCCGCGCCGAGAAATTCGACCGGGGCGACAACGTAATAGGCTGCCACCAGGAACACCAAGAGCATCGGCAGGCCGAAGTGGCGCCAGGTCAGGTAGCCGCAGATGGCCACGCCAATCCAGCCGAGGATGTCATCGAAACGCGTAATCTCGATGAACGCGTCCTCCTGCGCGAGCATGATGATCGCCCATTTCCACAGGACCCAGGTGAAGACCGACGCCAGCGCGACATGCAGCACCGCGAGCGCAAGGCGCAAACGGCTGCCTTCGGCGTCGCCCTCCCGCAACGCGAGGAAGCCAACCATGAAGCCCAGCCAGACGGTCAGGCCCGATACCCAGACGTTGTCGAACACGCCCCAGCCGGCGACGTAGACGGCCAGGCAGGCCAGCGCGACGGCACAGGCGCGCGATATCCCGTTCAGCAGACTAAGCACGGCAGAACCCGCACCATCGCGGCCGCATCGGCGGGTCGAAACGTGGCTTCACGGCGTCGGCGTCGCCATGTTGCCCTTGTTGGTGATCAGTGACGCTTTGGCGTCCTCGGGCACGCCGGGAACCGTCCGCTCCCACTCGGCAAAGCGCGCGCGCATCGCCGCGAGACGCTCGGGTTCGCGCGTCGCGCGGTTCGCCCGCTCGCGCGCGTCCAGAGCGAGGTCGTAAAGGAACTCGCCATCCTCGCTCGAGAAGTACTTCCAGCGCCCGGCGCGCAGCGCGCGCTGATTGCGGTAGTTCATGCGCCAGAACAGTTCGCGCTCGACGGCGAACGCGGGATCCTCGAGCACTTTGAGCAGGCTCACGCCGTCGAGCGGGTAGTCGGGATTGGGCGCGACGCCCGCGGCTTCGAGCAGCGTCGGCACCCAGTCCATCGTCATCGTGAGTTGCGCGCTCACGCCGCCCGCCTTGACCCGCCCCGGCCAGCGCACGATGTAGGGCACGCGGATGCCGCCTTCGAGCAGATCCATCTTCTTGCCGGTGAGCGGCCAGACATCGGAGAATCGCTCGCCGCCGTTGTCGCTCGTGAACACGACGAGCGTGTTGTCGTCGGCGCCAATCGATTTCAGCGCTTCGAGCATGCGGCCGATGCCCTCGTCCATGTGACCGATCATGGTGAGGTAGGTATCGACCGAGCCGCCCGACACATGGCCGATGTGCTCTCGCGTGCTGGCGAGCTGTTTCGCCTCGGCCTCGTCGGCCCGTGTCTCCCAGGGCCAATGCGGCGCGTTGTAGTGCACCGAAAGCAGAAATGGCTTGGCCGCGTCGCGCTGGCGCTCGATGAAATCGACCGATCGGTCCGAGATCAGGTCGGTGAGATAGCCGCTCCGATGGATCTCGGTGTCGTTCTCCCACAGATCGTGCACGCCGCTCGTGTCGCAGTGAGTGAAGTAATCGAGCCCTCCGCTTCGCGCACCAAAGAACTCTTCGTAGCCGCTCTTCAACGGTCCGAAGTGCGGCGCATAGCCCAGATGCCACTTGCCGACGAGCGCTGTCGCGTAGCCGGCGTCGCGCAGTAGCGATGCGAGCGTCGGATGCTCGGGCGGTACGCCGAGCACCGGCCCGAGCCCGGGGTCGGTGCGCGCGCGCCCCGCAATCGGTTCGTCCCAGCCGCCGCGCAGGCGGTACTGGTAACGCCCGGTAGCGAGCGCGAAGCGGGTCGGCGAGCACACCGATGAATTCGAGTAACCCTCGGTGAAGCGCAATCCCTCGGCGGCCAACCGATCGAGCACCGGCGAGCAGGAGCCGCGCGGCGCATGCAGCGAACGCCCGCCGTAGCAGCCGAGGTCGGCATAGCCGAGGTCGTCGGCCAGGATGAAGACGAAGTTGGGTGGCATGGGATTTAACGCTCCGTTCGGGCGACGAATGCGAAAGCGTTCGATTCTACGGGGCCCGTCCTGGCCCTCGCAGGGGTTTCACTGCCGGGCGCGCAGCGCGCGCGTTGCCGACGCGTCCAACAGGCCGCTCGCCTCATCAACGACCACGGCGTGGTGCTGGCGCGCGTAGGCCGCGGTGATCTTGCCGTTCCACACGTCGGCGGCGACACGCTTCGGTTCCCGCTCGCGCGGATTGCCAAACCCCCCGGCGCCCGGCTGGACATGCACGATCACGTCGTCGGGCGCGAGCCAGCGGGTCACTTTCGACGCCAGACTGACTTCCGCGCCGCCGCTGACGAGCGTATTGACCGCCGGGCTGCCCGGCGCGCCCCCAGCGAGTCCGTAGGGTGGGAACTTCATCCGATCGGCGCGCAACTGCAGCAAGGTTTCCTCGGCCAGGACGCGGTAGCTGCGTCTGAGCGCGAGACCGCCGCGCCACTTGCCGGCACCACAGCTGTCGGGCACGAACTCGTAGGCCTCGACGCGCACCGGGTGCTGGGCTTCGAGCGTCTCGACCGGCGTGTTCGACAGGTTCTGCGACGCATTCGTGATCGCCTCGATGCCGTCGGCATCGGGCCGCCCACCCCACGCCCCGCAGATCATGTCGACGATGATGAACGGTGATCCGTCGACGCGCTGACCCGAGAGGCAAACGACGGTATTGCCGCCCTCGCCCGCCGCAGGAATCCGGTCCGGCACGATCTCCGCGAGGCAGCCCAGCACCGCGTCGAATACGCGGTAACCGGTGAGTGCGCGCGCCGCGACCGCGCCCGGCATGCGCGGATTGAGCACCGAGCCTTCGGGTGCGTGGACCTCGATGCAGCGGAACACGCCGGCGTTGTTGGGAATGTCCCCCTTCAGCGCGCAGCGCACCGAGAGGTAGGTGCAGGACTTGGTGTAGGACAGCGTGGAGTTGATCGCCGCGCGCACCTGCGGCGCCGAACCCGTGTAGTCGATGCTGACCCGATCCTCGTGCACCGTGAGCGTCGCCTTGATCGGGATCGGATCGGGACCGATGCCGTCGTCGTCGATCACATCGGTGAAGCTGAACGTTCCCTTGGGCCAGCGCCGGATTTCCTCGCGCGTCAGGCGCTCGGCGTAGTCGAGCAGTTCCACCAGATAGGCGCGCACCGTCTGCGTCCCGTGGTGATCGTAAAACTTGCCCAGCTCGCGCAGGCCGACCTGGGTGCCCGCGTACTGCGCGCGCAGGTCGCCCAGCACCCGATCGGGCACGCGCACGTTGATCGCGATCATGCGCTCGAGCGTCGGGTTCATGCGCCCGGCTTCATAGAGCTTGACCGGCGGGATGCGCAGACCTTCCTGGTAGATCTCGGTGGAGTCGCTCGCATTCGAACCGGGAACGCGCCCGCCGACGTCGGTGTGATGGCAGATGACGACGCAGTAGCCTTCGAGCGATCCGCCGTGAAAGAACGGCACGAACATGAAGATGTCGGGCAGGTGCATGCCGCCCTCGTAGGGATCGTTGACGATCACCGCGTCGCCCTGGTGCAGATCGTTGCCGAAACGCGCCTGCACCGCCGCCATCGCCTCGGGTACCGCACCCAGGTGCAGGGCGATGGTTTTCGCCTGCGCAACCATCTGGCCGTGCCGGTCGCAGATCGCCGCCGAGAAGTCCATGACGTCCTTCACGATCTCGGAGCGCGCGGTGCGCAACACCGTGTAGGCGACTTCATCGACGATCGCGTCCATGCCGTTCTTGATGACCGCGAAGGTGATCGGATCGATGGTCATCTGCAGTGGTCCCGGTCAGGCGTCGATGTCGAGGAGGATATTGCCGACGGCGTCGGCGCGCACCCGCACGCCCGGCGGCACGACGATGGTGGTGTCGTAGGACTCGATGATGAGAGGGCCGGCGCGCTCGGTGGCGTCGACCTCGCCGCGCGCAACGACCGGGGTTTCGATCAGCGGCGCGCCGCGGGCGAAACTCGCCTGGCGCCGGCCGCGCTCAGCAGCGAGGGCCGCGCCATCCACGCGCACGCCGGCGAAGCTGAGTCGATCCTCACGATGGCCGCGCACCGACACCCGGATATTGACCAGCTCGATCGGCTCGTCGGCCGCATAGCCGAACGTCTCGCGATAGCTGCGGAGAAAGGTTTCGCGCAGCGCATCGAGCGTCGCGGCCTCCATCGCGCCCTCGCGCAAGGCGATGGTGAGCTCGGAGGACTGTCCGACGAAGCGCAGGTCGGCTTTTACGACCATCGATACGGCAGACGCGTCATAGCCTTCCGCGCCGAGCGCCGCCAGTCCCTGCTGCCGCAACGCTGCGACGATGGCATCGAGCTGGGCAGGCGGGCAAGCGTCCAGCGGGCGGGTCACGGCGCGCAGGAAATCGCGCTCGGCATCCGCTGTCAGCATGCCGGCGGCGCTGAAAACGCCCGCCATCACCGGTGCGATCACGCGCCGCATGCCAAGCAGGCGCGCGACGTCGACTGCATGCGTGGGGCCCGAGCCGCCAAAGGCCACCAGCGTCATGTCGCGCGGATCGCGTCCGCGCTCGACGGTGACCGCCCGAATCGCGCGCGCCATGTTG
>Ga0255041_10000084_pt1 | contig 12450 bp, 17 predicted proteins | sample BC1_12_3_MG_FD_188630 | JGI IMG/M metagenome (GOLD analysis project Ga0255041, IMG submission 188630) | Seawater microbial communities from Strait of Georgia, British Columbia, Canada - BC1_12_3 | ecosystem: Environmental > Aquatic > Marine > Strait | place: Canada: British Columbia | collected... | reverse complement strand
TCGAGCGCGGCGGGCACGCACTCAACCCGCGCGGCGAGTTCTACTCCCCCGACAATATTCGCGAGCGCCTGGCGACGCGCGATTTTCTCGCGGAGCTGCGCGAATCGGGGGTGCTGACCGGCGGGCCGGCGCCGCTCGACCAGACCGACCGCAAGCGCTTCGCCGATGCGCTCGATCGCTTTCTCGCGCGACCGCGCTAGGCCACCCGCTGGCCGGATTCGTCGCGCTCTGACGGTTGAACTAGGCCTCGCCCTCGGCCGGCCCAAGCACCGGCCCGTCGGGCGGCTCTTCGCCCCGAAAGGTGGTCTTCAGCGCGGTGTCTTCGGCGTCGTCCCAGGCCTGGGCCGCGCGGCGCTCGAAGCGCTCGCGGTTGCTTCGCTTCATCACCGCGTCGTAGGCCTGCTTGACGCTCAAACCCCGTTTCTCGATCAGCGCGGCCGCCGCGGCGCAGCCGGCCTCGATGTCATCCTCGGGGGCGCTGCAATCGAATAGCCAAAGCTTCATGCCTCGCTCCTGTGCAGTCTGTTGCGGAATGCCGGCAGTGCGGCTCGACGTCCTGAATATAGCTCGCATCGAGATTTTCGGCAGGCGAACGCTGCGAACCGCAGCGATCCGGGTCGAATCAGGCGAACCATGCGCGCGCGCAGGGTGCGCCGCCCGGTAAAATCACGCCTTCGGTCGCCGCACGACGGCGCCTTTTCACTCTGCGGAACGCCCATGAGCCTGTCTCCTCCCGTCCCCCGGCGCCACCTGCACACGCGCCGTATCGCCTGTGAGGGCTATATGCGCGACGACGGCCTGTTCGACGTCGAGGCGCACATCGTCGATACCAAGACCTATCCGATCGAGGAGCCCTACCGCGGGCTGCGCGCGCCCGGCATGCACGTGCATGACATGCAGCTGCGACTGACGCTCGACCGCGAGCTGACCGTGCGCGACATCGAAGTGACGACCAACGACGGGCCCTATCCGACCTGCTACACCGTGGCCGAGGCCTACAAGGCGCTCGTCGGCGCGAAGGTTGGCGGCGGCTGGCGGCGCGCGGTGCAGGAGGCGGTCGGGGGCACCAAGGGCTGCACCCACTTGAAGGAGCTGCTCATGCCCGCGGCGACGGTCGCGTTCCAGACCCTGAGCAGCTGGCCGAAGGACGGCGAGGTCGCGAGCTGGGCGAAGCCGAGCATGACCACGCGGAAGCCGCACTTCATCGACGGCTGCAGGGCCTGGGCTTCCGACGGGCCGGTCGTCGAGCGGCTCTTCCCGCTGCATTACAAGCCGAAAGCGGCTTAGCCCGCCAAGTCGTTTTTCAGTTACACGTCGACACGCCGTGACCCAAGACCTGGCGGGGCACCGCAAGGGCGTTCTGCTCATGGTCCTCGCCGCCCTGTGCTGGAGTACGGGCGGGATTCTCGTCCGCCACGTCGAGATCACCAACGGCTTCGAGATCGTTTTCTGGCGTTCGCTGTTCATGGTGGTCTTCCTGTTCGCGACGCTCGCCTGGTGGCACCGAGGAAAGGTATGGGCGCAGATCGCCGCGGTCGGGCGCGCCGGCGTCCTCGCAGGTGCGCTCCTCGGGCTGACGTTCTTCTTCTTCATCCTTTCGCTGCTGCACAACACGGCGGCGAATACGTTCGTCCTGATGAGCACCCAGCCGTTCTTCGCGGCGGTGTTCGGCTGGATCTTCCTGCGCGAGCGGGTGCCGCTGCGCACCTGGATTGCGATCGGCGTCGCGCTTGGCGGGATCGCGCTCATGTTTGCCGAGGGAATCGGCCGTGGCCGGACGCTGGGCAACCTGCTCGCGCTCGGCGTGCCGACCGCGTTCGCGTTGAACCTCATCGTGCTGCGCCGCATGCACGCGCAGGTCGACATGGTTCCCGCGGTGATGATCGCCGGACTGATCTCGCTCGTCGTCGCGCTGCCCTTCGCGCTGCCCTTCGAGGCGCGTGTCGGCGACCTCGCGGTGCTCGCGCCGATGGGCATGCTGCAACTCGGGCTCGGTTGCCTGCTGATGACGCGCGCAACGCGTTATCTCGCGGCGGGCGAGGTTGGCTTTCTGGCGCTGATCGAGACGATCCTCGCGCCGCTCTGGGTGTGGCTCGGCGTCGGCGAGCGCCCGAGCGCGCTGGCGCTGGTCGGCGCGGTGATCGTGTTCGGCGCGCTGGTGGTGAACGAGTGGGTCGGGATGCGGCGGGCGAAGCGCGAACGGGCGAGGGCGGTGGAAGCGCCGGTGCATTGAGAAGCAAAAAATTGGAAGGGGTCAGACCCCAAAAGAAAAAACGGGTCAGACCCCAACGAAAAGAAAAAGGGGGTCAGACCCCTTTTTCGTTTATCCGACCCCGCGGCGGTTCAAAAGGGGTCTGACCCCGTTCTAACCGACGCCGAGCAGCTCCACCTCGAAGATCAGCGTCGCGTTCGGCGGGATGACGCCGCCGGCGCCGCGCGCGCCGTAGCCGAGCTCGGGCGGAATCGTTAGCACGCGGCTGCCGCCGACCTTCATGCCGGCGACGCCTTCGTCCCAGCCGCGGATGACGTTGCCGGCGCCGAGTGGAAAGGCGAAAGGTTCGTTGCGATCCTTGCTCGAATCGAATTTCTTGCCCTTCTCGCCGCCGTAGAACAGCCAGCCGGTGTAGTGCACGCTGACCTGCTGGCCCGCGCCTGCTTCGTCGCCGCTGCCGACGGCGATTTCTTCGATGATCAGCCCGCTCGGCGTGGTGGTTTTGGACATTGCGTTCCCTCTGTCGTGGATGCGTGCAATGCTAACGCATATGACGCAACGCCTCGTTCTGGACACCAATGTGTGGCTCGACTGGCTGGTGTTCGACGACGCTGAAATCGAACCGCTGCGCGGGGCGCTCGAGGCGCAGGCGATCGAGGTCTGCATGGACGCCGCCTGCGAAGCCGAGCTCGAACGCGCGCTCGGCTATCGCTTCGGCAAGATTGCGCTCGATGAAGCCGCGCAGGCCGCATGCCTGGCGCGCTGCCGTGGCGCGGCGCGCTTCGACTGGACGCGGCGCGATGCGCGGCTGCGTCTGCCCGATTGCCGCGATCCGGACGATCAGAAGTTTCTCGAACTCGCGCTCGCCTGCGGCGCGCAGGCGCTGGTCACGCGCGACCGCGCGCTGCTCGAGGTCGGGCGACGGTGGAAAAAATCGCTGCCCTTCGCGATTGTGACGCCGGTCGCCTGGGCCGCGCAGTCACGGCGGCCCTGAGGCCATCACTCCGCAGGCTTTTCGGCTGCGTCGTCTTTCGTGAGCCACTTCTGGTAGCAATCCAGGCCGCAGAAGTAGGCCACGTAGTCGGTCGCTTCGGCCGATTGGGCTTCGTCTTTCGGCATCTGTTTCAGGCACTCCTCGCAGGGAACGAGGGGCGCTGCGCCGTCGTTCGGTGGGTTCGTCATGAGAACCTCCTGTGTGGCACGGGCTCCTCCGCCCGCTCAGTGTATCCCCGTGGCGGAAAAATTGCGGCACCATGTGCGCAGGATGAAAAAGTCCGCCCCGCCGCCGAAAAAGACCCCCGGCCCCGCGCGGCTCGACCGTCTGGTGGCGGAGGCGAATCGGGCGCGCGCGGCACGCGAACAGGGCTACCGCGCGCGCGCGCTGAAGATCCTGCCCTGGGTCTGCGGGCGCTGCGCACGCACCTTCGATAACGCGCGGCTACGGGAGCTGACGGTGCACCACGCCGACGGCAACCATGACAACAATCCGCCCGACGGTTCGAACTGGGAGCTGCTGTGCATCTACTGCCATGAGAACGAGCATGCGCGGGAGGTCGATGCGGCCGCGGGCGGCACAAACGAGGCTGCCGCGTCCGCGGGCGCGACACATCGGCCGCTTTCTGCGCTGGGCGATCTGCTGAAAAAGAAACGCGGCTAAACTTCGCGCCTTTGCATTTCGAGAGCCTGCGCAATGGCGCCGGCGACCAGGGGGTATTGACCGCAATGAACTCAAGACCGCTACTTTTCCAGCCGATCGAGCTGCGCGGCGTGCGCGCGCGCAACCGCTGCGTGCTCTCGCCGATGTGCCAGTACTCGGCCGAGGACGGGTTCGTGAACGACTGGCACTTCGTGCACCTGGGTAAATTTGCGCAGGGCGGTGCGGGGATCGTGTTTACCGAGGCCGCCGCGGTCGAGTCGATCGGACGCATCACACATGGCGACGTCGGGATCTGGTCGGACGACCAGGTACCGGGCCTGCGCCGCATCGCCGAATTCCTCAAGGCGAACGGCGCGGTGCCTGCGATCCAGCTCGCGCATGCAGGGCGCAAGGCGAGCATGCAGCGGCCCTGGTACGGCAACGCCGCGCTCGATGCGAGCGACCGCGCACGCGGCGAGGACGTCTGGCCGGTGGTCGCGCCTTCGAGCATCGCGCTCGACACGGGCTGGCTCACGCCGCACGCGCTGACGCGCGAGGACATCGGTGAACTGAAGGACCATTGGCGCGCCGCCGCCCAGCGCGCGCTGGCCGCGGGGTTCGAAGTGATCGAAATGCATTCGGCGCACGGCTATCTGAGCCACGAATTCCTTTCGCCGCTGTCGAACAAGCGTGACGACGAGTACGGCGGCAGCCTCGCCAACCGCATGCGTTTCACGCTCGAGACGGCCGAGACGATCCGCGCGGTGTGGCCCGAGGACCACCCGATGTTCGTGCGCGTGTCGGCGGTCGATGGCATCGAGGGCGGCTGGTCGATCGAGGACACGGTCGCGCTCGCGCGCGAGCTGAAGGCACGCGGCGTCGACGTCATCGACTGCTCCTCGGGCGGGCTCATGGGCTCGGCCACTGCGGCGCGCGTCAAGCGCGGACCGGGCTTTCAGGTGCCCTTCGCCGAGCAGGTGCGGCGCGACGCCGGCCTGAAGACGATGGCGGTCGGCCTCATCCTCGACGGGCCGCAGGCCGAGGCGATCCTGCAGGCTGGGCAGGCCGACCTGATCGCGATCGGGCGCGAGGCGCTTTACGATCCGAACTGGTTGCTGCACGCCGAGTCAGCGCTCGGCGTGACCGGCGAGTTCGAGTCCTGGCCGCAGCAATATGGTTGGTGGCTCACGCGGCGGGCGAAGGGGATGGAAAAAAGGATCTGATCCTTGGGGTCAGACCCCATTTTGGACAGGGGTCTGACCCCTTTGTCTTACTTGGCTTAAGGTATCTTTGGTTTCAGGAGGACGCGACGATGACAAAGTGGAATTTCGTACACGACGAGGGCGCGCAGGCCGAGTGGAAGCCGGGCCTGCGCGAGATCTTCGATTACCGGGACCTCGGCATCAAGGCAGGTACGGGCGGCGATTACGTCGCGCACCTGATCCGCAAGAACGGCAAGAAGGCGAAGGACGAGGTGCAGCAGTGGCATGTGCACGACTGCGCGTTCCAGATGGTCTATGTGCTCAACGGTTGGGCGACCTTCGAGTACGAGGGTGGCGGGGTGCGCACGATCCGCAAGGGCGACTGCATCCTGCAGCCGCCGAAGCTAAAGCATCGCGAGATCGAGTGCTCTGACGACCTCGAGATGCTCGAGGTGGTGTCGCCGGCCGAGTTTCCAACCCATATCGTCGAGGGTCCGAAGTAAGGCGACAGCCCGGAGGCGACGATGAAGATACCCAGACGCTTCTTCCCGGTCGTATTCGCCTTCTTCCTCACGATCATGATGGTGTTCATCATCACGGGCGTGGCGACCGCGATCAACATCGGTTTCCCGCCGGATTTTTTCGTACGCTGGATGAAGGCCTGGATCGTTGCCTGGGCGGTGGCTTTTCCGGTGGCAATCTTCGTCGCGCCGTTCGCGCGGCGATTGACGGAGCGGGTGCTGGGCTAGACAGAATGGGGTCAGACCCCTGTTGATAACTTTGGGGTCAGACCCCATTGGCCCACTGGCGGCTTTCGTTGATCAAAAAAAGGGTCTGACCCCGGAAAAGCTATCCACAGGGGTCTGACCCCTTTTTAGGTTTTCTCGAATCCCCGAACCAGGCTCGCCTGCGCGCTCGCGGCTTTCATCAGCATCGAAAAGTCCGACCCGGACAGGATGAGTTGCGCCCCCATGCCGATGAAGCGCTCGAAATACTCGGCGCTGTAAAGCCCACCCATGCCGGCGTACTTGCCGTGCTTTTTGCAGGCGGCGATGACCTTGGCGTAGGCGTCGGTCACCTTCGGGTCGTTGAACTGACCCGGGACGCCCATCTCCATGCACAGGTCGTTGGTGCCGATGAGCAGCGCGTCGATGCCCGGGGTCGCCGCGATCGCGTCGGCGTTCGCTACGCCCTCGGGTGATTCGATCATCACCACGACGAGCGTCTCGTCATTGATCACGCGCGCGACCTCACCCACCGGCATCGACGCAAAACCGAGTTGCTGCAGCCCGCCGCCCATCGAGCGGTGGCCGAGCGGCGGAAAGCGGCAGTTGTTGGCGACGCGCTTGGCTGCCTCGGCGGTGTCGACATGCGGCATGACGATGCCCTGCGCGCCGTTGTCGAGCATGCGCGTGGCGTGGTGGTGCTCGATGCCAGGCACGCGCACGATCGGCGTGATGCCCACGGCGAGCGAGGCGGCGGCGATCTGCGCCGCGGTGTCGAGGTTCATCGAACTGTGCTCGCAGTCGATGAACATCCAGTCGAAGCCGGCGGTCTTCAGGATCTGCGCGGTGTCGACAGTGCGCGCCTGGCGCAGGCCGAGGCCGATGGCGAGTTTGCCTTCACGCAGCAGGCGCTTGGCGTGGTTCACGACAATGGTCATGGTTTGGTTTTCTCCGGGCGCTTCCAGTTAGACGTGTCGATTTTCCAGGCCCCGTCTTCAATGACCAGGGCAATCGCGCCGATAACGGCGCAGCTTACCGCAGCGCGTCGGGACGTATGGTGCATGACGCGCCGAGCGCGGGCGTGTTGCCGCCGCGCGCCGCGCGCGGGGAGGCTCGGTTATCATCGCCGCAGTAAATGCGCCGCACCGGGAGATCCCAATGCCCGTCAGCCATCTTGAGCACTACCTGATCCAGACCGACGACATCGACCGCACCTGCGACTGGTACGTCAAGGTGCTCGGCTTTCACGTCGGCCCGTCGCCCGACTTCAAGTTCCCGGTGAAGTGGCTCTACCTCGGCGAGCGCGACGTGATCCACGTCTGCGAGGGCGGAAAGGGTGTCTCGGACGCCCGCAAGCGCTACCTCGGCCAGCAGTCCGAGGACGTCCGCGGCAGCGGGGTGATCGACCATCTCGCGTATCGCTGCACCGGGCTCGACGAGATGGTTGTGCGCCTGAAAGCGGCCGGGGTCGAATTCAACGAGCGCCAAGTCGACAACGAGGCGCTCTACCAGCTCTTTCTGTTCGACCCGAACGGCGTCAAGGTCGAGCTGAATTTCGCTGCGGCCGAAGCCGAGGGGCGGCGCGCCGAAGTGACGGCGGCCGATCTAGGCGCGTGACGGATTGCCGATTGAACCCCGCCCGGGTGAGAACGTGAACTATGCACTTCTGTCCCCGGTTGACGATGGTGCAGAGTGGGCGGATCGTCATGGGACGCGAACGCGTCGGGTAGGAGATCGATCATGTGGTGGAACGGATTGAAGATTCAAACCCTGGTGGCGCTGGCCATCGCGGCCGCTCTCGGCCTCGTCGCCGTGCCGGCCAGCGCGGACAAGCCGTCCTCGGCGGGCGGCGGCAAAGACAAATACAGCAAGTCGAGCAAGCAGTACAAAAAGGAAAAGAGCGACAAGCACGAGAAGGACTACGCCAAGTCGAAACACGGCAAGCACAGCAAGCATTTCCACGATCACGACCGCGACGTCGTGCGCGCCTACTACGGCAAGGCGTATCACAAGGGCAAGCACTGCCCACCGGGGCTCGCCAAGAAACACAACGGCTGCAGGCCGCCGGGGCACGCGAAGAAAGTGAAGAAGTGGAAGTACGGCTATCCGCTGCCGCGTGAGGTCATCTTCTACGACCTGCCGCGGCAGCTCGTCATTGAGCTACCGGCGCCGCCCGACGGCTACCGCTACGTGCGCGTGGCGGCCGACGTTCTTCTGATCGCGGTCGGAACTGGGATGGTGATCGACGCAATTCAGGACCTCGGCAGCCTCTAGCAACGCGCGTGGCCCGATCGCAGACAACGGTCGGGACGGTAGGCATGGTGGGCCTTGGCATCATGGGCTCGGCCATGAGCGCGAATCTGCTCAAGGCGGGCTTCACGGTCGTCGGCTTCGACGTCGTCCCCGCGGCGCGCGCGCGGCTGCGGCGCGCCGGCGGCACGCCCGCAGGCTCGGCGGCAGACGTCGCGCGACGCTGCCCGATTGTGATGACCTCGCTACCCTCGGCCGCAGCGCTCGCCGAGGTCGCCGATGCGATCGCCGCCGTGCGCGGGCGCGGGCGCATCATCGTCGAGACCAGCACCCTGCCGCTGGCAGACAAGCACGCCGCGCAGCGCCGCTTGGCGCGCGCCGGGATGGTGCTGCTCGATTGCCCGCTTTCCGGCACCGGCGCGCAGGCGCGTACCAAGGATCTCGTCGTCTTCGCGAGTGGGCCGCGCGCCGCGGTCGCGCGATGCCGCGGCGTGTTCGACGGCTTTGCCCGCGCCCAGCACTGGCTCGGCGCCTTTGGCGACGGCTCGAAAATGAAGTTCGTCGCCAACCTGCTGGTGGCGATTCACAACGTTTCGGCCGGCGAAGCCTTCACGCTCGCGCGCAAGGCCGGGCTCGATCCGGCGCTCGTCTATCGCGTGGTCGGCGACGGCGCGGGCGGCTCGCGCATGTTCAGCGTGCGCGGGCCGATGATGGTGAAAAACGACTACGCTGACGCGACGATGAAAATCGACGTCTGGCAGAAAGACATGAAGATTATCGCTGAGTTTGCCGCCGCGCTCGATTGCCCGACACCGCTGTTCGCGGCGAGCGCGCCGATCTACGCCGCGGCGAGGGCCTCAGGCCACGCGCGCGACGATACCGCTGCGGTTTGTGCGGTGCTCGGTGCGATGGCCGGCATCAAGCCGCGCAGGCCAGGCGCGCGAAAAAAGGCGCGCGGGAAAACGACGCGGCGCGCCCGGCGTTAGCCTTCGGCGCCGTCCACACTCTCCACCGCCTCCACCTTGCCGCTTCGCGTCGAGCGGATCACCGCCTCGAGCGCACAGATGTTGGCGATCATTTCCCGCTGTGGCACGGGGTAGGGCGCGCCGCCCCGCGCGGCCTCAGCGAAGGCTTCCAGATTGGCGAGCACCGACGGTGCCGGCGGCAGGTCCCGCCGCTCGGGTCGCGCGCCGCGCAGGCAGGTGACGAACTCCCAGCCTTCGGGCGCCTCCGGGTGGGTCTTGTCGCGCACCTCGATCCAGCCTTTGCTGCCATAGACCGCGAAGCGCCCCACGAAGGGCGTCGCGAGCATTGCGCTGATGAGTGCGTGACCGCCGCCGCGAAATGCGAGCAGCACCGCGAGCGTGTCGCCGTTGACGAGCGCGCTGCCGAGCTGGCGCACGCTCGCGAAGGCCGTTTCGGCGGCGCCGAACACGCCGACCGAAAGGTCGAGCAGGTGGATGCCGGTGGCGGTGAGCGGACCCGCGGGCGCCTCCTGCGGCGAGAGGCGCCAGTTCTGCGGATCGATGGCGAGGAACTTGTCCTGGCTGAAATTCGCCTCGACTTGCAGCGGCGTGCCGATCTCGCCGGCGCGCAGCATGCGCATGAGTTCCAGGATCGGCGGTTCGAAGCGGCGCTCGTGGCCGACCGCGAGCGCGACGCGGTTCGCGTTGCACGCGGCGACCGCCGCGAGCGCGTCGGCGCGCGCGAGCGCAAGCGGCTTCTCGCAGAACACATGCTTGCCCGCGTTCGCCGCGGCGAGGATCTGCGCCTGGTGCAGCGAGTGCGGCGTGCAGAGCACCACCGCCTCGATCTGCGGGTCGGCGAGCGCGTCCTCGAAGCGCGCGTGCAGCGTGATGCCCTGTTCGCGGGCGAATTCAGCGCTCGCCGCGGTATTCGGGTCCACGCCCGCCAGCACGCGCAGCCCCGCGTTGCCGCGCAGCAGGCCGACGATGATCCTGCCCCACCAACCCAAACCGACAACCGCCACCTTCAGCATGCCCGCCCCATTTGATATAGATCTAACGCATTCACGCGGCCGCGCTTTACGGAATCACGCCGCCGAGGGCATCATTAAGCCTGAACGATGAGGCGTCAACGGTCATTCGACCGCGCGCGGCGCCGCGGGGAGCACGCAGGCAGATGAACCCAGTGTTGCTGGACGCGTTGTGGAACGAGCACCGCTCGATCGCGGTCGTGTTGCATGCCATGCAGTACCTGGTGCGCGAGCAGAGCACGCGCGGCACCAAGATCGACCCGGCGGTTTTTCGGGCGATCCTCTACTACCTGGACGTCTTCCCCGAGCGCATGCACCACCCGAAGGAGGAAAACTATCTCTTCGCCGCGGTGCGTCGCAAGACTTCCGAGGCAGACGCCATACTCGACGAACTGCGCGCCGAGCACGACAGCGGCGCGGATTCGATCCGTGAGCTCGAGCAGGACCTGCTGCGCTACGAGGAGGGCGGCGACAAGGAGTTCGCGCGCTTTGCGAGCGCGGTCGAGCAGTTCGTCGACGGCTATCGCCAGCACATCCGCAAGGAAGAAGAGAGCGTAATGCCGATCGCGCGCCGCGTGCTGAATGCGCAGGACTGGGCCGACATCAACAGCGCCTGGGCGGAGAACCACGATCCGCTCACCGGTGTCGAGTCGGAGAAGGAGTACGAGCAGGTGCTCGATCGGATCGTGAAGCTTGCGCCGCCGCCGATCGGGGTGGCGCGGTAGATAGACGCCGGCGCGCAACCGGTTTTATACGATCTCGTGCATTTGTCGATTGCGGGTGCTTTTTCCGCAGTCGACAAAGACACGCGATCGTTAAAAACTGGCTGACCTCATCGCGACTCGGCGCATGCTCCGCCAGCGCCTGATCCAACGGCTTGCCGGACGGCTGCCGTTTTTCTACGGCTGGGTGATCCTCGCCTGCGTCTGCGCGGCCGGCTTCTCGCGCCAGGGCCCGGCGGTTGCGACGCTGTCGATCTTCGTTCAGCCGATGACCGCCGAGTTCGGTTGGTCGCGCACCGAGCTTTCGGCTGCGGTATCGATCGGCGGCATCCTCGGCGCCTTGGTCGCGCCCTTTCTTGGGCCGGTTCTCGATCGCAACGGCGCGCGCGCGGTGTTGTGTTTCGCGGTGCTGTTCACGGGCATTCCGATCCTGTTCCTGTCGTTCACGCAGTCGCTGCTCGTGTTCTACCTGCTGTACTGCACCGCTCGAATGAATTTCGCCGGGCCCTACGATCTGGGGATCTACGGCTCGATCGTGAACTGGTTCGTGCGGCGCCGGCCGTTCGTGACGTCGATTTCGACGCTCGCGTTGATGTCGGGCCTGGTGGCGATGCCGCTCATCGCCCATGGCGTGATGCAGGCGAGCGACTGGCGCACGGCCTGGCTGGCGGTGGGGGCGACGGTTCTGGTCATCGGCTTCCTGCCGACCTGGCTGCTGCACGTGCGTCGGCCGGAGGACATCGGCCAGCGGCCCGACGGCGACCCTGTGCCGGGGCCGCCTCCATCGATGACGGCCTCGGCGAGCACGCCGACGCGCGCGTCCGAGCCGGCCTACACGCGCCGGCAGGCGCTCGCCAGCCCGGCGTTCTGGCTGTTGTCGCTGTTCACGCTGCTGATCTATCCGGTGCAATCCGGAATCAGCCTGCACCAGGCGCCGCTGCTCATCGAGCGCGGCCTCGACCCGACCGTGGCCGCGGCGGCGGTCAGCATCTTCGCGCTGTTCTCGGGCATTGCGGGATTCGGCTATGGCTTCTGGCCGCGGCGCATTCCCCTGCGTATCGCGCTGGCCTCGGTCGGCCTGTGGTTCGGCACCAGCTGCGTACTGATGTTCGGCGCGCACGATGCGCCGAGCGCCTATGCGGCCGCGGCGCTGTTCGGCGTCGGGGTCGGCGGACTGATCACGACGCTGCCGATCGCCTGGGCCGACTATTTTGGCCGCCGCAGTTTCGGCGCGATCCGCGGCGTGGCGTTGACGGTGCAGGTATCGGCGCAGGCGGTCGGGCCGGTGCTGTCGGCCGTGCTGCGCGACGCGACGGGCGACTATGCGTACTCGCTGATCACTTTTGCTGCGCTGGGCTTCGCGGGGCTCGCGGCCGCGTTGTTCGCGCGGCCGCCGAAGGCTGCGTTGCTCAATCGTTAGAACTTGGGCGACTCGTCAGGAGACGACGATCGCTGGCCAATCTCACAAAACCTTCTCGAGGTGTTCACATGCAACGCATGTGAGCAGGGCCTTGGCAAGCAAGGATTCGATCGCTCCACAGGCTCTTTAGATAGGCGACGAGATCGTTTGCGTCCTTCACGGAGAGGATGTTGCGGAAGACCGGCATTCGAAGCCGCGAGCGCTGGTTCCCGTCCAGAATCGTGGCCACGAGCTGCTCGTCACCGTGGTGCCATGCGTGAGACGACTCGTTCAGTGGCATCGCTTGG
>Ga0255041_10000083_pt1 | contig 12497 bp, 7 predicted proteins | sample BC1_12_3_MG_FD_188630 | JGI IMG/M metagenome (GOLD analysis project Ga0255041, IMG submission 188630) | Seawater microbial communities from Strait of Georgia, British Columbia, Canada - BC1_12_3 | ecosystem: Environmental > Aquatic > Marine > Strait | place: Canada: British Columbia | collected... | reverse complement strand
TCCGCGCGCTCGAGAAGAAACACGTGATCGGGCCCGGCGGAGGTTTCTGGCCAAACGAAGGGCGTACGCGGATAGGCATGTTCCAGTGCACGCCGGTTGTGACCGATCTCGCATACCAGAATCCCCATCGGCGTGAGGAAGCGAGGCGCCTGCTGCAGGATGCGATGGACCAGATCAAGCCCGCCGGCGCCCCCGGCAAGCGCGCGCCGCGGTTCGTAGCGGTATTCGGCGGGGAGCCGGGCCATCGCTGCGTCCGTAACATAGGGTGGGTTGCACACGATCAGGTCATAGCGGCGTCGACCGAGCGCGGCGAACAGATCCGACCGGATCAGCTGGACGCGATGCTGCAGGCCGTACTGCGCGATGTTGCGACGTGCAACGGCCAGTGCCCCGGACGACAGATCGCTTGCATCGATTTTGGCTTGCGGAAAGGCATCCGCAAGCAGGACGGCGAGGCAGCCCGATCCGGTGCATAGGTCGAGCGCACGTCGCAACCGCAGATGAACCCAGGGTGCGAGCCGCTCGCGTAGCAGTTCCGCGATGAACGAGCGCGGCACGATCACGCGACGATCGACCGTGAAGCGGTGGTCGCCGAGCCACGCCTCGCGCGTGAGGTAGGCAGCGGGCAATCGCGCCTCGATCCGGCGCCAGACCAGGCGCTCGAGCCGGCGGGTCTGTGCGGGCGTCAAACGCCGATCGGCGTGCTGGGCGAGCGGCTGGGACGCAAGCTTCAGTACATGCAGGATCAATACCGCGGCCTCGTCACGCGCGTTATGCGTACCGTGGCCGTAGTGCAGGCTGGCGCGCCTGAGGCGTGTCTCTGTGCGCCGAAAGACTTCCGCGACGGTGTGTCCCGGGTTCGCGCGCCGTCTGTTCACGCGATCACTCGGTTGCGCGATCACGCCACCATGCGGCGCAAGACCTCGAGATAGATCGCAGGGAGCTGCTCGAGCGCCCCGAGATCGATGTGTTCGTCGATCTTATGGATGCTCGCATTCACTGGGCCCAACTCCACGACCTGCGGGCAGATCGCGGCGATGAAGCGACCGTCCGACGTGCCGCCGTCGGTCGACAGCGTGGGCGTGCGCCGCGTGCAGTGCCGGACGGCGGCCTCGACTGCCGAAACGAGCTCGGCGCGCGGCGTTATGAACGGCGCGCTCGCGGGGGTCCAGGCGATTGCATACTCGAGCCGGTGGTGCTGGAGTATCGATTCAAACTGCATGCGCAGCGACGCTTCCGTACTCGCGATGGAAAAGCGGAAATTGAAATCGAGTTCGACGCTTCCCGGAATGATGTTCGTCGCACCCGTACCGCCATGTAAATTGGATACCTGCCACGTTGTCGGCGGGAAATGCTCGGTTCCATGGTCCCACTCGATTGTGGCGAGCTCGGCAAGCGCCGGGGCGAGCTGATGAATCGGATTGCGTGCCAGATGCGGATAGGCGATGTGGCCTTGCAGGCCGCGTACCGTCAGGCGACCCGACAGGGATCCGCGACGCCCGTTCTTGATTACATCGCCGAGTGTATCGACCGAGGTGGGCTCCCCGACGAGACAGCAATCGATCGCCTCGCCGCGTGCCCGGAGCCGCTCGACGACGCGGGCCGTGCCATCGACCGACGGGCCTTCCTCGTCCGACGTGATGAGCAAGCCGATCGAACCGCGATGGGTCGGGCAGCTACGGACAAACGCTTCGGCCGCAACGACGAACGATGCGATGGAAGACTTCATGTCTGCCGCACCACGTCCGAACAATTTTCCGTCGCGTATCGTCGGCACGAACGGATCGGAGCGCCACTGGTCGAGCGGGCCGGGCGGCACGACGTCCGTATGCCCGGCGAAGCAGAGCAGCGGCGCGCCGCTACCGCGCCTCGCCCATAGGTTCGTTACGCCCCCAAACGGCATCGCCTCGCAGGCAAATCCTGCAGCCGAAAGGCGTTGCGCCAACATCGGTTGGCAGCCGGCGTCATCCGGCGTTACCGAGCGCCGGGCGATGAGTTCCTTGGCGAGATCGAGCGCGCTTTGCATGGGTGTTGATCGGCGTGGCCCCGGATCAGGCGACCCCGCGTCGGCCGCGCGGCCGGTACGGCCTGCCACGGGGTGCCGCGTGCGCGCCCGCGTGGGTCGGGTCAAACCGTCAGGTCGATTTTGATCGCGTTGAAGTCGGAACCGGGCGTTGTAGTGGCGAAAACATCCTGCGTGCTCGTAGCATCCGGCCTTACTTCTGGTGCCGGACCGCCCGCTTGCGTCGTCGCCCCGGCGGTCGCTTGGTTGATCAACCACAGCATGTTGGTGGCCGAGTCTGCATTAGCCAGCGCTTCGTCCTGCGAGATGTGGCCTTCCATGAACAGCTGGAACAGCGCCTGCTCGAAGGTTTGCGATCCCGGCGCCATGCTCTTTTCCATGGCTTCCTTGATCTCGTTGACTTCACCCTTTTCGATCAGATCGGAAATGTGACGGGTGTTGAGCATGACTTCGACCGCCGCCTTGCGCGACCCGGTCTTGGTCCGCACCAGGCGCTGTGAAATGACGGCGTGCAGGCTGGCGGACAGGTCGAGCAGCAGGGTCGGGCGGTTTTCGAGTGGGTAGAATGTGATTATGCGGTTCAGCGCATGATAGCTATTGTTGGCGTGCAGCGTTGCAAGGCATAGATGTCCCGATTGGGCGTACTGCAGTGCCATGGACATCGTATCTTTGTCGCGGATTTCGCCGATCATGATGCAATCCGGCGCCTGCCGTAGCGCGTTTCTCAGCGCCACCGGGAACGCCCTGGTGTCGGTGCCAACCTCGCGCTGGTTGACGATGGATTTCCGGCTCTGGAAGATGAACTCCACGGGGTCTTCCAGGGTCAGAATGTGGCCTGACTTTTCGCCGTTGCGATAATCGAGCATCGCAGCAAGCGAGGTCGATTTGCCTGAACCCGTCGCGCCGACCATCAGGACGAGCCCGCGCTTTTGCATGATGATGTCCTTCAGTGACGCGGGCAAGCCGAGCGAGTCGATCGGCGGCACCGACCCCGGGATATAGCGCACCACTACCGCGGGGGTGCCTTTTTGCCGGAACGCACTGATGCGGAAAGTGCCAACCCCCTCGAAGGTATAGGCCGTATTCAATTCCATTTCGTCCTCGTATTCCCGCAGCTGACGTTCGGTAAGGACTTCGTGGAGCAGTTGCCGGATCGCGTCGGCATTGAGCACGGTCTGATTGACGGGCATTGCGATGCCGTTAATCTTGATGTTGATTGGCGCGCCGACCGACAAGAAAATGTCCGACGCATTCTTGTCGGCCATGAGCTGGAACAGGCGTTGCATCGCTGACATGTCGGTCTCTCTCGATTCAAAAACAGGCGGTCGGTACTCAGTCGCTTCGCAGCAAATCGTTCAAGCTGGTCTTCGCGCGCGTTTTAGCGTCAACGCGCTTGACGATGACCGCACAATACAACGCATAGCGTCCGTCGGGCGAGGGCAGTGTTCCCGGGACGACGACCGATCCGGCCGGGACCCGTCCAAACAGCACTTCGCCACTCGCGCGGTCGAAAATACGCGTGCTCTGGGTCAGAAATACACCCATCGAAAGCACGCTGTTTTCTTCGACGATCACCCCTTCGACAACCTCGGAGCGTGCGCCGATGAAGCAGTTGTCCTCGATGATCACGGGGTTTGCCTGAACCGGCTCGAGTACGCCGCCGATGCCAACGCCGCCGGACAGGTGGACATTCTTGCCGATTTGGGCGCACGACCCCACCGTCGCCCAAGTGTCCACCATCGACCCCTCGTCGACGTAGGCGCCGATATTGACGTAGGACGGCATGAGGACCACATTGCGCGCCACGAAGGCGCCGCGCCGGACCATTGCCGGTGGTACGACACGGGTGCCGGACGCCGCAAAGGTCGCCGCGTCATAGGCCCCATACTTCGCCGAAACCTTGTCGAAGTAGCGGGTTTCCCCGCCTTCGATCACGCGGTTGTCCTCGAGTCGGAACGACAGAAGCACCGCCTTCTTGAGCCATTGATGCGTGATCCAGGCGCCGTCGCGCTTCTCTGCGACACGCAGCCGACCGACATCGAGTCCCTCGATTGCTTGATCAACCGCACGCTTGAGTTCAGGGCTCGCGGTGCCAGGGTTGAGGCCGGCTCTGTCATCCCAGGCCTTGTCAATGATCTGTTGCGCAGCTTTCATCGGGTCCTTACAGACGCTTTGCGAAACGATTCATTCGATCTGCCGCCTCGACGCAGTCGGCGAGCGGGGCAACCAGCGCGACGCGTACATGGTTTTTCCCCGGATTCTCGCCGTGCGCCTCGCGCGCGAGTACGCTTCCAGGCAGAACGAGGACATTATATTCACGGTAGAGCGCGCGGGCGAACTCAGCGTCATCAATCGGCGTCGGCATCCAAAGGTAGAACCCGCCTTCGGGCATCCTGGCATGCAACGGTGCTTCCAGGACAGGAAGAACCGCGCGGTACTTTTCCATGTACTGCCGGCGATTTTCCCGGACGTGCATTTCGTCACGCCACGCCGCGATCGACGCCTGCTGAACCGGTGGGCTCATGGCCGAGCCATGATAGGTTCGGTAGAGCAGGAAATTACGCAGCAGATCAGCATCGCCCGCAACGAAGCCGGAGCGCAGGCCGGGCGCGTTCGAGCGCTTCGAGAGGCTTGAAAACACCATCAGGCGCTCCAGTTTCGCGCGTCCGAGTTGCTGTGCCGCCTGTGCTGCGCCGATCGGTGGTGCGGATTCGTCGTAGTAGAGCTCCGAATAGCATTCGTCCGATGCGATGACGAAATCGTAGCGATCAGCCAGATCGAACAGGCGCGCCCAGTCCTCCATGCGCATCACGCTGCCGCTCGGATTCGAGGGCGTGCAGAGGTAGAGCAACTGGACCTCGCGCCAGGTATCGGCGCTTAACGCATCGAGCGGCATGCGAAATCCGTTTGCCGCCGTTGTGTTCAGGTACACCGCTTCGGCGCCGGCAAGCAACGCCGCACCCTCATAGATCTGATAGAACGGATTCGGCATCACCACCTTTGCACCCGGCCGCGAACCATCGACGACCGTCTGCGCAAACGCGAACAGCGCCTCTCGTGAACCGTTTACGGGAAGCACCTGGCTGTGTGGATCGAGCTGCGCCGCGAAGCGCGACCCGATCCACTGCGCGATCGCCTCGCGTAGCGCAGGCATGCCGGCGGTCGGCGGGTAGGCGGCGAGACCGTCGAGCGCCTGCGTCAGTGCGTCTCGAATCAATGCGGGTGTGGGATGCTTCGGTTCGCCGATCGAAAGATTGATCGGGCGAAGTTCCGGGTTCGGCTGCTCCCCCTCGAGCAGTGCCCGCAGGCGCTCGAACGGGTAGGGCTGCAGCCGCGCGAGGCGGGGGTTCACAGGTGGGCCAGGGAGCCGAATCGCGTCAGACGCGCGCCGGCGAGTTCAAGATGCCTGACGCGGATCGACTGCCGGCAATGCGTCCAGCGCGACAGGGGGCTGAGGGCGCCAGCCGCGCTTGCGGTGCTCTGCGGTGATCGTCGTAAAGATACCGCCGCGGACATTGAAGCGTGCGATCAGGCGAGCGTAGCGGGGTCGCAGGGTCCGCACGAGGTCGTCCAAGATCCGATGGGTCACCGCTTCGTGGAATGCCCCCTCGTTTCGGTACGCCCAGATGTATTGCTTGAGCGACTTAAGCTCCACGCACTTGCGATCCGGTACGTAATCGAGCGCCAGCGTCGCAAAATCCGGCTGTCCCGTCAGCGGACAAAGACAGGTGAACTCGGGAATTTGCATCTGGATCCGGTAGTCGCGCCCAGGCGCGGGGTTCGGAAAGACTTTCAGCTGCTTGGTGGGGCGCAGGGCCATTGGCGCGGACGCGCTGGGCGCGGAACAACGTCATCACGATGTTATCATAACGTTCGTTTTTCCCGCGGTTTTTCCCCGTGCCGCGCGGTCAATCCTAGACTTCCAGACATCGACGACGCGCCGTGCGCCTTACGCAAATCAAGCTCGCTGGCTTCAAGTCCTTCGTCGACCCGACGACCATCTATTTGCCTGGCCAGCTGGTGGGAATCGTCGGCCCGAACGGCTGCGGCAAGTCAAATGTCATCGACGCGGTACGCTGGGTGCTCGGGGAGTCGCGCGCCTCGGCGCTGCGTGGCGATTCGATGCAAGACGTCATCTTCAACGGATCGAGCAACCGCCAGGCACACGCGCGCGCAAGCGTCGAGCTGATTTTTGACAATGCGCTGGGCCGCGCGGCCGGGCAGTGGTCCAAGTACGCCGAGATTTCGGTCAAACGCATCCTGCAGCGCGACGGCGAATCGAGTTACTACATCAATGGTCAGCACGTGCGGCGGCGCGACATCACGGACATTTTCCTTGGGACGGGCCTTGGCCCTCGGGCCTACGCGATCATCGAGCAGGGAATGATCTCGCGCGTGATCGACGCGCGACCCGAGGAGCTGCGGGTGTTTCTCGAGGAAGCCGCCGGCGTGTCGAAATACAAGGAACGACGCCGCGAGACCGAGCATCGCCTTACCGATACCCGCGACAACCTTGCCCGGGTAAACGATATTCGGCATGAATTGGGCGCGCAGCTCGAAAAGCTCGAAGCCCAGGCACAGGTTGCGAGCCGCTACCAGCAACATCAGGCCGAACTTCAACTCAAGCAGCAGTTGCTCTGGTTTCTTCGTCGGCGCGATGCAGCGACGGAACAGGCGCGCCACGCGCAGGATATCGAGCGCGCGGTTCGCGATCTCGACCAGGAGACCGCAGCGCTGCGTGGCGTGGAATTGCGCGTCGAGACCAGCCGCGCCGCACATTATGCGGCAGGCGATACGCTGAATGCCGCGCAGGCAGCACTCTACGCGGCCAACGCTGACGTCGCGCGGCACGAGTCAGAACTGCGGCATGTCGAAGAAACCCGCCAGCGGCTCGAGCGCCAGCACACCGAGCGCAACGTCCAGCTGACGGGGTGGCGCGATCAGCGTTCGCAGCTGACGCAGGCGCTGCACCTATGGGCCGCGCGCGCCGTCGGCGCGAAGGAAGCGCTGGTGGGCAGCCAGGCGGCGAAAGTGTCGGAATCCGAGAAGTTGCCCGCGTCGGAGCAGGCATTCCGTGAAGCACAGGAGCGCCTGCAGGAGGCGCGCAACAAGCTCATGCAGGCCGACAGCGCGCGGGCGCTCGAGCAGGCGAACCTGGCGCACGTGGAGCGCAGTCGCGCGGCACTCGTTCAGCGCCGCACGCGACTCGACGCCGAGATGCAGGCGCTCGAGCAACCGGCGCTGGAGACGATCGCTGCGCGCGAGGCCGAATGCGCGCGTGGCGACGAGGCGATCGTGGCGGCGCAGACCGCCGAAGAGCGTGCGCAGGCGGAGTGCGCGGAGCAGGAGCAGCGCTTTGCACGGGCGCAGGATGAACTGGAAGCTGCGTTGCGCGAATCGGCGGGTGCGGATGCGCAACTCGCGACCTTGCGTCAGATCCAAGCCGCAACTGAAGACAACGCGCCGCTGCGCGAGTGGCTCGAGCGACATGCGTTGGTGTCGCTGCCGCGGCTGTGGCAGAAACTTCGCATCGATGCCGGCTGGGAAACGGCCGTCGAGGGCGTCCTCCGCGAACGCTTGCACGCGCTGGAGGTGGGGTCGCTATCGAATGTGGACGCGTTGGCGGCGGACCAGCCGCCGTCGAAGGCCAGTGTATTCGTTCAGGGCGGGAGCACCGACGAGGCAACACGGCTGCCGGAGTTTGAGCCGCTTGCCGCCCGGGTGCACCCGACCGAGGCGGGTCTGGCGGGGGCGGTCGCCGACTGGTTCGCGGGCGTCTACATTTTCGATGGCGTGCCATCGGTCGACCAATGCAGGTCGCTGCCACGTGGGGCGGTCCTCGTGAACCGTCACGGACACCAATTTACGCGCCAGACGGTCAGCTTTCACGCCCCCGATCCGGTCGATGCCGGGCTGCTTGCGCGCAAGGCGGATATCGACGCGCTCGAACCGAGGTGCCAGTCGCTTGCCGACGAGGCCACCCGGGCGCGCGAGGCGGTCGAACGCGTGGACGCCCTGTTGCGAGACCGGCAGGCGGGCCTCGAGCGCGCACGCGCGGACCGCGCCGCGGCGCAGGGCGCGCGCCACGATGCCGAGATCGAGTTGCTCAAGCTCGTGCAGACGCGCCAACGCTACCTCGAGCGGAGCGGCCAGATTCGCGGCGAGATCGTGGAAATTGAGGCGGAAGCGGCGTCGGAGGAAAGGCGGTATACGGAAGTGCAGTCGGCGCTGACGGTTGCCGACAACGCCATCAGCGAAACGCGCCAAGCGCTTGAACAGCTAAGGCAGGCGCACGTCGGCGCAGAAGTGGCGCTCGTGGCGCAGCGGCGTGCAGTCCAGGAGGCCGAGCGTGCGGTTCAGGATGCGATGTTTGGTGCCCGTGAGTGCGAGTCCAAGATCGCGGAAACCGATAGCGCGGTCAAAGTGATCGATCAGCAGATCGATCGCGCGATGGCGGAGATTGGGCAGCTCACGCGTGAGCTTGCGGAGGACCCCATACCTCCGGTACGCGACGCCTTGGATGCCGCAGTCGAGGTGCGTATCGCCTGCGAAAAGACACTTGGCGGTACGCGAGAGGCCGTTGAGCAGGCGGCGGGCGTGTTGCGCACACTCGAAGAAGAGCGGCTCGAGATTGACAATCGCCTTGCACCGTTACGCGACCGGGCGGCCGAGCTGCGGCTGAAGGAGCAGGCCGCGCGTTTGAATGCCGAACAGTACGATCAGCAACTTGGCGAGGCACAGGCAGACGAAGCATTGTTGTTACGTGAATCGGAGGGCGCGCCGCGGCCCTCGACGCTGCAAGGTGAGATTACCCGCCTCACGCAGGCCATTGCGGAACTGGGTGCCGTGAACCTCGCCGCATTGGAGGAACTTTCGTCCGGAACGGCGCGAAAAGAATACCTCGATGCGCAATTCACCGATCTCGAGGAAGCCGTACAGACCCTCGAGGACGCGATCCGCCGGATCGATCGCGAGACGCGCGAATTGCTGCGTGAAACCTTCGATAGCGTGAATCGGCACTTCGGGTCGCTGTTTCCCTTGTTGTTTGCCGGCGGCGAGGCGAAGTTGATCATGACCGGAGAAGAGATTCTTGATGCCGGCGTGCAAGTGATGGCACAGCCACCCGGCAAGCGCAACAGCACGATTCAGCTGCTGTCAGGCGGCGAAAAGGCGTTGACCGCAATCGCGCTTGTATTCTCCCTGTTCCAACTGAATCCGGCCCCGTTCTGTCTGTTGGATGAGGTTGATGCGCCGCTCGATGACAGCAATACCCTGCGCTTCGGAGATTTGGTGAAACGCATGTCCGAGCAAACGCAGTTTCTGTTTATCAGTCATAACAAGATCACGATGGAACTCGCCGAGCAATTGATCGGCGTGACAATGCCGGAGTCCGGCGTTTCACGCGTCGTGGCAGTGGACATCGATCAGGCAATCCGCATGCGCGAGGAGCTTGCCGCCTAAGGGCGCGCGCGGCGTCTTCCGATACCGGCGCAGACATGAGCGAGCTGCAGCTTGGTCTCCTGATCGCCGGTGCGCTCGCAGTCGTCGGCGTCCTGCTCTATAACCGGCTTCAGGAACGCAGCGTACGGCACAAAGCCGAGCAGGCCTTCGCCTCGCGCCATGTCGACGTGCTCCTCACGCAGGCGTCCGCCCGACGGGAACCCTCGCTTGCGGCGGCGGTGATGCGACGCGACGATGACGTGGCCGGACCGCCGGAGGAGGATTTGCCGGACGACCGGCTCGACTACGTGATTGAACTCAGCGCAGCGACGCCGATCGCGGCCGCCCTCGTAGTGGAAGGATGGCAGGGAATCGAGCGACGGTTCGCGCGCCGCGTGCTGTTGGCGGCGTTGGAGGGCGACAGCCGCTGGCGGCGCATCGGCGCCGGCCTGCCTGGGCGCTACGCGCGCTGGCGTGCCGCGTTGCAACTCGTCTCCCGCAACGGCGTGACCGGGGAAGCCGAACTGGTCGAATTTCGCTCCGAGATCGAGACGCTCGCCGCACACGCGGGTGCAACGGTCTCGGCACCGGAGATGCGCGAGGCCCTGGATGCGGCGCGCGCGCTCGACGGTGAATGCTTGGACGCGGACATCCAGGTTGCATTTCACGTCGTCATGCCGCGATCCGGCGGCATCGATACGCATAAGGTCGAGGCCGCGCTGGACGCGGAGGGCCTTGCGGGCGAAGGGAACGGCCGCTGGATCCGGCTCGATGCGTCCGGACACGAGCTCTATGGGGTTACGACTGACCAAGGCGCTGGCGCCGGCGAGATTTTTCGCTTGACCGTAACGATGGACGTTCCCCGCACGCCGGACCTGAAACGCAGCTACGAATCGATGGTGCTTCTCGTGCGTGACCTGACCAAGGTACTCGACGCGACATTGGAGGACGATAACGGCAGAATTCTCGACGAACAGGCCTTGAGCGCGATTGGCGCCCAACTTGAGGTCGTGCGCGAGCGCCTTGAACGTCGCGGTTTTCCTCCTGGCGGTGCGCTCGCGTTGCGCTTGTTCTCATGACCTCGGCGTCTAGGCATCCGTCTCGCAGCGCAACGCAGCGCGCCGAAGTCCTGCGGGCGGCGATCGAGCATCACAACCGCCGGTACTACGTGCTCGATCGTCCCGAGATCACGGATGCCGAATACGACGCATTGTTTCGAGAACTTGTAGAGCTCGAGCGCAGCTATCCGGAACTCTTCATGCCGGACTCGCCGACGCAGCGGGTCGGTGCGCTGCCGCTGTCTGGCTTCACGCAGGTCAGGCATCGGACAGCGATGCTGTCGCTAGGCAACGCGTTCGACGCGGAGGACGTCGAGGCGTTCGACCGGCGGATTCGTGCCGCACTCGAAACGGACGTAATCGAGTATGCGGTCGAGCCGAAATTCGACGGCCTGGCAATCAGTCTGACCTATCGGGATGGACTGTTCGTCCAGGGCGCGACGCGCGGTGATGGTTCGATCGGCGAAGATGTGACGCAAAATCTACGTACGGTGCGTTCGATTCCGCTGCGTCTCGAGGGAGCGTGGGCGGCAGGGGAATTGGAGGTGCGCGGAGAGGTGCTGATGTTCAAACACGAATTCGAGGCGCTAAACGCGCGTCAGCGCGCGTCGGAAAAAAGGGAATTCGCGAATGCGCGCAATGCGGCCGCGGGGAGCCTCCGCCAACTCGACTCGCGCGTAACGGCACGACGGCCGCTGCGCTTTTTCGCCTATGCCGCGGAAGCGCTCGGTCGAGCACCATGGAAATCGCACGACGCGGTGCTCGACTGCCTCGTTACGCTCGGATTCCCGGTCTGCGCCGAGCGTCAGGTGGTGCATGGCGTCGAGGCTGCGCTGCGATACTACGAAGAGATCGGCGCACGCCGTGCCGCGCTGCCCTATGCCATCGATGGGGTGGTATACAAGGTCAATCGACTCGATTGGCAAGGTCGCCTCGGGTTCGTGTCGAGGGCGCCGCGCTTCGCCATTGCGCACAAGTATCCAGCCGAAGAGCAGGTGACCGAAGTGCTTGCAATCGAGATTCAGGTCGGCCGCACCGGTGCGCTGACGCCCGTGGCACGGTTGAAACCGGTATTCGTGGGCGGGGTTACGGTGACCAACGCGACGCTGCATAACGAGGACGAGCTGCATCGCAAGGACGTACGCGTTGGCGATACGGTCGTCGTGCGGCGCGCGGGTGACGTCATTCCAGAAGTCGTCTCGGTGCGGCTGGATAAGCGTCCCGCGGACGCGCGGGCCTTCAAGCTGCCCTCGCAGTGCCCCGTCTGCGGGTCAATCGTCGTGCGCGCCGAGGACGAAGCGATCGCGCGATGCAGTGGTGGCCTGGTTTGCGCGGCGCAGCGCAAGCAGGCGTTGCTGCACTTTGCCGGCCGGCGCGCGATGGACATCGATGGCCTTGGCGAGCGCATTGTCGATCAGCTCGTCGAGCGCGAACTCGTACGGACGCCCGCCGATCTCTACGCACTCGACGAGGCAGGGCTCGCTGACCTCGAACGAATGGCTGAGAAATCTGCGGCCAGGCTGGGCACCGCGATCGAGGCGTCGAAGCAAACGACGCTGGAGCGTTTCATATTTGCGCTTGGGATTCGCAATGTGGGCGAGCGCACGGCGCGCGACCTCGCACGCCATTGCGGCAATCTGGAACGCCTGATGGATGCCGATGAGGACGCGCTCGCCCAGGTCCCGGACATTGGGCCGGTCGTTGCGCGCTGCATTTGGCAGTTTTTTGCGGAGCCGCATAACCGGGCGGTGATCGAAAAGCTGCGTGCGGCCGGGGTAGGCTGGCAGGAGAGCGCGGGGACGCCAGCCCGGCACCCCACGGACGTGCAAACCTTCGTCTTGACCGGCACACTTGAACGCATGACGCGGGACCAGGCACGTGAACGCATCGAAGCGAAGGGCCACAAAGTCGTCAGCGCGGTCTCCAAGAAGACGCGCTACGTTGTGGCTGGCGCCGATGCGGGCACCAAGCTCGAC
>Ga0255041_10000077_pt1 | contig 12823 bp, 13 predicted proteins | sample BC1_12_3_MG_FD_188630 | JGI IMG/M metagenome (GOLD analysis project Ga0255041, IMG submission 188630) | Seawater microbial communities from Strait of Georgia, British Columbia, Canada - BC1_12_3 | ecosystem: Environmental > Aquatic > Marine > Strait | place: Canada: British Columbia | collected... | reverse complement strand
CACATAAAAAAAAAATGGTTCCTGGCACCCTCTTCGGGGCACTCAGGAACCTATTTTTAACTGAACATATACACAGCCTTGAGAGCCTCATTAAGATCATAAGACCCTTTAGGCATCTGAATGTTTAGATTATTTCTTTTATTTAAAGACTCAAATACATCACGATCATGCAGAACCACAAACTGCTCTCGGATGATCCGATTCAGTTTGAAGTAATCGGCTGCATGACACCCGTACTCATCATGAGTGTGCATAAAGCTAATCGACTGCTTATGAGCAGCATTTGCACTCAATCGAACGTGAGTTGCATCCAGACTATGAATTAAATTCACAGCCAATGACGATGCGATCTTTTCTTGAGATTTCTTTTTATTAATTTTCTCAGGATTCTTATTTCTCATCGCTAACTCATGATACTCAGTCAGCATCAAAACATCGAAACAGCTCTTATGAAGCATTTTAGGCTCAACCTTAACGGGGAACCTGTCCATTGTTAACCAAGTAACAGGCGCATATGTTCTATTCTCTAAAGCTGCTCGGATTATATTTATTAATGCGATGATTGGCTCAATGACTCTCTCTAACTCAGAGATGAATATCTTTTGGATACTCTCATCATAGAACAATTCATGAGCTAACTCAGGACAACCCGCCTGCTTAAGGCCATCTGAGATACCTTCCTTGCCGAACAAGATGGTTTCTTCACCCGCTCCATAGCCAGCAACCATGACAGGTTTCTTGGCTAATGAACGGGATAATGCCTTGTGCCAATTACTAGGCAACTTGGTCTTGAGAGCATCCGCATACTCTTGATATATATCCTGCGGATTCCAATGCTCATGAGAAGCACAAAGATTTACAGACTTGGCAACATCCCGATTCCTCAGGATAGCTGCCGAGTGCTGAATACCATTACAGGATCCATCCTGCTTGATGATCAGACGCGATTTCGATTCAATCCCAAACTTCTGTACTCTCCAATATTCATGAAGAGCCACATAAAGCTGAAAGATCTTCTTTTCGCCTGTAATCTTTTGAATGGTCTTTACTTTCTGACCATCCACTTTGTAGAACAATTCAACGGCATGAGTCTGAGACCACTTAATTCTTTTTTTGATTGATCCCTTCACACCAGCCAGATTGGCGATATGAAGCTCAAGAGCTTTCATACCATCTTCACCGAGACGCTTCTTCTCTTTGAACATGAACATCGCTTTACCTAATTCCCCGCTATTACTGGGATTGAAGGCACCTCGATAATACATCCTCCCTCTGAAATCACAGGATTGAGAGAAATAGAGATCCTTACGGAGCCAATACTCAGCACTATTCAGGAATCCCCATTCATGCGGAAGTAAACCATTTTTCCAATCAGGAATATTGGTAATTACTTTATTAAACATGAACACTTCTTTTTGCATTTGATTGAGAGATCTATACACCTGCGGCATATTCCTCTCAGCTAACGCTTTCTGATGAAGCTTATTAGCACGGGGCAATAACTCAAGATCTCCCATCTGAGCCGATCTCCATACAACCGGAGTCTTAAATGCATGATGAATATTCTTACCATACATACTCTCCAGATACGTATCGACGGTCAAATTCCCTTTTTCATTGATCATCCCTTTCGCTTCAAGAATATTCTTGGCAGCCATGAACAAATGCTTGGCTTCATCTTCAGGAATATTAGAATATTCCAGACTCTGAATAGCACGATCATAATTATATTTCTTAGATACCAATGACTGCGCTACAGCCATCGCTGCCAGCCTATAATTTAATACAGACTCTTCAGATACCATTTCATTTACAAGAAACGTAAATACCTGACTATGAGAATAAGCTTTCTTTTCAAGAATATATTCCATGATGAACCTCATATCTTATGAAAGAATGCCATCCTTGGCACAAAGACAATTACCTATTAAAACGGGCAATCATCATCCTCGGTAATAACCTCAGACCTAACTACCTCATGACATCCAGCAATGAAGCAATCTTCACACTCGGTAATCAGGTCATATCCTGCAGCCACTGAATGCTCAGTAACCTCTAACTTTCCACAGAACACACAGATTTCGACAGGCACTACTTTTTTGATGAAACACATACCAAATACCTCATATCTTATGAAGCACCCACAGGATTGCAGGTGCTTTTACTACACAGATCAGAAAGGAGTCGATTCAACAGGATATGAATAAACTCGAACCTTGAGACCCTTAGAGCGAGCAATGTCGATCATGTGACCAGTTCCTTTAGACTGACCATCCCAGAAGGCAATCAATGCATCAGCGTACTCAGCCATTTGCACATTGCGTTTGTACCCAGCACTCTTACCATGCAACTCCCAGTTGGCACGGAATTGACGGATAGGATATTTATGATCAATTGCGAACAACTCACCCATCCGATCCGCACCACGGGCAGCACCAGAAATAATCTGAATATCATCCTGATCAAGATTACTCACGGTAAGAGCAACCTTATCAGTCAGATAATCCAGATCCTTGAAATCACGACCACCAGCTATGATGATTCTCATGACAACCTCCTCGCTACAGAAATCAAACAATGGGCAACAACAGCACCCAGAACCAAATGACCAACAGCAAAGACCAAACTAACTACGATTAAATTCAACATAACCAATACCTCATTCACTGGGAAAGAAGCCATCCTTGGCAAGAAATCCTAATTACCGACCAACACGCCACTCACTGCGCTTAGCCCGCTTAGGAGCAGCAATCACAAGATCACGCTTCCACTTACGGACAGCCAGTTCATTACGAATCCAATCAACTAGCAATTGGCCAAGAACAACAACAACAACACTTACCAATAAATTAATAAACATAATCACGAACCTCGCTATAAATGAAATTACTAAATCTTTTTGGGCATGAACCAACTACAACTCATACTCAAAAATCCCCCCCACAACGACAAAACCCCTGACCCTTGGGTCGGCCTCATCCAGTCAACCCCTTCAGTTATTTTCGGGCTTACCTTAGAGTCAGTGATGGAATCATCATCACCTACTCTAAGTTGCCTTAGATAAATAATCCGAACATAGGCTCCTTCTTGTAGTGAGGAGGGTTTACTTGTGAGGTGCATGAGACTGTAGGAACACACTAGCTGCGCTTCTTCTGTTGCAGCAGTAGTGTTCCTTAGGTGAATGCAGTTTTGTCACATGCGTTGTGAGTATTCGATTAGGATTGCCCGAGCTTGCGAGCATATCGAACACTTGGGGATGGTTTCATCATCCCCTATGTGGAAGTTGTGGCAATCTCCCGTTCTTAGCCTGAGTTTCACCCAGGCTGTAGAACGGCTTATCAATATTGATGGACATTAGTGTCAGTTCTTGTAGTGCCACCTCTAGTGGTGCTACAGGATTACTGACACTTATTGGACATCAACCCTAAAGGGCGAACTTCAGGTGGACGGTTCGTAGCCCCCAGTGGTAACGATAAAAAGCACAGATTATGGAACTGTAATGTGTCCTTAATAAAAAGAGGAATTTATTCCCATTATTTGTCACACATTACGGTTACTTACATCTGCTTATAGAGAGTGAGGTAACAGAGATTCTTAAGAGCGTGTAACAGCTCTTGAGTGATGGTTAAGCTGATCACTCAGCTTATTATTGATTAAACTCATAACTGAGTTTATTGAGTCCACATCAATATGTGGTGATGGATCCAAGGGTTATCACTAACCCTTGGTAATTTTGCTACTTTGATTACGCAAAGTAGGGTTTTGATCTTATTAAGAGTTGTATTCATACACTCATTATTATTCCTGGCACTCATTATGGTGCAAGTATTGTTATTACTTAATAAGAAAGAGATCTGATTAGTAATTGGTAGTCACACAGGTAGCTACCTAGTAGCTACTTTGATCTTTACTTTGATTAGATCAGTCACATTCACTTCGTTCATACACTGTGACTGATAAGCACTTTGATAACTAGGGGTAGGCAACCTTTGGTTACTCTTTGGTAGCACTAACAGGGCAAAGGGTTGGCATATTCGCTCTTGACTCTGTTTCTAAACAAAAAGAGACCCCCAATGGGGGACATTTGCACTAGGCATTTAACAAGAGGCACCCCCACACATTATTTTTTAATTTTTTTATCAAGGATTCTAATAACTTAGGCTAGTTCTTTGGATACAACCTTTGGGATAACACTGGTGGCCCTCCCCCTCTTTTCTGCCTACGGACATCACCGGGGGGCCACCCACCCAACGCGCCTTTATATCTTAGAAGTCCTAGAGTAATGTTGTCAAGGTTAGGTCTTCTTTTTTGATATATTATCTGGATTAGGTATGTAATCTAGTTTGAATTCAGGAATTCTTCTTATTTGTTGAGGATTATCTCTCCTGTATTCCATCTCCTCTATCTCCTCAAGAGTAGGCTCCTTATTGTTACATTTCATATCACCAATCTTCTTGTCACTCTTTAGCTGCTTCATTCTTCGTATATTGTTTATCTGAGCAGCATTTAGTCTGTTCATCTCTATGTATCCTCTACTTCAGTATATATATACACATCAGTCTACTTATTATTTAGTTTAAAGATCTGATCTTCTAGATTATCCATTCTCTCTATTGATCGTTCCTTATCCTTATATCTATCAATCTGTATCTCAATAATCCTATCTAGAATCTGTAATACCTGTAGACCAAGTATTACTCGTACCAATATCTTAGTAGTCATATCTTTAACTCCATTGATTAGCCATAGCTTGTGCTATGCCTGTATAAGTTCTACTTCTATCCATTACTCGTGCCTTGTTATCTGGTAGCTGTATGATCCTCTGTGCCCTTATATCCCTCACATCTGTTGGTATAAGGCTTGGTAGGTTTTTTAGCCAGAGACAGGTTCTCTTGCTCTCCTCATGCCCATATTCATATGGTTGTATATATTGAGTTGGTTTACTTATAACTGTAGAGAGAATACCTACAGGGTTTTCTATACAGATCTTATCTATATCTGCATCCATTAATCTTCTTACAAAATGTATAGCTAATCTCTGTTGATATTCACTACCCTTCCACCATCTTGCACCAGCTTTAGATAGGTACTTACATGGTGGGAAAGCTATCAACATATCCCAATCAAATCTTAGGAGAGATATCACATTACCTTGATAGTGAATCCCTATATCAGATTCACTAGGTAATAGATCACAGGAGATAGCTTCATGCCCCTTATTTATAAAGGCATCTCTCACTATCCCTGAGAACTCACAGGCTACTAGTATTTTTATTTCATAACTCCAGCCACTTCTTGGGGAATTATTTGTTTATCTAGTACAGCACCACAACCTGTGCAACAGATGAGTTTTTTAAAACCTTGTGCATGTTCTCCTCTACAATCAGTAGCCCATGCTACTAGTCGTTTCTTCTTATCCATCTTGTGTGTACATCTGATGCTCATACCCATCTCCTTAGACAGGTATGAGATCTACCTATCTCTTATCTAGATTTTATCTATCAATACTTCTTTCTTTGATTTGTTCTTACTTCCCTTTGGTCTACCTACTGAACGAGTACCGGATGCCTTAACAGGTGTTTTACGTACCCTTTCATTTGGTGGTACATAATCAATAATATGGATGGAGTCATATATCTCTTTAAGCATATTGCCTGCTGACATCTTCCTATGTAGTTTCAATCCATACATATCTTCAGCATATCTAATAAGTTCTTCTTTACTCATAAGTAGAATAGATATCTGATTTAACTGATCGTTAGTCGTATCAGTGTTCTCTTCTGGATATGGCATGTAATTAGGATTAATCTGTCCATTACTATTAGTACGAGAAGAACTTAATACTTTGGTTAGAAATGTCATTTAATAAATCCCAGGCATAAAAAAAGAGAGGCCATTATAGCCTCCCTTTTATTAAATCCTTAAATATTAATTAAGGAGTTTGAGGAATAACCCATGTAGAAGGTACGGCACCATTACCATCACCGACTGCATCACCTAATTTAGCATGACCCATTCTCCATACATTATGTAAAGAATCAGATACAAATGGAGCATCATTCATATCAGAAACAAGAACCGTAGCTCTTTGATTCCAACGATCCCGTACCCATTCTCCACCTATTTCAATACCCAGTGAATTAACATCACTAGTGATATCTGCAAGGTCTGCTAGTGCTACTGTTGCTGGCATAATTACTTACCTCTCTTTAATAAAATTTTAAGCGGCTACTACTACATCAAATTCTGCACTATAGGTTGTACCAGCACCATTGGTATATCCATTACGATATGTACCACTGTCAGCAATAACAGCAGGATCAAGAACAAGAGTATTTCCTGTTTCTCCCCCAAGCGGTACAGTATCCAATTCCCATTGTTGAGTATCTTCTCCTACACCAGAAGATACTAAAACAATTGCTGTAACACCATCTGTTCCATTGATAGTAGAACCATCATTTATTACTAAGTCACCACCATCAATAGAATATGCAGTAATGGGTGCAACAGTTGGTGGAATGATAAGACTCAATCCTGCATATAATCCACCAACTAATCTGTCGATCCATAGCTGAGTAATTACAGCTTGTGTAAGTGGCTCACCTGTATATTCCAATTCATTGAGTACAGATGTTAATACTCTATGGAATCTTCCACATAAACCAAATTGATCCGCACCCTGATTAATCAGTGTGTTGGTATAGGTTAGCTCATTGGTTTGTAGTCGTATCTCTGCACTTGCATCGGCATATATTGGAACTGTCATTAATGCTTTAACAGCCAGATAATTTATTAATGCCTGTCCACGATTTACTCTTGTTGCTATGCCACTACGACCAATAATCTGATCGTATAGAAGATTAACAATCTTGTCGGTCTCTGCTGTTTTTTGCCACTGTTCATATCCAAGACCTTGTTCGAGACATATCTCTGCAAAGGATTGGTATGGATCTGGTATTGGCATGATATATCTCCAGGGTTTGGGGTTGGGTTAAGGTAAATCATACTCTTTTTTGGGAGTTGGTTTTGAAACTCTTTTCTTTCGTTTAGGTTTATCTTCTACCTGTGTAATAAATTCCAGAGTCTCTTCCAATAGTTTAATCAGTTCCTGCATACCATTTAGATTAACTCTGTTGGCATTCACTGCATTACGTAATGGTTTCTTAAGAAGATTCACTGGCCCATTTACAGCTAGGGTTTGGTGAATATTATCTAGGTAGGGAAGGGTGGAATAAGGGTTTGCGTTGTCGTTTTTTAAAGCCATGTTGCTTTCCTAAGCTGGGGAGTCGGGCAAGCCCGTGGGGGGTGTTGGGCAGGGGAGTGCGGGTAGCTTCTCGATATTGAGGAGAACCAACAGACCACTGTTCCATAAACTTAATATTTGTAGTACTTAATTTCTGCTGTAAACGAACATCTTCATTTATAGCGATATGTTCTTTCCACGGTCTTACTGCACCACCTAATGAATCTATTCTATCGTCATGAACAAGAGCATTTCTGTCTCTAGTTATCTTAGATAGCTGATGGTGTAGCGTATATGTGGATCTCATATCTATAGGATATTTTTGTACTTGTTCAATATCCTTATGCCAGACCTCTGTGTTGATTATTAACCTGTGTCTGGCTATTACAGGTTCAAGGGTCTCAATAATCCTTAATTCTTTCTGTCCTGTTTCCCAAATATCTTCAATTTGAGGAGATCCTGAGTGACCAGCATCTTGATAGGTCTTTAATAAGACAGGTCTCCACATTTGGGCAAACATTCCCTTACCAAAATTCTCCTCCACCTCTATTTTGTTCACGAGGTGCTTTATGGAGAGTTCGGACAGTTCTTGAAACACTTCCTGACTGAATCCACCGGGGAGAGCTAACTGTTCTTGTAGGAAAATGTATCCATGCAAAAAGTACGTTACAGATGCTACGGTTTCGTCTCCATTCTGCCCACCACCTGCGGGATCGACATAAATCATGCGCCCTTCGTATGGATATAGCTCTGGAGAACACGCATAAGGACTGTATAGATCGAATTTCTGGGGTAAACCGTAAATAGTTATTATCTTTGCTGTGTCGGGAAGCCATTCTATTTTTCCCGGTGCATAATCTAACGATAGCTCCATATTCACCAAGTTTTTTGATTTCAAAGGATAACGATCCTTGTCCATCAGCCTTGTATTGAGCATATGCTGTAATTGGAAATATGCTGGCCCCTGATCTATCTCCTTTTTGGTTAAAGCTGCCTCTGGTAGCAAAACTGGATCCGTTGGCTGTCCTTGATCTCCTAATGGCCCTCCTCCTAACTGCAGGGAAGGATTTTCCTTCAATCTCTTCAATATAAGTGGAGATAAATGATCACCATAATTAAGTAGCTGTTCTTGTGTCGGATATCGACCTGGCCAAATTCTTAATGTGTATCCACGACCCGGTAAAGCGTTATATATTGATTCTGTTGTTTGGGGAGTACCCAAATAAGCGATTCTTCCGTTCTGACAGATAGAAGTGAAATCTTTACTCTTTTCTTGAAGTTGAGCACGTTGAATCTCTGTAAGACCATTCTTAGTCGATTCAATATCGTCAGATATTAATAAATCTGCCCTTCTACCCTGCATATTGGCTGTTATACCAATACAGGCAATTGAGGGGCTTTTTTCTGCTCCTTTAAGCTGCCAATGAATATCAAAGGCTTTTGCTGAAGCTCTATCACCATGTTGTCGATCAGGACGGATACATTCCAAAATATCCCAATTCATAATGATTTGAATGATCCAATTCGCTATTTCTTGGGCAACATCAGCCCCAGCACTTAATACCAAGATCCTGTACTTAGGATCATGGATTAAGCACCAAACAGAGAAGATAGCGACTATTGAAGATTTAGCTTGGGATCTTTGAGCCTGTATCATTAAATACTGTGGCCCATATTGTAGAAAATTCCCCATATCGACTTGAATGTCGGTACAGGTAAATCCCATCAGATCTTCCATACAATCAATTAGAAATGGCTGAAAATCTGAATATTCAGTCTGTAATTTTTCTAAATTGTCCCATCTAGTGAGAGCTTCTGTTTTTAAGGCTGTACTCATACAGGTAAGGGAACAATAGCTGGTTGCTCTGCTAGATTACTGATTACAAATATCTCACCTTCCACTGTTCCTCCCTGCTCGGTCATATAAATAGGCCCATAAATTCCCCTTTGGAATGTATAGACGTCCCTTGCAGTATTGCCACCGAGACTGAACCACATATCTATATCTACTGGAGGTTCAGATCCTAACCAGAAATTAAGTACCTGAGAGTCCGTATCCTGAACAGCAAAGAAAGTACGATGCTTGTCAGGAGGAAAACACACCATCTGTCCTATTGGCTGAAGGAAATAAAATGTTTGTAGATGTGGTACATGAATATTACTCATTACTGCCCCTCATGTTTCCATGTTTCGATATAGTTGTCTTTCTCTTGTTGCACTAATTCTTTCTGGCTCTCATAGAAATTAAGTCGTGTTTTTTCTATAACAGATAATCCCTCTTTGTTTTCACGGAGTTTGATTACCTGTAATATTGCACGGAAATATCGTTCATGGAATTCATAATTTCTTACTTGTTCTCTATATACTCGTGCTCTTAATTTAGATAAATCTCTAGCCTGTTCTAGCTGTGTAACTTCATGCCGATACATCATACCGGCACCACTAGATAATAGTGCAGCTATTACACTAGCAATAACTGCAACTAATATTTTAGTTTTAGTACCATTCTCTGCTGGCTTATTCATCCAATCACCGTGAAAGTTACGTCAAGGAATCCAATTGTTTGTGTATTACCTAATGGAAATGATGACAGTACTACTGCCATATCTGCTAATGGAGTTCCGGCAGTTAGTGTTCCTTCTACACTACCATTTTTAATACATTCCACATTATTACCGATACGACGTATACCATAGGTATCGTTTGCTGATGGAGCTACATTTAATGTGAAAAGATTTCCTGATACAGAATCAAGCCATACCACACTGTCAAATAAGGTATTAATAAATGTGCCGTCAGATAATTGCTCACCTTCAATAAGACCAACTCCAAATATTTGTTGATCTTCAAGACCAGGAATAATCTGGTTATAGTTCTCAGCTATAGTTGCAAAGCATTCATAATCACCAGTAGGAATTGAGTCGGTTGCATCAAGACAATAAATTGGCCCTGAATTTATCCTACCTCCACCACCTACTACTGTATGTGATTCAGCATCACCGCGATCTAGTACTAGCCACGGGCCATTACCTTCTAGAGCACCATTTGAATAATCGAACTCTTCATCAAGAACTTCACTAGGATTAATAGTCCAATTAAAATTATCAGATTGTGTAGTGCCTGAACTGTTGGTTGCTCTAACAGCATCATTATTTAATGAACCAACTCCTCTTCTCGGTAATGAAACTACACCAGATCCATTAACTGAAGAAGCTCCTTGTATAGTTGACCAAGCACTAATTGTGTCTTCACTATCTACATAACTATTGGCATTAAAAGTAGCTGGCATATCCAGAACTTCTGTCACCTGATTGGGAATAGGTGTGTGCCAATCTGGTGGGCTATCTGCAGCTAAAACACTTAGATCTACTTCATTGGTATAGACTTGGTTAGTGTTGTCATTTACAACAGCACGAACTCGACAACGAACTGTTCCGCTATCAGCTTCAATAGATGTATTTATTACTGCTGTATCTGTAGCTTGACCACTGGCATCTGACATATTGGAATCCCAATTTAACCAGCCTCCTCCACGTTCTATTTGCCACGCATAAAATAATGGCCCAGTAGGATGAGAAGCTTCTACGGTAAATTCTCCACCGTTTGGTTCTTCTAGTGTCAGATCTTGAGGTTGTGTATCTATTGTAGGTGGTACGTTAGGATCAGAAATAACTGTTAATAATGCTTCGTCACTAAAAGTTTCTAATTCATCATTATTATTTTCTGCTCTTACTCGGCAACGAAAACGACGAGCATCGTTTGCGTCATCAGAATAATTAAGAACTAATGTATCACTCTCAATAGCACCGGTAGTTATCTCATCAATACTATCTGCACGAGTCCAGTTACTAGCACCATCATTAATTTGCCACCAATAAAATAAGGGGCCAGTTGGATGTGCAGCTACAATATCAAACTGTCCACCAGCAGGTTCAGTTACTGTTAGTGGTTCTGGTTGTTCTGTTATTGAAGGAGGTACTTTATCCGATCCTTCACCTACAACTAGAGTGAAAGATTTCACTGTCATGTAAGCACCAGTGGTTTGTCCATTAATTGTATTATCGTTTCCAAGAATACATATATCTAATGGATTAGCGAAAGGCTGATTAATTATTGGTTTGTTGTCTACTAGTTCTCCATCAAGATATACAGTCACTCCGTCAGTAGCTGTTTTAACAGCAATTATATCAACCATATCTCCACGTACTTTATCACCAAGATCTACTGATATTTGACCATCAATAGTTTCCCCGTTAATACGTGTTCGTACATGTAGAGTGGTCTGTGTAGCAGCTTGCCATAATTCAAACTTATCATTGTTAGTGCCATTAGATATAGTTACATAAACTCTATTGCCACTACCAAAATAATGTTCAGAATGCATCTCAAAGATAATTCTAAATGCGAAATCATTAAGGAGATCTTGCCCAACCATATCTACTAGAGCTTGTTCACATCCAGTAGGTGTTCTTGGGCCATTGGGCATGAAGCTACTGCAGAAAGGTAAGCGTTCAACCTGCCAACCACCCATTAATCCACCAGATACACCATCACCTTGATAGTTATCTCCTCCATCATAATCTTCTAAAAATCCCCATCTGTTTGAAGTTACAATAGGTTCAGCAGCCCGTCCCTCTAATTTGGATTGCCCTATAATTCTCCAGTCATTGCCTAGTTCTTCTATGAATGTACTGTCTGCTGCTGCATGGGAAGTAGTAACCTCTAATTCATCTAATGCATATTTACTAATTATTCCACCAACTGAATCGTGCATCTGATTCTTTTGATACGGTCTGCCAGCACCTTTTACAAATAGCATCTGGCTTAATGGTTCACCTTCTGCTGGTGTCAGTAGATTAGATAAACGCATTTCATGTTGTGATGAATTAGTATTCTCAGTTATTTCAGCAGCAAGATATCCATCAATTGGGCTTGCTTCCACATCATATTCAATAGTGGTTCCCTGAGTGGCATAGTCTCCAGAAGTATTAAAATCGACAGGTTCAGCTACAAGATTCTCACCTGGCCCTTCTAATAATAATCCTCTGAATCCTGATGCTGGTGACCAATTTCCATTGCCATCATTATTACAGCCAGGATATGCAGGCTCATCTTCAAGGGATTCATACAAGACACCATCTGAAGCAACAGCCCATACTGGAGTGCCTCTAGTGAATGTAAATCCACCTAGATCAGCATTAAAATCATGGTGGTATCCATCAAAACTTTCATCAATAACATTTAGATTAAATGATCCCGGTACACTACCTCTGTCATTTACAGCAAAGACTGTAATAGGATTTCCACCAATAGTTACATCGTCATCTTCTACTGTTAGTAATCCAGCAGATGTAATGGATCCAACATCAGTAATGTAATTAGTAATTGGTACTGAAGGATCTGCTGTAACGAAGGCACTCATGTCCCTCACATACGGCATATCTCCTAAATCTATCTCATCATCAGGAATCTCATCCCATACGGGAGGGCCAAGAGGATTTACTGTTAAGGCAACTGCATCAGTAAAAACTTGTTCACCACCTGCACCGCTATAAGATCGTATTCGACAACGTACAACAC
>Ga0255041_10000076_pt1 | contig 12873 bp, 12 predicted proteins | sample BC1_12_3_MG_FD_188630 | JGI IMG/M metagenome (GOLD analysis project Ga0255041, IMG submission 188630) | Seawater microbial communities from Strait of Georgia, British Columbia, Canada - BC1_12_3 | ecosystem: Environmental > Aquatic > Marine > Strait | place: Canada: British Columbia | collected... | reverse complement strand
CATCGGTGACATTGAGTTCCTGGTGCAGTACCTGGTGCTGAAGCATGCCAGCGATCATCCTGCGGTCATCCATTATCCGGACAATATCCGGCAACTGGGCACGCTGGCCGCCGCCGGCTGCCTCGCAGAATCTGACGTGGTTCGGCTGCAGGAAATCTACAAAGCCTATCGCCTCCGCCTACATCGCCTCGCCCTGGACGAACAGCCACCGCTGGTTGCCAACGAAGCCTTTCCGGAGGAGCGCGAATTCGTCGTACAAGTCTGGGAGCGTGAGCTGCATTAGGCATTTATTTGCGGACAAGGGCACTGGCACGCCGCTTACCTTATAATTCTGCCAAATCCACATTAAGACTGGTGCCAAGAATGGCGGAAAGAGCAGGAACAGTTGATCAGAATCTGATTGCGGCAAATGCGCAGCACCGTTACGGGGTGCGGCGCGACGACCTACCGCTGTCCTGTCCGATGCCGGGCATGTACCTGTGGAACTCGCACCCCAGGGTGTATTTGCCGATCGAGGAAACCGGTGAGGCGAAGTGCCCGTACTGTGGCGCGCAGTACGTCCTCGACGAGGCAGCAGAGTAGTCCGACTATTTACCACGTTCAGGCCGTAAAAGTGGCGATTTAGTTCCTAAAATCCGCTAAAAGCTGAAAAGTTGTTATATCTGTGATTTTGTATGCGAAAAGCTGTAACTTTTTTCAGAAAAAAATACCCAGATAAAATCGTCTAATTCCCTGAAAATCACCATAACAATCGCTAATTTCTTAAAAAAAGCGAAATTGGCAAATTTCGATCAGGAGCTTTCCCTATTTTGGGGCGTTGATTGGTCTTGCCTGGTGTCCGAATGCTGGCCCGGATGAGCCAATTTTTGCATTAAATCAGTAAAAAACGGCCAAATAGGTAATAAAAGCCGGAAAAAATGGCGAACGTCAGGAATTAGGCGAAAATACCTGGTTTATGCGCCGATTGACGCTGGCCAAGCGAATCAGGCCCATTGCCCCTGGATCACGTACGCGCTGACCCCAGCGCAGATCCTCCACCGTTTTTCCAAGGAACCTGCCCACAGCTTCCGGGTACCTGTTTACGCTCAGGTCGCGGCTCAGGTAGGGGCCTGTGCGATCGGGATTTGAGGTGGCGTACAAACCAATTACCGGTGTTCCCGCGGCAGTCGCCATATGTGCCGGGCCGGAATCCGGGCAAATCAGCGCCCGGCTGATGCTGATCAGGGCAAACAGTTCCTTCAGGCTGGTCTTGCCAATGAGGTTAACCAGACTGCTGTCGCACAGCGTGCTGATCGTGTGGCCGTACTCCAGTTCCAGTTCGGATTTGCCCCCGGTCAGGATGACCAGGCAATCGAACTTGTTGCGGGCGTGGTTTGCCGCGGCCGCATAATTTTCCGCGCTCCAGTTACGAAAATTTCTTGAACGGACGCTACTGCATGGACTGATCAGCAAAATCGGTCGTCCAGCAGATTGATATCCGGCGGCAAACTCGCGCTGTGCGACAGACAACGGTATATCCCAGCGTAACTCGCGCTGCGGAATTCCGATATGCCGCGCGAACCCCATCATGGCTTCCATCGCGTGTTCATGGGGTGTGGCCTTGACGCGCTGGTTCGTAAACAGCCACTGGAAATCGCGCGCACGGTGGTAATCGAAACCAAGACGGATGGGTGTCGAAATCAGGCGGCACAGCAGGTTTGCCCGCAACGACGCGTGCATGCACAGCGCCACACTGAACTTGCGGCCCGCCAGTTGCTTCCTGACGTCGGCATAGGCATCCCGGCCTTTGGATTTATCGAAAATGATAAACTCGATATCCGGAATATCCGCCATGAGGCTGGCTTCAGTTTTGCCGATAATCCAGGTGATGCGAGTTTCCGGCCAGGTATCCTGAATAGCGCGGACGACGGCGAGCGCATGGCAGGTATCGCCTATTGCCGAAAGACGGATGATACAAATACTCTCTGGCGGCGATTGCTCGAACATTTTAAGAAAGCCGGGAATAAAAAATAATGCCGAAAAGGGACAAGCTAGCTTGAGCGACACTGTCGAGAAGACCAGAAACGGCGCCATCCTATACGATACTGCCATCATCGACCAGATTTCCGAGCGCGCATTTGTCGCGAATGGCTGGCCGGAGGTGGAGCCGGTCCAGGGTGTGCTGCGTTCGGCCGGCCGCGGCAACACCCTTTTTGTCAGTGACGGTAAGCACGAGTTTGTCTTGCGCCATTACTTTCGTGGCGGACTGCCGGGACGCTTGATACGCGATTCGTATTTTTGGTTAGGTGAGCGCCAGACTCGTTCCTTCACGGAATGGCATCTGCTGGCCAGGCTGAATTTGCTCGGCCTGCCCGTGCCGCGTCCTGCTGCCGCTCGTTATTGTCGCTCAGGCCCATTTTATACGGCGGACTTGCTGACAGTTCGGCTGCCCGATATTCGTTCACTGGCAGATCGCATAGCGGAGCGGCCTGGCGACGAGAAATTCTGGCATAACCTCGGTATTCAATTGCATCGCTTTCATCAGGCGGGCGTATGCCACGCCGACCTGAATGCGTACAACCTGCAGATTGGCCGGGACGACAAAATGTTTCTGCTTGATTTCGATCGTGGAAAAATAATGGCAGCCGGTCAGTGGAAACAGAAAAACATCGGGCGATTGCATCGGTCTTTACGCAAGATCAAGCAAGCGGATGACAGCATCCATTACTCGGCGGCGAACTGGGATCAGTTCATCGAGGGCTATTTCAGTGCGTCGAGGTCCGCGTAAACATCCGGCAAGGGATCCGGCCGATTCTTGAACTTGCGATGGACCCAGAAGTACTGCTCGGGGCAGCGGCGAATGTGCGCTTCAATAATCGCCACATATTTCCTGGTGTCCTCCACCGGATCGTCACTCGGCACACCATCAATCGGCGGCAATATTTGTAGTTCGTAACCACCCTCAGGTAAGCGTCTCGGCAGGAACGGGATGGCTTTCGCACGTCCCAGTTTCGCGAGCGTAGTCGTTGCAATGTTGGTCATTGCCGGAACACCGAAGAACGGTATCAGTGCGGATTGCTTCAGATGATAACTTTGATCCGGCGCGTACCAGACGGGAACACCGTCACGCAGGCTGCGCACCATGCTTTTGATGTCGTTTTTCCTGATGATACTGCGCGCCGCCTTTTCGCGATTGCCGGCCATAAACTCTGTCATGAAGTCACTTCGAAAAGGTCGGAATACAGCATCGAATGGCGGGCTTTGCAAACTGAATACGCGGCCGCTGAGCTCGAGCGCGCTGAAATGCGCACTTAGCAGAATGACTCCGTAACCCTCATCGAGCGTCTGCTGAATATGTTCCACGCCCTCGACTGTCGTAATTGATAGCAAATAACTGTCGGAAGCCCAGCGGCTCAGCGCCATCTCCGTCAACGAGGCGCCCAGCGACTCGAAATGTTCAAGGGCCAGCTTGTTGCGCTCTGCTTCAGACAATTCTGGAAAGCATATTTCGATGTTGCGCCTGGCAATGGCGCGACGCTCGGCGCCAATGCGGTGTGCCAGCCGGCCAACGGATTTTCCGAGCCCGATCTGCCAGTTGAGTGGCAGCAGGCATGAGAGACGCAGTAAACCAATGCCGATCCAGTTCGGCCAGTATTTAGGTGCCCAGTAATGATGGAGCGGACGGCGCTCAGGTTGCTTCATGTTGCATAGAGTCTGTTACATCAATATTCGACGCGAGTGTATCGGCATGCGGCCAGCGATGCGACCTGAGGGTACCGTACCTGTCGTGAGCCGCGGACTGACGTTTAGTGCGAAGCTTAATCTACCTCGAAGGAAAGCAAGCTCCTTACCAAAGATCAATCCGCACCATCCACCGCGGCTCAACGAAGGCTCTTGGGCAGATTGGGCCGTTACTTGTTATTCGGACATGCCGTCGACGTAATCGTCGCTCTCGTCCTCGGTCGGAAGGTCCATAAGGTCATTGTCAGAGAACCCGACCGGGTCCTCGTTGGTTTGAATGCCGATATGAAATGCCGCAAATCCGGGCATTACAACCTGGTTTCTCGCCATGCCGATAATACGACCCGAATGGGGGGAGTAGAGTTTTGTACTCGCGTTGTTCATTGGATCGGTGATGGTGCCAAGCAGGTCGCCTTGCCTGACAGTGCTGCCAAGCGTCACATCAGCAAGCAATATGCCGCCGCGATTGGCGCGGACCCAGGTTGATCGGTAGTAAACCGGCTCGGCTTCACCCCACAGCCTGATTCTCTTGAGCATGCCGAGCGTGTTCAGCAGCGTCTCAATGCCCTTTACACCGTGCTTGACCTCCGTGAGCTCCAGCTCGGCTGGTCCACCAGCCTCAAGCGTTACTGCCGGGATGTCGGCCGCAGTAGCAGCAAAGCGCAACGTTCCTTCCACCGGCTCGCTGTGCAGGATGACGGTCGCACCAAAACCCTGAGTCATAGTAACGACGTCAGGGTCGCGCAGATCCGCGCGCAATTGCGGCAGATTTGCCCGTTCAAACGAACCAGTGTGCAGATCGATTAGTGCATCGCAGTGGGCAACGATCTCTGTGAAAAACGAATGTGCGATTCTCGAGGCAGCGCTGCCGTTCGGGTTACCCGGGAAATAGCGGTTCAGGTCGCGCCGGTCCGGCAAATATCGGGAACCACGCCAGAATCCCTGCAGATTTACGATAGGCACGCCAAGGACAGCGCCAGACAATTTATCCGGATTCAGGTTGTGCATGACCCTGCGCACCATTTCGATTCCGTTCAATTCGTCTCCATGAAGGGCAGCGGTGAGGCAAAGCGTGGGTCCGGCCAGCTTGCCGTTGACCACCAGGACCGGTGTCGATACGGGCACACCTTCGAATAGCTCGGTTGCCGACCAGGAAAGCCTCTGGTAACTGCCCGGATGAATTTCCGCGCCGAGAATGGTCAAAGTCCTTGCAATTCCATCGGCGGTTGTCACAGCATCGGCAAGCGGAACGACCGGGATCTCTGCGATGTGACCTGCTGCATCGTCTGCAACGGCAGTTTCGGCGACAATCTCAGTCGGTGATGCGGCTGGTTCCTCGATAGCGGCTGCCCGGCTTGGCAGGCTGCCGCTTAACGGCACGACTGCCAGGGCCACAATGAACGAGAGGTGCCTGATTGAGAATTTAGGTTTGGTCATGGTTATTTCTGTACGCTGGCCGCGCCAGACGACAATGGTTGAACAGCACTTACCGTTTAAGTCAAAATACCCGTACGGGCGCCAATTTTCTGTGAACTATTCAAGTATTTAGCGCTGATTTCTCGATTGAAACCATAAATGCAGCAAATGACAAGCAAATTCGCAAGATTCACAGTAACGGCGCTGTTCCTGGTTGTCGCAAGCATGGCTTTTGCAAGCGACGAGGCGCTCTTTCCGAAGCCAAAGGCGCTCGAGAGGGATGTAAATTTCTGGATCTCGATATTCACCGAGTATTCGACCAGTGAAGGCGTGCTGCATGATCAGCGCAACCTCGAGGTTGTTTACGAGAAAGTCGATCTCCCGAAAAATGCCAGCCGCCGTACGCGAAATAGATTATCCAAAGTCAGGCGCGAGCATTATCAGAAGATTCTGCGCATTTTGGCGAACGGCAAACGCGACAACCTGAGCGCCGAGGAATACCGTGTCCTCGGATTGTGGCCAGCGGATGTGAGCAACATGGAACTCACGGCCGCGGCCAGTCAAATAAGATTTCAACTCGGATTGTCGGACCGGTTTGGCGAAGGTCTTGAGCGGTCAGGTCGCTGGCGGGATCATGTGAATGCCGAGTTCGGTCGTCTCGGTGTACCAACCGCACTTGCCGCACTGCCTCATGTCGAGTCGTCCTACAATCCGGATGCCCGCTCCCATGTCGGCGCATCCGGCATCTGGCAATTTACGCGCAGCACCGGCCGCCGCTTTTTGCAAGTGGACCATATCCTCGACGAACGAAACGATCCGTTCCTGTCAACAACCGCCGCCGCAAAATTACTGGCTTACAACTATTCCATTACCGACAACTGGCCTATGGCCATTACTGCATACAATCACGGGCTCTCGGGTGCGCGTCGCGCGATGCGCAAGCACGGTGATCACGCGTATACGGACATTCTTCGGAATTACAAAAGCCGGACTTTTGGTTTTGCCTCGCGCAATTTCTATGTTGCTTTTCTTGCGGCGATGCAGGTCGATCAGAACCCGGAGCGCTACTTTCCCGGCCTCGTGCCCGATAACCCGATTGACTACGCGACGGTGTCACTGCCAGCCTACATACCAGCCGACGAACTCGCGGCTGCTCTGAAAGTACGGCAACGTGATATCGCAAGGCACAATCCGGCAATTCAGGCGACCATCTGGCAAGGCAGCAAGTATTTGCCAAAGAACTTCGAGCTTCGATTGCCTAACAGCATGCTGAGCGCTTCGCTGCCGGACCTGATGGCGAATCTGTCTGACGAGGCGCGATTCGATAATCAATTACCCGATCTGTTTCATACGATCAGGCGGGGCGATACCTTGTCGCAAATTGCGGATGCGTATGACACCAGGGTGTCCACACTGGTTGCGCTGAATTCTCTCGGCAACAGCAATCGCATCAGGGCGGGTCAGCGATTACGACTACCGGCAGCGGGCCCCGCGCCTGCGCCGACAGTAGTGGTTGCGACGGCTGCGCCGTCGCCGTCTGCGTCGTTGCCCACTGCGTCGCCGCAAGCCACGCCGTCACCCACCGCGATTGCGGATGTGCCGGCGATTGCCGGACTACCAGCGACAGTCGATGGCGAAGCTGACGATGGGGAGGCGCCGTTTGTTCTAAGCGATCAGGTCGGCTCGTTGCTAGGCAGTCTGCAAGCTTCCCTGCTTTCGGATCCGAGTGACTACACCGTCGCGGAAGATTCAAGTATTGAAATCCAGCCACTCGAGACATTGGGTCACTACGCCGACTGGCTCGGCATCAAGACACAGAGACTCAGGGATATCAACGGGCTTGCGTTCAGAACACCGGTGGCGGTCGGCCAACGCATTAAGGTCGATCTTGGCAAAGTAAATGCAGAGTCATTTGAAAATCTTCGTGCGACCTACCACAGGCAGCAACAGGATGCTTTTTTCCGCAGTAATACAATCACCGGAGTCACCGAACACATTGTCAGGCGTGGCGAGTCAGTTTGGATTCTTGCGCTGAGAATATACGAAGTGCCGGTCTGGCTGTTTCGCCAATACAATCCGGAACTCGATTTGCACAACGTGCAACGTGGCACACGCCTGAATTTCCCGGTACTCGTAAGCAACACCCCTGGCTAATGCACTTTCGACCTGGCCTCGTTACTTTTCGGCTGCTGCCGGCCCTTTTTGTAACGGTTGCCGCCATGGCCTACGTAGCCTATGTCGAGGGCGCTGACGCCTACGTCATCAGAAACGTCATGCCAATGCTGATCGTCATCATCCTGTCGGCCTTGACCTTGTATAAAGGAGGAGGCAGCTGGACCGGTGCTGGCTGGCGCTGGCCCCTTGGTACAGTGGGCTATGCAATACCTGCGCTGGGATTGTCCCTGTATCTTCATTACGGCTATGCGGTCGGTCTTGAGGGCATGTTTGACGATGCCATTTATCCGCAGGAATTGTTTCGATTCCTGCCGGCCTACACCACGGTCGCCGGGGCGATCGGCTTCGCAATAGGCTGGCTTGCCGGGCGAAATGTCTAGCTAAATGACTAATTCTGCACACGGTCCGTTTTCAGGGCGTTCACGGTTTGCTAATCTGCCGGAAACCTGAAGGATGCATATGACTTTGCAGAGACCTTTGATCTACCTCCCCGGCCTGGCCACATTGCTGACAGGCCTCTGCCTGTTCGCGTTACCCGCAGCGGCCAGCGATTTTCCGATGGCGGACAAAGTGGTCGTAGAGAAAGAGAGCCGCAAGTTGCATCTGATGCGGAATGGCGAGGTTTTCCGTACTTTCGACGTCGCGCTTGGCGTTGCGCCGATTGGCGACAAAGAGCACGAGGGTGATCAGAAAACACCGGAAGGCCACTATCTGCTTGATGACAGAAATCCCGACAGCGATTTCTTTTTGTCGATTCATATCTCCTATCCCAGTTCGGTAGAGCGCGCAGCAGCCAGGCGCCAGGGTCTCGATCCAGGCGGCGCGATCATGATTCATGGTCAGCCCAATGTGCCGACCTATTCCACAGGCTATTATCGGCAGGAAGACTGGACCAACGGCTGTATTGCGGTTTCAAATTCGGACATGATCGATATCTGGCTGATGACGCCAAACGACATCCCGATTGAAATCCTGCCCTGAGACCTATTTAGCAAGGAAGATCATTGCAACACGCAGAAATAGTCACCGGCACGTCACTCCGGGCCGATAGTGATGAAACGGTCGACGCCGAGGTCTGGCCCGAAGGCAGTCTCGAAGTCCTGTCACAGGTTGAAGCGGAGCAGCTTCGGCAACATGGCGAAGGCGGCATGCATGCGCTGCTACGGCGTTCCATGCTGGCAGTGCTGAATTCTGGCGCTAATACCGACGATGCCCGCGCGGTTCTGCGGAAACACAAGGATTTCGAGGTCGGATTCAGGCAAATGGATCGCGGACTTAAGATCACCCTGAAAGGCGCACCTGCGACGGCATTTGTCGATGGCACGATGATTCGCGGCATTCGGGAACAACTGTTCGCCGTGCTTCGCGACATCGTATATACGAACTACGAACTGCACGATCGCGGCAGGTTCGACCTGAAATCGTCGGCGAGCATAAGCAATGCCATTTTTCACATTCTGCGCAACGCCCGGATTCTGCGCTTACCTGTAAGACCGGACCTCGTCGTGTGTTGGGGCGGCCATGCGATCAGCAGGGACGAATACGATTACACCAAGAGAGTTGGCTACGAGTTGGGTTTGCGTGCCCTTAACGTATGCACCGGTTGCGGTCCGGGGGCGATGAAGGGACCGATGAAAGGCGCGACCATCGGTCACGCAAAGCAACGCATTCACGACGGTCGCTACATCGGTATTACGGAACCCGGCATCATTGCGGCGGAGTCACCGAACCCGATCGTAAATTCGCTGGTGATAATGCCGGACATGGAAAAACGGTTGGAAGCGTTCGTGCGGGTCGCGCATGGCATCGTGGTGTTCCCAGGGGGAGTCGGTACGGCTGAAGAGATACTCTATCTGCTGGGTATTCTGCTGCATCCTGAAAATCAGGACTTGCCGTTCCCGATAATCATGACGGGCCCACCGGAGAGCGAATCGTATTTCCGGCAGATCGACGAGTTTGTTGCGGAGACGCTCGGTCCGGAGGCACAGAAGCGTTATACGGTGATTATCGATGATCCGGAAAGTGTAGCGCGCAGGATGTCAAAGGGCATCAACGAGGTCTGGCAATTTCGCAAGAAGCACGGCGAGGCCTATTATTTCAACTGGCGACTCGTAATTGACGAGATTTTTCAGAAACCGTTCACGGCAACGCATGAGTCGATGCGTGCGATCGATTTGACCGCCGATCTTCCAGTTCACGAACTGGCGGTAAATTTGCGCCGCGTTTTTTCAGGCATTGTGTCCGGCAATGTACGTGATGACACGATGGCCGATATCGAAAAGCTCGGCCCCTTCGAAATCCGCGGGTCCGGGCGACTGATGAAATTGCTCGATGGTTTGCTAACAGATTTTGTTCAGCATGGCCGCATGAAGCTGGCGAGTGAATCTTATGCGCCTTGTTACCGGGTGAAGAGCTAGTTCGGCTGCCGGCAGATTCTTACCTCTACGACGTTCCGTATTTAGTTAAACAGTCCGGCCAGCGTGCTGGACAGGTCGTCTCTATTAAGTAAAAAGGGGACTTAAGATATTGATATTTATGTAAAAAATGACTTACTGCATTGTGATGTAGTTCCTGTGCCCGGGAACCGCTACCAAGTAGCATCTGTGCATAAGGAATACCAGAGCAGACGCTTATGCAGGACAGCAAAGAAATTACCTGGACCAGTGATTACAGCGACGCAGCGGACGAGGAACCGAAAGCAAACGATCGTGAGATTAGTGCGCATGCCGGAGACAAACCCGACGCGGATGGCTGGCAACAGTATCGCAGGTGGATTTCCAAAGCGCCCGCACCTCGCGGTCGACGCACCGGCGTTGACCCGTCGCTTTATACATGGAAAGGCTATCGCAGTTGGATCGAGCAAGTTAAACGAAACTGGTCCGAAAACTAATACCCTGTCCCGCAAACAAAACTAAAACACCAATTCGATACCGAATTTCGGACTGTGCTTGACACAGATCCGACGATTCTGTGCAGAATTCTTGCGTGCACAGATTATGTAGCGGTTTATAACGTAAAAGATCAGTAAGTCCGCAAAAAAGTTCGAACGAGTTCTCTCTTTTGCGAATTAGTAGGGTCTACAAAGGGCTTCTAAAGCAAGCTGTGATCTGCCTCACGGCGACTTCCAGTTTGGGGGACTATAGTTCCAGGTAATGGACAACACTTGAGAACATGGAAGTATGTCAAACAAGTGCTTACAAGATGAATCGCACGTAATGGCGCTCAAAAACGAGTCAGCACGGCAACGCTGGGAACTGTTTCATCGCGCAATCGCACATGCCAAGCAGTCGAATGCCAACGACATGCAGAATACGGAATCAGACGCAGGTGAGTCCAAGCATCCGGGCCCGGTTCTTTCGATCGCAAGATAGACTCTAAAAGCGCGCAGCAGATGGAACGACTGGCTCAGTATCTTGATGATCTCGAAGATCTGTTTTATGCCGTAGCTCTGAAGGCGGAGCGCATCCGTCAGACACTGCAATTCTTCCTGTTCATGGCTGTTTCAGCCATATTGCAGGTGTTCGGTATCTTTATCGCATTATGGAGTCCTCCGCTGGCCGTAGCCGTAGCCTCCCTGCTTATGGTCGGCATGCTATTCCGCGCCGTGGTTGGCTTCTCGCCAGGGGCATACACCACCTAGTTCACTGATTCCGCTGCGGAATCATCCCGGTAAAGCTTGAAAATCCCGATGGAGTCACTATCGTGTCTGTCCGCACGAGCAGCGTTTTGCTGCGCCAGGAATAAGCTGATCCAGGAGAATGAGCAGGTGAGCGACAAGAACGGTCGGAAGACCCTTAAGTTCCAGACTGAAGTCCGGCAACTGCTGCAGCTGATGATCCATTCGCTGTACAGCAACAAAGAGATATTCCTCAGGGAGCTGATATCAAACGCATCTGATGCTGCCGACAAACTCCGGTTTGAGGCGCTGGCAACGCCAGCATTATTGAAAGATGCTCCGGAGCTGCAAATCGAGGTGGCATTCAACGCCGAGGACAAAACGCTATCCGTTACGGACAATGGCATAGGCATGTCTCGCGACGAACTGATAGAAAACATAGGCACGATCGCAAAATCAGGGACAGCCGAATTCCTGCAACAAATGACCGGTGACGAACAGAACGACGCCAAGCTAATCGGTCAGTTCGGCGTTGGCTTTTACTCTGCGTTCATCGTCGCCGACAAGGTTGAAGTGGCGACACGCAGAGCCGGCCTCGAAGCGCGCGACGGTGTCCGATGGGAGTCTGATGGGCAGGGCGAATTCTCCATCGAGACCACAAAAATCGATAAATGCGGCACCATCGTTACCTTGCATTTGAAAGACGCCGAATCGGAGTTTGCCGAGGAAATGCGCCTCGAATCACTGATTCGAAAATATTCCGACCACATTGGATTTCCGGTGCTCTTAAAGAACCTCGGTGAACCTGACGACGAGCCCAAAACAGTCAATTCAGCGACCGCATTATGGACCCGGTCACGCTCCGATGTTGGCGAGGACGAGTATAAGGAGTTCTACAAACACATCGCGCACGATTTCGTCGATCCACTTTGCTGGAGTCACAATCGCGTTGAAGGGAAAAGGGAGTACACGAGCCTCCTCTATATTCCTGCAAGAGCGCCCTTCGACCTGTGGAACAGGGATGCGCCGAGGGGGCTCAAGTTATACGTGCAGCGTGTTTTCATCCTTGATGATGCCGAACAATTTCTGCCTTTGTACCTGCGATTTGTCAAAGGGATCGTGGACTCAGCAGATTTGCCGCTAAACGTGTCCCGGGAGCTCCTGCAGCAAAACCCTGAACTCGACGCTATGCGTGGCGCGCTGACACGGCGGGTGCTGGATATGTTGCAAAAGATGGCAACGAACGAAGCTAGTGATTACGAAAAATTTTGGCATGAATTTGGGCAGGTCATCAAGGAGGGCTTGGTGGAGGATCAGCAGAATGCTGAAAAGCTTGCAAGGCTGCTGCGATTTGCGTCGACTTACACCGATACTGCCAAACAGGATCAATCATTGTCTGACTACGTCGCTCGCGCAGGTGAAGGGCAGGACAAGATTTACTACATTCTCGGAGACAATTTTGAAACGGTAAGCGCAAGCCCGCATCTCGAGCAATTGCGCGAGAAAGGTCTTGAAGTCTTATTGCTCTACGACCGCATCGATTCCTGGATGGTCGATCACCTGCCGGAATTTGAGGGCAAGACATTTCACGATGTTGGCCGCGGACAGCTCGCGCTGCCTGACGGTGAAGGTGAAATCACGCAGGAAGCTATGAACGATGAGAATAAGCCGCTGCTGAAAAAAATCAGGAAAATGCTCAAAGATCGGGTCGAGGCGGTAAATATCAGTCGGCGTCTTGTCAATTCGCCTGCATGCGTCGTCACCGGCGAGCAAGACCTGGCACCGCAGCTGCGGCGCATGCTCGAAGCTTCTGGCCAGCCATTGCCGGAATCCAAACCGATCCTGGAGATCAACATCGAGCATCCGCTGGTCTTGAGGCTCTCTGCAGAGTCTGACGACGAGCGCTTCAGCGAGCTATCGAACATCGTGCTGGACCATGCTTTGCT
>Ga0255041_10000072_pt1 | contig 13189 bp, 13 predicted proteins | sample BC1_12_3_MG_FD_188630 | JGI IMG/M metagenome (GOLD analysis project Ga0255041, IMG submission 188630) | Seawater microbial communities from Strait of Georgia, British Columbia, Canada - BC1_12_3 | ecosystem: Environmental > Aquatic > Marine > Strait | place: Canada: British Columbia | collected... | reverse complement strand
ATCGGGAGGGTCGTCGAGGAAACATCGAGCGACATCGTCGCGCAAGCGTCGCAGCGCCCAGTACTGCCGCAAGACTTCGAAGAACCCCATCACCGACAATTGATCGATGGAAAATCGTTGCTCGCAACCCGCGGCGATCATCTGCGGACCCGCCATGCCGTAGAAGCGTGCCGTCGGGTCGCGCTGGCGGATCGCCTGTATCAAACCGGCCGCAAGCCGATCGCCCGACGGTTCGCCGGCGACGATGCCGATCCGCATCAGCGAACGATGCCGCGTACCGACGCGCGGACGAAATCCGCGAGCCGCTGGAGGTAAACGCTGCCCGGCGCCATGGCGTCGAGCCGCGCCTGCGCTTCGGCGCGCGTCAGGCCTTTGCGGCACAACAGCTTGTAGGCGCGCCGCAGCGCGTCGATGTCCTGGGCCGTGAGGCCGCGGCGCTGCAATCCGACCCGGTTGACGCCGCGCGCGCGCGCGGTGTTGCCGGCGACGATCATGTACGGCGCCACATCCTTCAACACCACCGCCGACGGCCCCACGAAGGCGCTCTCGCCGATGCGGCAGAACTGGTGAATGCCGCAGAATCCCGAGAGAAACGCGTAGTCGTCGATCTCGACGTGGCCGGCCAGGGTCGCGTTGTTGACGAATACCGTATGGTTCCCGACCAGGCAGTCGTGCGCGACATGCGCGCAGACCATGAGGTAGTTGTCGTCGCCGAGGCGGGTCAGGCCGCCGCCTTTCGACGAGCCGCGGTTGACGCTGCAGTACTCGCGCAGGATGTTGGCGTCGCCGATCTCGATGCGCGCGCCGGCGTCGTCCGCGAGACCCTTGATCTGCGCCGGCTCGCCAATCGCGCAGAACGGGTAGATGCGATTGTTGCGGCCGATGCGTGTCGGTCCGTGGATCACGACCTGTGCGCCGATCGAGGTGCCGTCGCCGATTTCCACGCCGGGACCAATGGTCGTCCAGGGGCCGATCTCGACGTCGGTGCCGAGCACGGCGGCCGGGTGTACGCGGCTGTCGGGGTCGATCATTCGCGCAGGGACGTCGGGTTCATTGCGGGGGTCATGCGCGTCGCACGTCGATGGTGGTTGTCAGACCAATCCGTCGAACAGCTGCACCTGGACCGGCTCGCCCGCCTCGACCCGGCCGCGCGCGTGCTCGAGCACGATGAAGCAGTTCGCCTCCGACATCGAGCGCAGCACGCCCGCGCCCTGCTGGCCGGTGCTCTTCACCTTCCAGGCCGTGCCGTCACGGTAGACGATGCCGCGCTGGTACTCGGTGCGCCCGGGCAGCTTGCGGAACCCATGCGCGGCTTCGGCATGCAGCAGCGGCAGGGCGCTGTCGTCGCTGCGCCCGCCGAGTACGAGCAGCGCCTCGCGCACGAACTGGTAGAAGGTCACCATCACGGCGACCGGATTGCCCGGCAGGCCGAACAGGATGGCGTCGCCGATGCGACCGAAGGCCATCGGCCGGCCCGGGCGCATGGCGATCTTCCAGAACAGGACCTCGCCGAGCTTGGCCATCATCTGCTTGACGAAGTCGGCCTCGCCAACGGACACCCCGCCCGAGGTGACGATCGCATCGGCGTTCGCCGCCGCCTCGCGGAATGCGGCTTCGAGCCGTTGCGGGTCGTCGCGCGCCACGCCCATGTCGACTAGCTCGACGCCGAGCCGGGTCAGCATGGCGTGCAGCGTGTAGCGGTTCGAGTCGTAGACCTGTCCGGCGGCGAGCGGCTGACCGATCGAGGTGAGTTCGTCGCCGGTGGAGAAGAACGCGACGCGCAACCTGCGTTTGACGGCGACTTCGCCGATGCCGAGCGAGGCGACCAGACCGAGATCGGCCGGCTTGAGCGCGCGGCCCGGCCGCAGCACCGGCACGCCGGTCTTCAAATCCTCGCCTGCGGCGCGCACATGCTGGCCCGGCTTCTGGTCGGCGGGAACGACGATGCGCACGCCGTCGGCCTTGACGCGCTCTTGGATGACGACCGTGTCGGCGCCCTGCGGCATCACTGCGCCGGTCATCACGCGCACGCACTGCCCGGCGCCGACGCTGCCGGCGAACGCCTTGCCGGCGAGCGCGGTGCCGATCTCGGTGAGCGTTGCGTCGGCACCGGTCTTCAGATCGGCGCCGCGTACCGCCCAGCCGTCCATCGCCGAATTGTCGTGCGCCGGCACGTCGATCGCCGGCACGATGTCCTCGGCGAGCACGCGCCCGAGCGCACTGCGCGTCGCCACCCGCTCGACGCCGCTGACCGGCGTCAGGCAGGCGCGTATCGCTGCGCAGGCGCGCTCGACCGGCAGCGCGTCGGGATCGTAGCCGTCGATGCAGCTCACGGCGGCGGCAATCGAAGCGATGCGTTCGTTCATTTGCGTTGCGTATCTCGCGTGTTCTGTACGTCGAAGCCCGCGAGCTCTTCGCGCGTATTGATGTTGCTGAAGGCGCCCACCTGATCGTCGAAGGATACCTCGATGACGTTCAGGCTCGCGTACCAGGCGTCGATCTTGCGTCCGCCCGATTGCAGGAAGGCCTCGAGGTGCGGCAAGACCACGACGCGTACCAGCGAAAACACCGGGTGCGGCTGATCGCCGGTCTTCGCAACCGCGAGGTCGGCGCCGTTCGCTTCGAGCGCCGAATGCAGCCGGGCGACGAGGTCGGTCGGCAGGAAAGGCGAGTCGCAGGGCACGGTCACGGCGAACGCGGTACGCGACGCCTGCAGGCCGGCGTGCAACCCGGCGAGCGGGCCGGCAAAGCCGCCGACGGCGTCGCTCACCACCCGATAGCCGAAGGCGGCGTAGGCCTCGAGGTTCTGATTGGCGTTGACGACGATGGTCTCAACCTGCGGCGCGAGGCGCTCGATCGCCCATTGCGCCATCGGCCGACCCTCGAGCGGCTGCAGGCCCTTGTCGACGCCGCCCATGCGCCGGCCCTGGCCGCCGGCGAGCACGATGCCCGTTACGCTCGTTACGTTTCGGTCTTGCATGGGGCCATTGTAAGAGCGGGTTTCACGGCGAGCGGCCGCGAAACCCCGTTTGCCGCGTGCCGGGCCCCATGCCACACTGCCGCGGCCATGTCGGAAAGACGCCTGCTCGTTCCGTTTCTGAATATCGGGCACCTGCTCGATCACCTGGCGATGTTGGTCTTTCCGACCGCCGTGGTCACGCTCGCACGCGACTGGAATCAGCCGTACGCGGAGCTGCTGCCGCTCGCGGTGGGCAGCTTCATCGCCTTTGGCGCCTTCGCGATTCCGGCGGGCTGGCTCGCCGATCACTGGAGCCGATACAAGACCTTGCTGCTGTTCTTTTTCGGCATCGGCGGATCGATGATCCTGACCGGCTTCGCGCAGTCGCCCTGGCAGATCGCCGCCGGCCTCACGCTGACCGGCGCCTTTGCCGCGATTTATCACCCGGTCGGCATCGCGATGCTGGTCGCGGTGCCGCAGAACATGGGCCGCGTGCTCGGCTGGAACGGGCTGTGGGGCAACCTTGGTCTGGCGACCGCGGCGCTCATCACCGGGGCCCTGGTCGATCTGATCAGCTGGCGCGCTGCGTTCTTCGTGCCGGGCGTCGTCTGCATCGGCGTCGGCGTCGCCTTTCGCCTGGTGGTGCCCGACCCGGGCCCGGTGAAGAAGGTGTCGAAAACGATCGGTCTGCACGTCGACGCGCGCATGATGGCGCGCATCTTCTCGATTTTGCTGATTGCGACTGCCTGCGGCGGGATCATTTTCAATTCGACGACCATCTCGATGCCGAAAGTGTTCGACGAGCGCCTGCGCGCGCTAACCGAGACCAGCTTCGGCATCGGCGCGCTGGTCGCGGGCGTGTACGCCCTGGCCGCATTCGCGCAGGTGCTGATGGGTACGCTGATCGATCGCACCGAGCTGCGCCGGCTGATGATCGGCGTCGCGCTGGTGCAGGTGCCGCTGATGTTCGTCGCCGCCAACCTGGAAGGCTGGCCGATGCTCGGCGTCGCGCTGCTGATGATGCTGGCGGTGTTCGGCCAGATTCCGCTGAATGACGCGATCGTCGGCAAGTATTGCGCCGACGAATTCCGCGCACGGGTGCTGTCGGTGCGCTACGTGATTTCACTCGGCGTCGCGGCGATCGCGGTGCCGATGATCGCTGCGCTGCACGCGACCGAGGGCGGTTTCGGCAACGTGTTCATGGTGCTCGGCGTGCTCGCCGCCGGGATGCTCTGCGCTTCGTTCTTTTTTCCGTCGCGCGGTGAGCTCGTGGCGCAGATGGACAAATTCAGCGCCCGGGCGCCGGCCTAGACCGACGTCGCAACATGCACGCCCCACAGGCCACGGACGCGGTGGGTGTGGCGGACGCGTTTGCACCCGGACGCCAAGCGCCCCTCGACGAATGACCACGGCATTGCGCGCCGGCCTCGCCTGGGCGGCGCTTGCGCTGCTCGCGCCCGCGATCGCCTACGCCAATACGGGGGTCGGATTCTTCATGCTGGGGCTGCCGCTGGTCGTTGCGGCGCTGTTGCCCGCGATCTGGATCGAGGCGCTGGTCTATCAACCGATGCTTGGGCTCGAATTTCGCCCGGCGATCAAACTGTCGACCTGGGCGAACCTTGCCTCCACGCTCTGGGGCGTCGGGCTCGCCATCGGCGCAGACGTCGTGCTCGTCTCGGTGACCGGGTCGAGCGGGCCGGCGCCGACGCGTGCCGCGATGTTCGCGACGCTGTTGCCGTTCCTGATCCTGTCCTGGCGGATCGAGCGCCGTTCGGTTGGCAAGCGCCTGCCCGATGCGCCACCGCGCCGCGTCGAGCTGGCGACCGGCGTCGCCAACCTCGTCACCTATGCGTGCATGGCGCTCGCCGTCGCGGTCCTCGGCGCGGGGACGCAGAGGGCGTCGGCGCGCACGACCGTGAGGACAGCGATCCTGTCCGCGACCCCGCTGCGCATCGAGGTCAACAACCACTGGCGAGAGACGCGGACCTTCCCAAGGCCGCGCGCGGCGGTCGTGCCGTTCGCGAACGCGCCGGCCCGCGTCGAGCTCGCCGCGCGGGGTCGTATCGTCATCGTCGTCGACGCCCCCGAGATTGCACGCATTCACGGCAAACGGATCGAACTCGTGCCGACGGTGGTCGGTGACGGTGGAGGCGGCGCCGAAAAAGCTGCGGACCTGCAATGGACCTGCCGTGCAGTCGCCATCGAAAAGCGCAATCTGCCGTTGAACTGCCGCTGACCTCCGGCCGCCGCCGCTGACCACGAGCGGTGCGCCGGGCGAACTGTTACGCTCGCGCGCTTGCGTCGGTTGACGACCTTGGGAGGCTTGCTTGAGCGAAGACATCAACATCCAGTTCACCCGCTTTTCGGCGTTTTATTCGCCGCTGATCGCCACCATGGCCGGCGGCTTCCTCGAACAGGAAGGACTCAAGCCGAAGCACTCGATCGCCGCGCCGGGCAAGTCGGCGATCGCCGGCCTGATCGATGGCTCGGTGCATGTCGCGCAGTCGGCGCCTTCGCAGGGATTCGCGCCGCTCGAACAGGGCAAGACACCGCCGGCGATGCATTTTGCGCAAGTCAATGAGAAGGACGGCTTCTTCCTCACCGGCCGCAGTGCAGAACCCGACTTCGCCTGGGCGCGCCTGAAGGGCCGCAAGGTGCTCGTCGACCACGGCGGGCAGCCGATGGCGATGTTCCGTTTTGCCTGCTTCAAATCCGGCGTCAACTTTGCCGACATCGTCGCGATCGACGCGGGGACGTCCGAACAGATGATCGAAGCCTTCAAAAAGGGCGAGGGCGATTACATCCACCTGCAGGGTCCGGCGCCGCAGCAGCTCGAACATGACGGCGCAGGGGTGATCGTCACCTCGCTCGCCGATGCGATCGGGCCCTGTGCGTTCTCGAGCCTCGCGGCGACGCGCGAATGGCTGGCGACGGATATGGCGAAGGCCTTCACACGCGCCTACCGCAGGGCGCGCGCCTGGCTCATCGATTCGCCGGCTGGCGAGGTCGCGAAGGCCGAGGCCGCGTACTTTCCGGACATCGATCCGGCGGTGCTGGCAGCGACGATCGCCGTCTACCAGAAACTCGGCAACTGGACCCCGCATGTCGAGATCACGCCGGCGGCCTGGGAAGCGACGGTGGATATCTTCCAGCACGCCGGCTTGATCACCCGGCGCCATCCCTACGACGCGGTGATTGCGCCGCCGCCCGCCTAGTTCTCCGAGCGAACGGGCGTTCCGAGGCGCTGCCAGGCGCGCTCGGTGCGCAACACGCGCGCCTTGCCCGCGACGCTGCCGAGTTCGCGGTCGCGCAGCCAGCGCCCGCGCGCCGCAGCGTCGGGCGCATGTTCTGCGCGCGTCCAATGTGCGTCGGCTTCCTCCAGCAGCCGCGCATTCGCCGCCAGCGCACCCGCGAGGGTGAGGTGCGTGGCCGCCGCGCTCGGGTCCTCACGCGCGAGGCCGCGCAGCGCCTCGAGGACGGCAAGCGCGCGCTCCAACCAATCCTGCGGCCAGCCGAAGCGGCGCGCTTCGCGCAGCGTGTAGGCGAGTATGGCAGCGGATACGTGGATGTCCTCGATGCTGCGAAAGGGCTTCACATAGTCGTCGTAGCCGTCGCCCGGCAGCAGCGCGCCGGCGGCGAGGGCAACGCCGTCGAAGCGCAGTTGCGCATGCGGCACCTCGGGCACGAAGCGCGTCGGCGCCATTGCCTCGATCGTCACCCCGGGGGCTACCGACGGCACCCGCACCATCCGGATCGCCGGGCGCTCGCCCGAGACGCTCGCATCGCGCGCGGCAACGAGAAAAAGGCCGCCGTCGGGTCCGAGCGTCGTCCATCGCTTTGACCCGGAGAGACGCCAGCGCGCCTCGCCGTCGCGTTCGAGGGTGGTGCGAACGTCCTTCGGCCGATTGCCGTCGGTTTCGGTGACGCAGAACGCGGCGATCGATTCTGGCGGCAGGTCCGACAGCAGGGCGCGTAACGCCGCCTGATAGCCCGAGGCGAAAGCCCAGCCGATGCGATCGGCCGCGTACCCGCCGGCGATCGCGAGCGCGATCGGATCGGACCAGGTTTGTGCGAGCGCGCGGTGACGGGCCCACCAGCGTGCGACGTCCTCGCAGGGGGCCGCTTCGACCGGGGCGGTCAGCAGATGCTCGAGCAGCGCGCCCACAGTGGTCACGCGCTCACGGGATTACGCGAGCGCGGTCGGCCGAACGCGCGTGCGCTCGAGGCGCTCGCGGCCGGTGAAGGCGAGGTAGTGCCGCCCGCTTGCGCGCCCGAGCATGGTGACGCCGGACTTCCTTGCGATCTCGTAACCCATGCGCGTGAGCCCCGAGCGCGAGACGAGGAACGGGATTTCCATCTGCACGCACTTGATTACCATCTCGCTCGTCAGGCGGCCGGTGGTGTAGAAAATCTTGTCCGCGCCGTCGATGCCGTCCAGCCACATGATGCCGGCGATCGCGTCTACCGCGTTGTGGCGACCGACGTCCTCGACGAACAGCATGATTTCCGCGCTGTCGGGTCCGGTCACGCGCGCGAGCGCGCAGCCGTGCACCGCGCCCGCCTGCTTGTAGATGGTTTCGTGCCTGCGCACCTTGTCGACGAGGTCGAAGAGCTGCGCATCGGCGAGCCGCACGTCGTCGCGCAGGCGGACCTTCTCGATGTCCTCGATCAGATTGCCGAATACCGTGCCCTGGCCACAGCCCGTGGTGACGGTGCGCTTCTTCATCCGTTCGCGCAGCCCCTTCACGCGCTTGCGCGTGGTCACCACGACCGCATCGGTCTCCCAATCGACCTGGACTGCCGCGATCGCATCGATCGATCCAACCAGGCCCTGGTTGCGCAGGTAGCCGATTGCAAGCGCCTCGGGCGCATGGCCGAGGGTCATCAGGGTGACGATCTCGCGCTTGTCGACGTAGAGCGTGAGCGGATGCTCGCCGGCGACGGCGGTCGGCACCATTTCGCCACGCTCGTTGTAGGCCTCGACGTCGAAGGTGGCGGGCTTCGCGGCGTCGGTGAGTTCGGGGCGGTGCCGCGCGGTCATCCGCCGATGTAGGACATCTCGATCTTGCGCTGCTTCGCAGTTTCCGCGGTGCGGATTTCCGAATAGCGGTCATTGCGCGGCAGCCAGACGGCGGCGATCGCGTCGCGCAGCAGATCGTCGCCCGCGCCACCGCGCAACAGCGGCATCAGGTCGTGGCCGTGCTCGGCGAACAGACAGGTGAAGAGCTTGCCCTCGGTCGACAGGCGCATGCGGCTGCAGTCGGCACAGAATGCCTGCGTGACCGATGAGATGACACCGATTTCTCCGGCGCCGTCGACGTAGCGCCAACGTTGGGCGACTTCACCGACGTAGTTCGCTTCGACCGGCTCGAGCGGATAGACCGCGCCGATGCGCTGCACGATTTCGGCCGACGGCACGACGTCGTCCATGCGCCAGCCATTGGTACTGCCGACGTCCATGTACTCGATGAACCGCAGGCTGTGGCCGGTGCCGCGCCAGTGCCGTGCCGCATCGATGATCTGGTGATCGTTGGTGCCGCGCTTGACGACCATGTTGACCTTGATCGGCGCAAGGCCCGCGGCCGCCGCCGCGTCGATGCCCTCGAGCACCTTGGCGACGGGAAAGTCCGCGTCGTTCACCGCACGGAAGGTCGCGTCGTCGAGCGAGTCGAGGCTGACGGTGATGCGATTCAGGCCAGCCGCCTGGAGCGCCGCCGCCTGCTTGGCGAGGAGTGATCCGTTCGTCGTCAGCGTGAGGTCGACGCCGAGTCCGGAGAGCATCTCGATCAGCCGGGGCAGGTCGCGCCGCACAAGTGGCTCGCCACCGGTGAGGCGCAGTTTGCCCACCCCGAGGGCGACGAAGACCCGCGCCAGCCGGGTGATCTCCTCGAAGCTCAGGATCGCACTATGCGGCAGAAACGGATGATTCGCGTCGAAGACCTCGCGCGGCATGCAGTAGACGCAGCGGAAATTGCAGCGGTCGGTGATCGAGATGCGCAGGTCATGCAGCTGCCGGCCGCGCAGGTCGCGCGGCGTGCCGCCCGCAAAGGACGTCACCGTATCGAGCCCGCGATCGGCCGGCGTGCCGGCGGCGTGGATCGGAATAACCTTGCGCGACATAGTGGGATGGGCCAGCTAGGTGGTTGAAAATAATAGCAGAGCGGTGCGACTGCGCTATAGTTTAAGGCCCCTCGCAGGAACGGATTTCCCGATGAGCGCCTTGCCCAGCGTGTGGCTCGCGGTGGTGATGGAGCGCCGCCTTCTCGACAATCCCTGGTCATCCGAGACCTGGAATCCGGTCGAGGTGCGCCCCGCGGCGGACGACGAGACTGTGCCGCGCCTGCTGAGCGACGAGAGCGGCGTCGCGCGCTGGCTGTTCCCCGGACTGCAACTCGTGCTCAGTAAAGAGGAATGCGAAGGCTACTGGCAAAACCTCGTCTCGCCGGGTCCGCGCGTGTTCGTCATGTGGCGCATGGAGGAGGGCGACGCGCTGCCGGTGCCCGAGTGCGTCACCGCGAGCTACGATGAGGCGAGCGCGTGGATGGACGCGAGCGAGTCGGCCGACGGCGTACCGATGCCCGAGGCGATGGTGCCCTGGGTCGGCGACTATCTGAAGGCGAATTTCCATCCCGAAAAGAAAAAGCGCATCCGGCCACAGTCGTTCAAGCATCCGAAGGATCGCGCGCAGTCCTGAGCGCCCGCGTTGATGGCCCGCAATCGCGAAGCTTTCCTGTCGCGCTGGTCGCGCCGCAAACGCGACACGGTGCAATCGACGCCCGAGCCAACGCAGCCAGCGCGGCCAGAGTCACCTGAGGCGCCGCCGCCCGAGCTGCCACCGATCGACGGTCTCACCCACGATTCGGACTTCAGCGGCTTCATGCATAAGTCGGTCGACGACAAGCTGCGGCGCGCCGCGCTCAGAAAGCTGTTTTCCGATCCGAGCTTCAACATCGCCGACGGGCTCGATGAGTACAACGAGGACTTCACGCTGCTCGAGACGCTCGCCGAAGGGGCGGCCGCCGGCCTCGAGCACGCCAAGAGCACGCTGCTCGGACCCGATTGGGACAAGCCGGTTGCGGACCCGGTCGCAGACGCCGCAATCGACGCCGACGCCGACGCGGCGACAGAGGAAGCGGACGCCGAAGACGCGGTCGTGCCGTCGCCAGAGGGCGAGACTGCGCCGGCCGCGATTGTCGAGGCGGATCCTGCGCCCGCCGACCCGGCGGCCGGCACGGTTCTGCCGCTCGCCGACGCCGCCGACCGGTCCAACCCGTCCAACGCGATAAAGCGCTGACCGATGTCGCTCGAAGACAAGACGCTCAAGCTCTGCAGCTGCAACGGCACGATCGCGCTCGACGCCAAGGCGCTCGCCGGGGCGCTCAAGCGTGGCGCGCCATTGACCGTGCAGCGCGAGCTCTGTCGCAAGGAGGCGGGGCTGTTCCGCGACGCGCTCGGCGAGACCGACCTGCTCGTCGCCTGCACGCAGGAGGCACCGCTGTTTTCCGAATTGCGCGATGCCGCGCGCGCCACCGGGGCGCTGCGCTTCGTCAACATCCGCGAGGCCGCGGGCTGGTCGGCCGAGGCGCGCCAGGCCACGCCGAAGATCGCCGCGCTGATTGCGGCGGCAGCGTTGCCCGAGCCGGAGCCGGTGCCCAGCGTTGCGTTCGCCTCCGGCGGTCAACTGCTCGTCATCGGCCCCTCGGCGGTCGCGCTCGCCTGGGCCGAGCGGCTCGGCGAGCAGCTCGAAGCCAGCGTGCTGATCACGCGCAACGAAGGCGGTGAACTGCCGGCCGAGCGCAAGTTTCCCGTCTGGTCGGGTCGTCCCCGGCGCGTCAGCGGCTACCTCGGCGCGTTCGAGGTGGAATGGGTGCAGGAAAATGCGATCGACCTGGACCTCTGTACGCGCTGCAATGCCTGCCTCGACGTCTGTCCAGAGGGCGCGATCGACTTCACCTACCAGATCGATCCCGCGCGCTGCAAGGCGCACCGCAAATGCGTGACCGCCTGCGGCCAGGTCGGCGCGATCGATTTTTCGCGCATCGACGAGGCGCGCGAGCGCAAGGAACACTTCGACCTCGTGCTCGACCTGTCGACCACGCCGCTGCTGCGCATGGCCGAGCTGCCGCAAGGCTATGCCGCACCGGGCGCGGATCCGCTCGAACAGGCGCTCGCGGCTGCCAGGCTCAGCCAACTGGTCGGCGAATTCGAGAAGCCGCGGTTCTTCGACTACAAGGCACGCATCTGCGCACACAGCCGCTCGGCCCAGGCGGGCTGCAATCGCTGTCTGGAGGTCTGCTCGACCGAGGCGATTTCGGATGATGGCGATCACATCAAGTTCGAATCGCATCTCTGCGCGGGCTGCGGCGGCTGCGCGACGGTCTGTCCCTCGGGTGCGATACGCCATGTGGTTCCGGGCGTTGCGCACAACGGCCTGCGCATCAAGACGCTGCTCGACAGCTACCGCGCTGCGGGCGGCGAGGACGCCTGCCTCGTGTTCCACGATCTCGAGGCCGGGCGTGCGTTGGTGCAGGGTGTCGGCCGGCGCGCAATTCGCGGCGGCAAGGGCCTGCCCGCGCGCGCGATTCCCGTCGACGCGTTCCACGCCGCCTCGGTCGGGATCGACACGCTCCTCGGCGCGATCTGCTATGGCGCGAGCCAGGCGGTGATCGTCGCCCCTGCGGCGACCCACGCGACCTACCTCGCGGCGCTCGAGAGCCAGATGGCGTTCGCGCAGGCGATTCTTGAGGGGCTGGGCTATGGCAGCGGACATTTCGCCCTGCTGCGCGCCGACGATTCCGCCGGACTCGAGCGTGCGCTGTGGGCGCTCGCGCCGGCGCGTGGCATAAAGACGCCGGCAACCTTCCATCTTTCGGTCGAAAAGCGCACGACACTCGATTTCGAAATCGACCACCTGGCGAAGCACGCACCGCAACCGCAGGACCGCATCGCGCTGCCCGCCGGCGCGCCCTACGGCGCGGTGATCGTAAATACCGAAACCTGCACGCTGTGCAAGGCCTGTATCGGCGCCTGTCCCGAAGCGGCGCTGCAGGACACGCCGGATACGCCCAGCCTGCGCTTCATCGAGCGCAACTGCGTGCAATGCGGGCTGTGCGCGGTCACCTGCCCTGAGAACGCGATTACGCTCGTGCCGAGCCTGCTACTCACCGCCGAGGCCAAGCAGCCGGTGACCCTGAACGAGGCCCAACCGTTCAACTGCGTGCGCTGCGGCACGCCGTTCGGCACCCGCCAGATGATCGACAGCATGACCGGCAAGCTCGGTACGCACGGCATGTTCGCCGGCATCGGTGTGCGCCGGCTGCAGATGTGCGCCGATTGCCGCGTCGTCGACATGATGGAATACCAGAGCGAGTCGACGATCTTCGATGTCGACGGGCGCAAATCCTAACGAGCGGATCGCCGACCCGTGAACCAAGAAACGCCGTTGCACGATGACGCTGCGCCGACCGTGACGCCGGAGGACCAGGCGCGTGCCGATTTATACGGCGTGATCGCGCAACTGTTTTACGCCGCGCCAGATGAACACTTTCTGGCGGCACTGGTGAACACCGGCGTGAAGACGTCGAGCACTGCGCCGGCGCCGGACACGGGGCAGGGCGGTCCGCTAGACGAAGCCTGGCAGGCACTGATTGCGGCGAGTCGCAGCGCGTACCCGGTAAAACTCGAGAACGAACATACGGTCCTCTTCGTTGGAACAGGCAAGGCTGTGGTGACGCCCTACCTGTCGAATTACGTGCTGCGCCATCAGAGCGACACGCCGCTCGCCGAATTGCGCGCCTGGCTCGATGCCATGGGACTCGCGCGGCGCGAAGGGGTTACCGAGTACGAAGATCACATCGCCGGATTGATGGAAACGATGCGTTACCTCATTGCGCTGCAGCATCGCAGCCTCGACGATCAACGTCATTTCTTCGAGCGCTATATCTACGATGGTGCGGTTTCGTTTTGCGTTGCGGTAACCGCTTCAGAGCAAGCGTCTTTTTACAAAGTCGTCGCGCGATTCACGCGCGTATTCCTGGACATCGAGAAAAACGCGTTCACGATTGGGTGATTAGACAATCGAGATTAGTTCTCGAATGATGTCGGGTTAATGAGAGCGAATACCATTTATGGCTGAATTTGGCGCTTGAATAGCGTGAAATAGGCGAGTAATTTCGCATTCTCACAACGGTCGCCGCATTGTGGTGCGGCGCCGATTCCTGAGGAGGAGCC
>Ga0255041_10000069_pt1 | contig 13365 bp, 6 predicted proteins | sample BC1_12_3_MG_FD_188630 | JGI IMG/M metagenome (GOLD analysis project Ga0255041, IMG submission 188630) | Seawater microbial communities from Strait of Georgia, British Columbia, Canada - BC1_12_3 | ecosystem: Environmental > Aquatic > Marine > Strait | place: Canada: British Columbia | collected... | reverse complement strand
CTCGCGGGCCTCCGATAAGCGAGCCGCTCGCAGATAACCATCGGCCAGCCAGACGAAGGGATAACCCGAACCTTCTGGATGGTAGCGCAAAGTATCTGCATCCACCGCAAGCTTGAGTAAGGGTATCGCGTCTGAATGTCGGCCGGCGGCGCTGAGTGCGAGACCAAGAATGCCACAAGTGATGGTCCTGAGGAGTCGAACCTCTGCGCGCTCACACAGTTCGAAATTGGGCTCGAGAAGAGTGATGGCCTCACTGAAATCACCGCGACGAAGATGGGTCAATGCAAGGTAATCGGTTACCCACACTGTGCTCATGGCGCTGTTGACTTCGCTCGCGATTTCAGCGCCTTCACGAGCCCAACTGAGCGCCTCGTCGAATTCACCCAACTCGGCGAGCCCCCAGGCGAGGAATCCGCGGGCGATAACCGCGGGATAACCCGACATCCCGTGTCGATGGTACGCAGGTGGTCCGGTGAGCCCCTTCGCCACCCGTCGATGTAGCTCAACCTGACGCGCGAATTCGCCGCGGGCGTTGAAGGCGAGGCCAAGGTGGTTGGTGGTCGTAAAGAGCACAGAGAAGTCGTCAGCGCGTTCGGCGAGAGCGATACCCTTTTCGCCATGCTCGATAGCACGCGCGTGCTCTCCCGCCTGCCAGTAATGGGCAGTCAGATAGTTGTGCACGTTCGCATGGCGCGCTATGTCGCCCACTCGCTCCGCAAGTTCGCCCGCCTCGAGCACTAGTTTTTCCAGTTCATCGTGCCGTCCAAGTGGCCATAATGCCGTGCGCATCTCGAGTCGAATGTCTATCTTGTCAAGCAAGTGCTCTTCGTCATCGGGAAGATGCTCAAGGGCAGCCAGTGCGTTTTCGAAACGTGCCAAGGCGGCTGGATATCCGGATCGTCCGTGGGCCTTTTTCGCGGCTTCGCGATTGTAGGCGAAGGCCTTGTCCCACCGTTTCGCCAGCAGGGCGTGGTGAGCCAGTTCTTCCACGTGTTCCTCCAACCGACCGGTATATGCCATCTCGATGGCATCTACGAGACGACCATGCAACTGACGCCGAGTGTCCTGAGTCAATGACGCATAGGTGACCTCTTCGGTAAGTGCGTGCTTGAAGAGGTAGGTTTCATCCTCGCCGCTGCCGACCTCGTAAAGAAATTCCGCTGCCTGCAAGGCCGAGAGCCGCGCATGCAGGGTTTCAACTGACAATCTCTCGATGGTTTGCAGCAGGTGAACCGGAACACGGCGCCCTATAACCGCCGCAGTCTGTAGCAGGCTCTTGAGTTCAGGTGCAAGGCGATCGATCCGCGCGACCAGGACGTCTTGAACCGATGCGGGAATGTCGATGGTTGCAGTGTCGCTTTCGAGTCGCACTACACCACTTTTCTTTGACAGCACGCCAGCTTCCTCGAGCGAACGCACAGTTTCCTCGATAAATAGTGGGCGTCCCTCCGTGCGCTCGATCAAAAGGCGCTTGATTGATTCGAGGCTGGAATCCATGCCGATTAAATTATCGAGCATTTCGTGGGTAGAGGCTGCCGCGAAAGGGTCGATCCGGGTACGCGTGTAATAGCTTTTTCCAATCCAGTGGTGCTGGTATTCCGGACGATGTGTAACCACCAGGAGAATTTTATGAACTGCCACTCCCTCGACTAGTGAGTCGAGAACACGTTGCGACTCGGAATCGATCCAATGCAGGTCTTCGATGACCAGCAGCATGGGCCGCGCCTTCGCGGCCTGCAATAGCAGGTTCTTGGCACCATCGATAATGCGGCTAGCTCGCTCCTGGGGATTCAGAGCTGCCCAGTTCGGGTCCGAAACCGGAAGGTCCATGAGTACCTGTATGACCGGTAGCAGTGGATCAACTTTCGCCACGAATTGAGCGAGCCCAGCGCGCATCTTGCTGTCGATCTCCGCCTGGTCGTCTAGGTAGCCGACTTTAAAGATAGCGCGGAGCAGGATTCCCAGAGGCAAATAGGAGGTGTTCATGCCGTGAGGCAGCGCGCCCGTCTGGTAAAGAGTCCAGTCGTCGAACTGTGGAAGCTGGGTGAATTCGTGGACTAATCGTGACTTCCCGATTCCCGCGTCGCCTGCGAGGGCAACCAGCTGACCCTGACCAGAAGCGACGCTTTCGGCGGCCGTCAGCAGGCTTTCCAGTTCACGCCGTCGTCCCACGAAAGTTGTCAGCGCGTGCGCGGCACGTGCCTCCCAACGCATGCGTAGCGAAGTCCGGCCGATAAGTTCGTATACCTCGACCTTTTTCCGTAGTCCTTTGACCGGGATCGGACCCAAAGATCGTGATTCGATATAGCCCTCTGCCAGTGAATGCACCGACTCAGTTATACGAATGGTCCCGGATGCAGCGTTCTGCTCCATTCGAGCCGCCAGATGTGCGCTTGACCCCACCACGTCATAATCCATCGACAGGTCGTTGCGAAGCGCACGGACAAGAACCTCACCACAATGAAGGCCTACGCGAACATCGAGATCACCTGCGAACGAATCCCGAATTGCGATTGCGGCGAAGCACGCCCGAACGGCGTGGTCTTCGTGGGCAAGCGGCGCACCGAACAATGCCATGATGCCATCACCCTGAACCCTGTTGACCGTCCCTTCATAGCGGTGGACCGCGTCCATCATCGCCGCAAGTGCGGGGCTCAGGTGCCCGGCTGCGTCTTCAGGATCCAGGCCCTCGATAAGTGCCGTTGAACCTTTGATGTCGGCAAACAACATGGTGACATGTTTGCGTTCACCTTCCATAGCCTGACGAGAACTCAGGATTCTATCGGCAAGATGGCCTGGCGTGTAGGCCAGGGGAGACTGAGTCTCGACGGGGTTGGCCGCACAGCCTGGGCCCAGCTTGGAGATCGCCGCAAGCAATCGCTTTCGATCGCCCAGTGCGCTGACACCCAGCGCCTTGAGATCGTCGTCTGTTAACTGCAGCAACAGCTCGGAATCGATCTTGTTCTCGGCAAATGAGGGGGCGTACTCTTCAAGCCCTAACGTCATAAGCCAGGCATTAACATCCACGGTTCACTCCCGATATCCGCAAGCCGACGATAAAATAGCTTAACATAGGTCATGCAGGGTCTCAGGAGTAGTAGCGAATAGACCATCGTGTGGGTCGGGGGTCCGTTCATGGCCGAGGCCGTGTAAAAAGAGCCTTGGCCGTACTCAGCAGCTCAACATGTGTGAATGAGCGTTTCCTTTGGAGAAAGCCGACGCTCGAACTCGATTAGTCAGCGGCGATTTACGACCCACAACAGTCACTGGACAACGCTCAATTCGATAGCCCTGGCAATACATACTCGAGCATGATTCTCGAAATGAGCTTCGGATCGGTATAATTTCTGGCGTTAATCACGACCACGAGTTGATGACCGGACAAAATGACTAAACCTTGTTTCCACAGCCCAAGTCCAGCTATCCATCGATCGGTTCCAAGCTTGCTGTTAGTCCACTGATCATTCGTTCTTTGCACTCGTCCAAGCCACCATTGAAATCCGTAACTGACCGACTCGCTGACTGATGCACTTTCCGTGAATGACGATCTAAGCCATTCTGTGGGAATTAACTGAACCCCTTTCCAGCTTCCCTGATTGAGAACAAGCTGACCAACCCGGGCCAGGTCTCTGGGTTTCATGCGCAAATCACTACGCCATTCCACCTCTGTGATAGCCAGGGGGATAAACAGTTTTTCCTGCGCGTATTCGAGTAGCGTTTTACCAACACCTTGCTTGATGAGGTAGCGAAGAAGCGCATTCGCTCCGGCCGAGTAGTTCCAGGTTGTGCCTGGTTCTGCTACCACGGGCAGGCTCAGTAAATCTCGATATTGATCCGGGCCCAGCACCATCTTGTTCCAGTTATTATTCCATTCTTCATGCCATTCCAGGCCCATAGTCATCGACAGAACATGCTTAATTTTTATACGTCTTCGATCAGGATCGATGGCCAGGTCGGTAAACTCCGGAAATGCGTCCACTACCGGTGTCTCGATTGAAGGCACCTTGCCCTCAGCAAGAGCGATTCCATAGAGTAGACTTACGATACTTTTGGCGATCGACTGCATATCGTGAAGGGTATCTGCTGTAAACGTGATTTTTTCTACCGGCATACCCCAGACTTGGTTGTATCCTTCGTAATAACGCTCGAAAACCAGTCTCGAATTACGCACTACTAATACCGAGTGAAGGTTTTCCAAATCATTATTTTTTACCGCTTCATCGAGTCTTTCGCCAACATCCCAGCTAAACCCCGCATCTTCATTTGAAATGGTTTGCCAGTCATCCATGGCTGACAATTGGAATGGGGAAATAACGCCCACTAAGGATCCAATAATCAACTGCCGAACTATTTTTTTCATTTGCCCTGCCTATTGCTTCAAAGTAAATGCGTCCCACTTATCATTTTACTATTTCGTAGTTGCGAACTATGACAATTCTTCGAGTAAGGTCTTTGCCGCACGCAGGTTCGCAGTTTCAAAACCCTCGGTAAACCAATCGTAAACTGGGGCGAGTAGATCTCGTGCGTCTTGCTTCCTGTTCTGATCGCACCATAGTTGAGACAGGCTGGTGGCTGCTCGGAGTTCCAGGGACCTCGCGCCCTGTTCCTGGGCTAATCTGAGTGCACTTTGGTAACAGACCTCCGCTTCATCTGTTCGATCAGTGGCTTCCGCTAGATATTGTCCCCTGAGTCGATGAAGCTCGGCTTCCCACCATCGTTCCCCGGTCCTCTCGATCAGATCAAAGGCTTTATTTAACGTGCGTGATACCTCTGGATACATTCCATTGGCAAGAGTGGCGTCAATTAGAAGTGAAATATAGAAGGTAAGGGCATAATTCTGATTGTCCTGGTCCAGATCAGCGAGTGCCCCTTGCATCAGGGCAATACCCTCCTCGGCGCTCCCGCCGCGGGCCAGGCTCCAGCCCCGGAATACGGTACCAATGGTGTATCGCACCGGAAAAACCTGATTCTCAGATAGCTCGATTAGCTCATCAGCTGTTGTAGCAACAGCGAGCGGCTCCCGTAGGAACGCCAATGGCATCACACCCGAATAACACAGCGCGTAGGCAAGGGAAGTGGAGTGGTTCAGGTTGCGGGCGTGAGCAATGGCTTCGCGACCAGTCGCCATGGCCCTTTCTGGATATCCCTTCAGCCATTCGAGGCAGGCTCTGCATCCCAGCAACGCCACCTTCGAATCGTGCGCGTACTTGAAAGCAAGAGCGCGCTGTTGTTCTTCATCATATAGGGACAGACCTTGATCAGTGTGGGTTTGGCTTGAGCTCAACTCCCCAAGTAACAAGTCGGTCCAGGCTATGGTCCTGTGGCCAACAACTACCGGGCCCAAATCTTCCTGCTGCTCCGCGAAGTGCAGAAGTTCTTCCCCGAACTTTCTCGCAGTGTGATAGTCGCCGTGGGCGGCACTGTCGAGCCACTGTCCATAAATCACCGGAAGCAATTGATGGGTTTCCTTCAATTGTTCGCAGAGTTCCCGGGCGCGGTGATAATGCACGGCTGCCTCTGGCGAGCCATAGCCTTTTGTTGCCATGAGTGGGGCGCCAATCGTAATTTGCAGCGCTAACTCCTGGCGCTCGAGCGCCGGACTCCGGGGCAAGGTCTTCACGCAGTCCAGGCCCCTGGTGCAATGGGCGATCGATTCCAGATTGGCCGAGCGCTTAACCGCCTGTTCTCCAGCGCGTTGCCAGTAACCGATTGCCGACTCAGCAAGACCCGCTTCGGTATAATGATGTGCCAAAAGCTCCGGATGCGCTTTCACCATATCGGGAAAGCTCGCCTCCAGGGCTTCGGCCAATTGCCGATGGTACTGCTGTCGGGAGCGCCGCAAGAGCGAATGATAGGCGGCGTCCTGGACTAGCGCATGTTTGAAAATATATTTTGCCTGTGGTCTACGCCCCTGCACATAGAGCAGCTCAATATCTACCAACTGATCCAGCCCGTTTTGCAAATTCGTCTCGTCCAGGGGAGATACTGCCAATATCATGCCGTAACTAAACTCGCGCCCAAGGACCGCACCGAGTTGGGCTATTTCCCGAATGGTTGGCAAGCGGTCGAGCCGCGCCATCAGCGAATCCTGCAATGTGGCCGGGATAGCGAGCTTCGAGAGGGCTCCGGTCAAAGCGAAGTGATCAGTTTCCTCGCGCAACATATCTGATTCCAGGATCGCCTTGGTCAGTTCTTCGACAAAAAGCGGTACGCCATCGGTTTTGTCGACAATATGTTCGATCACGTCTTCGGGCAACTTTTTGCCGTCTGTATGGGACATGATCAGCATAAATACCTCCGGACGTTCCAGCCGGGTGAGGGTGATCGGTGTCATGTGTGAGCGTTGGGGCCAGGGTGGCACGAACACCGGTCGATAAACCAGCACGTTCAACATTGACACTGTTGGCACCTGCTCGATACAAATTCCCAACAGTTCCAATGTTGTTGGATCAGCCCAATGCAAGTCCTCCCAAACAACTAAAAGCGGTAATCGTTCCGCTTCTTCCAGCAGCCAGCCCGCCAATGCATCAAGCGTTTGCTCGCGTTGTTGAGTAGCGCTTTGTGCCAGGGACGCATAGCGGTCCTCTGGCAACATCAGAGACATCAATTCAGCGTACAGCGGTACCGTTGTCTCGAGCGGGAGGCTCTGGGTTGAGAGTGCTATTTCGAGTTTCTCAAGTTTCTCTTCAACTCCATCTTGCTGCTGCCATCCCATCACCCGCTTCAAGTGCTCGATGATTGGGTAGAGTGTACTGTTAGCATGGTATGGCGAGCAGCGTAACGTAATCCAGATATGCTCCTTCTCTGACACCTGTTCGCGTAAGGCTTCGATGAGGCGCGACTTACCAACCCCCGCTTCGCCCTGAATCAGGACCGACTGGCCATGCCCATTCTTGCTCGCATCCCAGGAGCGCAACAAAAGCCCCAGTTCTTCTTGCCGTCCGAAGAGCGGTATGCCACCTCCGATACGTTTAGCCTTATCGCGGCTATCGACGTCACTTACGCAGACAACGCACCACGCCCGCACCGGCTCGGCGATTCCTTTTAGCTTTTGCTTACCAAGATCTTTAAGTTCAAATAATTCATCCAAAAGTCTCCGTGTTACAGGCCCAACAACCAACTGATTAGGTTGCGCCACGCCCTGTAACCTTGCCGCTAGATTGGGCGTTTCGCCAACTGCCGCCGCTTCCTCCGACGCGCCTTCCCCGATCAGGGCGCCAACCACTACCTGGCCGGTCTCGATACCCGTTCGCACCTCCAGCACTACGTCATGCGTTTTCCCAATTTCGGCATTGAGATCGGCTATTGCGTCGATGACGTCAAGTCCCGCGCGTACCGCTCGCTGCGCGTCATCCTCGTAGGCCTGGGGATAGCCGAAATACACCAGTATCCCATCGCCCATGTAACGGGCAATGAATCCGGCATACTGCTGGATTGCAACTCGGCACTTGTTCTGGAAGGCAGTAATCACGTCCTGAAGGTCTTCCGGATCGAGCCTGGTCGAGAGTTCGGTCGATCCAACCAGATCGCAGAACATAACCGTCAACTGCCGACGCTCTGCTTCGGCAGCCCGCACCGGAATGGGAGGCTCACTATGACTGTCGGTAATCGATGATTCAGCTTGTAGCGCTGCAATTGCTTTCAGGAGCTTCTTGCGTGGCCCCATCGGCAGGTCGAGCTCGCGCAGGTCATCCTCCGTCAAGTCCGGCAGAACCTCAAAATCGATCAGGTTTTCGGAAAAGGCCTGAGAGTACTGGCTCAATCCCAAATCGGCTAACCATATCTGGATGTCGCGCATAACCTTCCTCAACTTAATTAGCTGGTAGATTTGAGCGGCACTATTATATCAGATGCGGCATGAGGGCCAGTGGGTAAACCGTGGTTTCGATTCACCGAACTTATTGATTGTCGCTAATCATTAACTTCAACTAAAGGCGGAACTTGTCACAGGCGATACTCATTCAAGGTAAAACCGGAATCGCACCAAAGCGGTCATTCGATTGTGATGTAATAAACTCAGATCTAAATTTGCTGCCAGGTTGCGTAAAAAACACCAAGGATATGGTGATACCTATTTCATAGATGAAGTCTTCATCAAAATCGATGGTGTACAACATGACTTATGGCGAGCAGTAGATCAGGATGGTGAAGTCGTAGGCGTGTTTCTTCAGGAGCATCGTGATGGCGCCGCGGCAAAGCGATTCTTTAAAAGATTGTTAAGGAAGTCTCAGTGCCTGGCTACGATACGATCCAGTACATACCGAAGTACCCCGCCGGCCTGGTAGTACTCGACTTCCACTGCTGTATCGAGTCGCGAGTGCAATTCAATACTGCGACTTTCACCCGAAGGGTAGTGGATGACGGCCGGGAACCATTGTTTGGCGGTGAGCGGCTTGTCCAGTTCCAGTATGTCGAGGGTTTCATCGCCTGTCAGTTGCAGGGTCTTGCGTGTGTCGCCTTCCATAAACTGCAGGGGCAGTACACCCATGCCGACCAGGTTGGAGCGGTGAATCCGTTCAAAGCTTTCCACAATAACGGCTTTTACTCCCAGCAGCAGGGTTCCCTTGGCAGCCCAGTCGCGACTGGAGCCGGTGCCGTATTCTTTACCGGCAATAATCACTGTGCTGAGCCTGCGCGACATATAGTCCATGGCGGCATCGTAGATAAACATCGGCTGCTGCTGGCCCGATAAGCGGGTGTAACCGCCCTCCAGATCGGGAGTCATTTCATTGCGGATACGGATATTGCCAAACGTGCCGCGCATCATGACTTCGTGGTTGCCCCGCCGCGAACCGTAGGAATTAAAATCCAGTTCGCTGACATCGTTATCCCCTAAAAATTGTGCCGCTGGACTGTCCAGCGGGATGGCGCCGGCGGGGGATATATGATCGGTAGTTACCGAGTCGCCCAGCATGGCAAGAATGGGCGCTGCCTGAATATTTTCACGATTACCTGCGTACTGCTGTTCAAAAAACGGCGGCAGTTGAATGTAGGTCGACTCGGATGGGAAGTCATAGGTGGCCTCTGTACTGCTTTCAATAGCACGCCAGCTGGCATCACCATCAAACACCGCAGCGTATTCCCTGTTAAACATGTCCTTATTGATCAACTGAACCAGCTCGGCAATTTCTGCGTTGCTGGGCCAGATGTCCTTCAAGTAGACGGGATTGCCCTCGCGATCTGTGCCCAGTGAGTCCAAACTTAGATCTATACGGGTGGTGCCGGCCAGCGCATAGGCGACTACCAGCGGCGGTGATGCCAGCCAGTTGGCCTGCACCAGCGGATGAATACGCCCTTCAAAGTTGCGGTTGCCCGATAGCACCGATGACACCACCAGTCCATTATCTTCGATGGTTTTTGCCACGCTGTCTGGCAGTGGTCCCGAATTGCCAATACAGGTGGTACAACCATAGCCGACCAGGTTAAATCCGAGTTCATCCAGCGCTGCCTGCAAGCCGGCTTCGACCAGGTAGTCAGTAACGACCTTGGAGCCCGGTGCCAGCGAGGACTTGACCCAGGGTTTGCGTTGCAGGCCTTTGGCTAAAGCTTTTTGTGCAACGAGGCCCGCACCGAGCATTACCGCCGGGTTGGAGGTATTGGTGCAGGAAGTGATTGCTGCTATGACCACATCGCCGTGGTGCATCGGCAAGTCACTACCTGCCAGTGGATAAGCAGTGTCCCGTTGATCGACTTTGCCCTGTAGTTCGATAAAACCGTCGATGGCTTTGCGCAGCTCTTTGACTGGAACCCGGTCCTGGGGTCGTTTCGGCCCTGCCAGGTTGGGTTCAACCGTATTCATGTCCAGCTCCAGGGTGGCGGCAAAATCCGGAGTTTGGTAATGCTCATCGCGCCACATACCCTGGGTTCGGCAGTAGGCTTCCACCAGTGCAATATCCGCTTCATCACGACCACTCAGGCGCAGGTAAGTGAGAGTTTGGACATCGACAGGGAAGAAGCCACAGGTGGCGCCGTATTCTGGAGCCATATTGGCAATGGTGGCACGGTCAGCCAGTGGCAACTGGTTGAGACCGTTGCCAAAGAATTCGACAAACTTGCCCACCACCCCGTGCTCGCGCAGCATCTGCACCACACGCAATACCAGGTCGGTGGCGGTAATGCCTTCCTGCAACTGCCCGGTCAATTCAAAGCCTACTACATCGGGTATCAGCATTGAGATCGGCTGTCCCAGCATTGCTGCTTCTGCTTCAATACCGCCGACACCCCAACCCAGCACCCCGAGGCCGTTAATCATGGTGGTATGGCTATCGGTGCCGACCAGGGTGTCGGGGTAGGCCAGCTTCTCGCCACCTTTAGTGCTGGTCCACACCGCACGCGCCAGGTATTCGAGGTTAACCTGGTGACATATACCGGTACCCGGTGGAACGACACTAAAATTATCAAAGGCCGACTGACCCCATTTCAGGAACTGGTAGCGCTCCAGATTACGCTGCATTTCAATGCTAACGTTTTCAGAAAAGGCTGTATCGGTAGCAAACTTATCAATGCTGACCGAGTGATCGATGACCAGGTCTACCGGTGATAAGGGGTTAATCGCCAGTGGATCCATGCCGCGTTTAACCAGCGCATCGCGCATCGCCGCCAGGTCGACCACAGCCGGTACCCCGGTAAAATCCTGCATCAATACCCGGGCCGGGTGGTAGGCAATTTCCTGGGGGCAGGCTTTACCGCCGCTATTGGCCAGGGCAAGGATGTCGTCGCGGGTACAGCTCAGGTCATCCTCGTGTCGCAACAGGTTCTCCAGCAGGATTTTGGTCGATACCGGCAAACGTTTAACCGCGTCACTATCCGCATGTTCGCCGCCGTTAATGGCGAAATAACACCACTCGGTATCATTGACGGTGAGAGTGCTTTTGCTGTTGAAGCTGTTTTTTGATGAAGCCATGGTGGGGCACCTCGGAAATGCTGATGGTCCAGTGAATCAGCTTACGAGATGGTGAGGGTTGGGGCAAGGGGGAAGCGGAGCTTCACCGCCTCGAAGGACAGGCACGGCTGTTATCGAACGGCGGTGACCTGGACAGCGCGCGTAAAAGTTTTCAAACAGCTTTGGAAATATCACGAACAGGTGCGTAAATGCTCGAGCTGCGTGCTGTTGCAGATCTTTCCAGGCTGCTTGCAGACCAGGGTGCGCGCGAGGAAGCGTATTATTTTCAGGCCGGTGTTGCGACGAAAAGCTCTCGCCGTAGGAGACCATCATCTAGTGCTGGAATTTTGGATGCCCACCTTGCTTGCCGGTTGGCATACTCAGAGGCACCAATGATTGCTACCACATCATCCTCGTATTCTTTTTCCGCATTAACTAAACGACGACATGAGGCCGCGTGAGCCGAGGTCAGGTCCTGACTGTCGAGAACGGTCCAGCCGGTTTGGGCAAGCAATGTCAAATAGTCCGTATCCGACTCGATAAATTCAGGAGCTACTTCCAATGTTTGCCTACGCTCTTCCCGGGAAAGATTTGCTGCTAATGAAATGACTGTGAAGACCATACGCCCGCCTTTTCGGGTCACCCGCTTACAAGATTCGAGTACGGCACGCTTTTGTTTCAGGCAACACAAAAGATCGCTGTGACTTACTGCATCGAAACTGGCATCGTTAAATGGCATATTGGTGGCATTTGCACAGGCAACCCAGCACTTTCCCGAATTCTGGTCCCGATGGGCTCTTTCAGCAGCTATTTTCAGACCAGACAAAGGTAGGTCGACAAGTGCCAGATCACATCCACTTTGCTCAGCCAGGTAAAGCCCCGGCCATCCTGATCCTGCACCCACATCCAGAAGCCGCATACCTGGTCTTAACCCAAGCATGGCACCTATACGCCGAGCTTCATCACGTGTGGTCCAGCTATTGCCTCCATAGTCACATCCGCAAACCTGACGTTCAATCGATAACATGACGACCGATTGTAAATTCGAGTAGGCTTGCTCGAATCTTTCGGTCTGGGCTAATTCTTCTGGGCTACGATTCATCTACAGCCTCAAAAACCATAAAGTAATGCATCCTTCCATATATCGATCGATTTGAGCACTGGCAAGTACGCCAATATTCCCGCTCTGGGCTATTCTTGGCCGTTGATAAAGAGGATTTGCGCATATCTTTTCTCGATAGCTGACACTCAAAACCGGGAGTTCAGAGATGACCTACGGCCAACAACGAACCCCCAACCCCAACCCCACAACAACCTGGAATAGCAACCGTAATGCGGAGCATGACAGTAACTATATACTAAATGAGCGACCGTTCAGTTATCTGCTCGTGTTCGAATTGCATGAAAAATACTGAGGCAACCGGTTATTCGAAGCAAATTAACCGGGGTGAAGTATAAAATTTACCTTGTTTTATTTCCATTGACTGGTAATTACTAGTAATCAGAACTCCTTAACCAGGGAAGGAGAAAATATTTATGAGTCAATTCGCCCCTGGAATGTTAATCAGTTCGGGAACACCGAAAAGCGGCTCCTAAAATTTAATCAGGAAAAATATCCGTCATGTTCAGGTTGCTCGTAGTTCCAATATTTATCGGGATATTGGCTTTTTTATTTATCTATTTTATTGCGCCTACAATTGTCCCCGAGCCGGGTATTGTCTCGTATGTCGCCGAGTTTGCCCTTTATTTGTCAAACTCGTATTTCGAAAGTATGCCGCCAATTATTGTCAATTATATCTCTAATTTGAATCTGGCAATGGTCGCCTTGACGGTTGGATTACTTTTGACGGTAGTTATTCAACTTGCCGTGATAGTTGGAGGCACGTTTATCTGCATAATAAAGTGGATAATATCGCGCCTGCAAAAAGATAGGGGTAAAGAGGTTGTGCAAGATTTGTCACCTATCGATATGGACTCGAAATTTATGGGTTCGATGCCAGGAAAAAAAATTCTTGGACGCGGCCTTGATTCGATTGACCAAGAATGAAGGATTTAGATCGGTAACAAATTGAGATTGATAAAGGATTTACTAAATCTTGGATTTCACAAGGCAATTTGAGTTTTCCAAGGAAATTAGAACCCTATAAATAAACCGCAATAAGGGTCTCTATTATTTGACGACCTGACGTTTGATGCTGTTGCATGCCAGTTTAGTGTCATGTTCTTTCCGACAAACTACTCGCATTAAAGGAATCGGCACGTGTTCTGAAGCCAGGAGCCGACGCTCAGGATTTACTCATTAACTTCTGATTTCGGCGGTGCACATCGGATATCTGTGAATATAAATTTCTACCCTGGTAGTTCAAAACTGGTAGATTTCTATTTTAGGTTTTTGCCCCATCGTGACGATCACATAATATTTTAGATCAGGTATATACGTCATCTTAAATACTCAGGTGAAACACTGTGAGCACTAAAGCATG
>Ga0255041_10000066_pt1 | contig 13447 bp, 12 predicted proteins | sample BC1_12_3_MG_FD_188630 | JGI IMG/M metagenome (GOLD analysis project Ga0255041, IMG submission 188630) | Seawater microbial communities from Strait of Georgia, British Columbia, Canada - BC1_12_3 | ecosystem: Environmental > Aquatic > Marine > Strait | place: Canada: British Columbia | collected... | reverse complement strand
ACCGAGGTAGCCCACCGCACCGCTGTAGACCCCGCGCTTCACCGGCTCGAGCTCGTCGATGATCTCCATCGCGCGCACCTTGGGCGCACCGGTGACCGTGCCGGCGGGAAAACTCGCCTTGAAGACGTCGATCGCGTCGAGCCCCGGCGCGATCTTGCCTTCGACATTGGAGACGATGTGCATCACGTGCGAGTAGCGCTCGATCATCATCTGCTCAGTCACCTTGACCGTGCCCGTAGCCGCGACGCGTCCGACGTCGTTGCGACCCAGATCGATCAGCATGACGTGCTCGGCGCGCTCCTTCGGATCAGCGAGCAGTTCGGCGCCGATGCGCTCGTCTTCTTCCGCGGTCTTGCCGCGCGGCCGCGTCCCCGCGATCGGCCGCAGCGTGACGTTGTCGCCCGCCAACCGCACCATGATCTCGGGCGAAGCACCGACGACATGGTGGTCGCCGAAATCGAAGTAGTACATGTAGGGCGACGGGTTCAGGCTGCGCAGCGTACGGTACAGCCCGATCGGCGCCGCCTCGAAGTCGCGCGTCGTGCGCTGCGAGATCTGCACCTGCATCATGTCGCCGGCATAGACGTATTCCTTGCAGCGGCGCACCGCGGCGAGGAAATCCGCCTCCGTGAACGTGCATTCGAGCGCCGCCGGCTCACCGTCGGGGACATCGCTCGCGAGCGAGATCAGCGCGCTCTCGGGCAAGGGTTTCGCAAGCCGCACGCGCAGCTCGCCAAGGCGCGCCTGCGCGGCCTTCCAGGCATCGGGTTCGCGCGGATCGGCATAGACCACGAGATAAAGTTTGCCGAACGCATTGTCGACGACCGCGAGTTCGTCCGACACGAGGAGCAGCATGTCGGGCGTACCGAGCGGGTCGGGTTTCTCGCGCCGCAACGCACGCGGCTCAACGTGCTTTACCGTCTCGTAGCCGAAATAGCCGACCAGCCCGCCGCCGAAGCGCAGTGCGGTCGGTACCGGTGCGACGCGGTGATTCTTCAGCCACGCGCGCACGAATTCGAACGGATCGGTCCCCTCGGCCCGTTCCAGGACGACGTCCGCACCGCGCGTATCGCGCAGCAGGCGGCGCACGGTCGATCCGCGCGCCTCGATTCGCTCGGCGCAGGCAAGCCCGATGAAGGAGTAGCGCCCAAAGCGCTCGCCGCCGACCACCGATTCGAGCAGATAGGAATAGGGGCCACCCGCGAGCTTCATGTAGACCGCGAGCGGGGTGTAAAGATCGGCGCGCGCCTCGGCGACGACGGGCACACGCGTGTACCCCTGTTCTGCGAGCTGACGGAATTCGCGCTCGTTCATGCGGCTCTCCACCCTCGATTCGAGGCGCTTGTGGACGGTGACGACTAGAGACTGACTTCTGGGTTGCGGCCTTGGAGCCTGCGCCGCCCGGGCCGCACGGGGACGCGTTGGGTTCTAGCGGCGCCAGAGGCGCCAGCTACGCCAGATCGTGTTGCCGGCTTGCGGCAGGCGGAGATCCAGGTTCGTCGTCATGTTCGAATCGATAGACGCATCGCAGCGTCGCGAAGCGCGGCGACTATACCATCGGACTCAATCTCGCGCAGCGCGCGCGGCCGTCGCGAGTTGCGCGCGCATGTCGCGGATCGTAGCCGCGTAGTCCTTCGAACCGAAGATCGCCGACCCTGCCACAAAGGTATCGGCGCCGGCCGCGGCGATCTCGGCGATGTTGTCGGCCTTCACTCCACCGTCGACCTCGAGCCAGATCTCGCGTCCGCCCGCGTGCGCAGCGTACGCGTCGATGCGGCGCCGAACCTCGGCGATCTTGGGCAGCACCGAGGCGATGAAGCGCTGCCCGCCGAAACCCGGATTCACCGACATCAGGAGGATGAGATCGACCTTGTCCAGCGTGTGATCGAGCCAGTCGAGCGGAGTCGCCGGATTGAAGACCAGCCCCGCCTTGCAGCCACGCTCCCGGATGAGGTCCAGCGTACGATCGACGTGGCGCGTGGCCTCCGGATGAAAGCTGATGAGATTCGCACCCGCGTCGGCGAAATCGGCCACGATGCGGTCCACCGGCTCGACCATCAGATGAACATCGATCGGGACGCGGACATGCGGGCGCACGGCAGCGCAAACCAGCGGGCCGACCGTGAGGTTCGGCACGAAATGGTTGTCCATCACGTCGACGTGGATGAGGTCGGCGCCCGCGGCCTCGACCGCCCGCACCTCCTCGCCGAGCCGGGCGAAATCTGCGGACAGGATGCTCGGCGCAATACGGTAGCTACGGTGGCGGTCGCTCATGGTCAGGCGAGTCTACAATGCAGGCATGTCGGGCGAGAAGCGTTACACGATCGAAGTCAGCGCGCGCACGCTGTACCTCGCGGAGCAGTCCGACGAGGCGGCAGGACAGTATGTCTTTGCCTACACGATCACGATTCGAAATACGGGGACGGTCTCGGCCCAACTGATCAGCCGGCACTGGGTGATCACCGACGCGCAGGGCCTGGTGCAGGAAGTCCGCGGCCTGGGCGTCGTTGGCGCACAGCCCAAGCTCGCGCCCGGCGAGCAGCACGAGTACACCAGCGGCACGTCGATCGCGACCCCGGTGGGCACCATGCGCGGCAGTTATCAGATGGTGGCCGAGGACGGCAAGAAGTTCGATGCGCCGATAGCGGAGTTCTCCCTCTCGATGCCGCGCGTGCTGCACTAGCGCACCGGCTGTTCGAGAAACATGGGATGGTCGCGGCACTGGGTTAACCGTGTAAGCCTTGCCAGGTTGGCCGCGCTCGTGACGTTTCTATTCGCCGCGGCCTGCGCGCCGGTCGAGGAGCGTGCGGAGCGTGCTGAATCTGCTGACAACGGCTGCACGCTGCGCTGTGCGCCCTGCCCGAAATGTCCGGGTGCCGTGCCGCCCGAGCGCGCCGCGGCGCGCTATGAACCAGCGGATTTTTCTGGCTTACCGGGCTGGTCATCGGGCGCGGCGGCGCCCGCGTTGCGCGCGTTTCTGACCAGTTGCGTCCGCGTCGGCCGGCGCGGCGCACTCGCTTCCGCCTGCGAGCGCGCACAGGGCCTGCGGTCGGCAGACGACGACGCAGTGCGGCGCTTTTTCGAGAGCGTCTTCGTCCCCTACACGATCACCGCGGCGGACGGGTCCGACAGTGGGTTGATCACGGGCTACTACGAACCCGTCCTCCCCGGCCAACTTGCGCGCTCGGAGACCTACCGCTACCCGGTGTTCGGCGTCCCGCAGGACATGATCGTAGTCGACCTGTCCGCGGTCCATCCCGACCTCAAGCACCGTCGGCTGCGCGGACGCATCGAGGGCCGCAGGCTCGTGCCATATTACGCGCGTGCCGAGATCGAACGGCGCAACGAGCAATTCGAGGCACCGGTGCTCGCCTGGGTGGCGGATCCGGTGGCGTTGTTCTTCCTGCAGATCCAGGGTTCGGGACAGATCGCGTTCGAGGACGGCACGCGCCTGCGGCTCGGCTACGCAGACCAGAATGGGCACCCTTACCGGTCACTCGGCCGCCACCTCGTCGAGCGCGGTGAACTGCAACTCGAGGACGCCTCGATGCAGGGCATCCAGGCCTGGGCGGCAGCGAATCCGAACCAGCTGCGCGCGGCGCTCGATGCCAATCCGAGCTACGTGTTCTTCCGCGTCCTGCCAAAGGGTTCATCGCAGCAGGGGCCGATCGGTGCGCTCGGTGTGCCGCTCACTGCCGAAGCGAGCCTTGCGGTCGACCGGCGCTTCATCCCGCTCGGCGCGCCGATCTATCTCGCGACGACGCATCCGCTGTCGAGTACGCCGCTCGAGCGGCTCATGATCGCGCAGGACACGGGGGGCGCGATCCGCGGTGCGGTGCGTGCCGACCTGTTCTGGGGCAGCGGTCCCGCGGCGGGCGCCAAGGCCGGCCGCATGCGCCAGCAAGGTCGTCTTTGGCTGCTCTGGCCGCGCGGTGTGGCGCTGCCGTAGCGCTTGCGCGCCTGCGGCGTGCCGCGTGCCCCGCAGCGCTTTAGTTCTTGGTGGTTTTCGCGCGGGCGTCGAGCGCAGCAGCAAGCCGAGCGGCCGAGAGACCCCCGCGCAGCCGCTCGCCGTTTGCCATAAACAGCGTCGGGGTCGAATTCACCCCGAGGCGGCGTCCCAGCGCGAGCACCTTGTCGACCGGATTCGCGCAGCTCGTATTCATCGCCGGCGGCTTCTGGCGCAGTGCCAGATCAAGCCAGGCTTGCGCGCGATCCTTCGAACACCACACAGACCGCGACTGATCGCTCAACGCCGGCCGGATGACCGGATACATGAATACGTAGACCGTGATGTCGTCTACCTTCACGAGTTCCTTTTCAAATTGCTGGCAGGCCGGGCAATAGGGGTCCGAAAACATCGCCAACACGCGCCGGCCGCTGCCGCGCTTCAATTTCACCGCAAGATCGAGCGGCAGGTCCTCGAACTTGATCGCCGAAAGCTTTTGCAAACGCTCCTCGGTGATATTGCGGTCGGCCCGCGTGTCATACAGGCTGCCGGAGATGATGTAGGTCGCCTTGGCGTCGGTGTAGACGATGCGCGGTCCCTCCTGCGTGCGGAAGCGCACCTCCCAGAGCCCGGGCATCTGCGCCGGCTGTATGCCGTCGACGCGCGCCCCACCGAGCTTCGACTCGACGACACGGCGAATGGTGGCCTCGTCAGCGACCCCCGGCAGGGGAATCGAAAAGGCCGCAACCAGGAACGCGAGACGGGCAAGACGCTTCATGACAGGCTTCATTCCATCTCCAGAGGCATGCCTCAGCGCATCGCCTGGCGCATCAGCAGATTTCGTAGGACCGAAACACGCCCGGTCAAGTTCAATCCAAGATTGCGCAGACGCGCAACCAGTCTGTCGGGCGAATCGAACAATCCATACAATCCGTGGACAACCGCATCCATCGCAAAAATCGGCTCTGCGCGCGCGCGCTCGTAACGCCGCAGTAGCCGGAAATCACCGACATCGCGTACCGGTTCGCGCGCGCCGAGCACCCGCGCCAACTCGCGCGCATCCTGAAAACCGAGATTTGCGCCCTGCCCGGCAAGCGGATGCACGACGTGCGCGGCGTCCCCGATCAGCGCAAGACGCGGGGCGATCAGCCGGCGTGCGGCGACACGGCGCAACGTGAAGGCGCGCGGCGTGCTGACCAGCGCCATCGCGCCGTAGGCGCTGCCTGACGCCTGCTCGACTTCGCGGCACAGCGCCTCGGGTTCGAGCTGCAGAACGCGCGCGGCCTCGGCCTCGGGCAGCGACCACACCATCGAAACCTGCGCACCGGGTAACGGCAGCAATGCAAGGATCGGTCCGCCCAGGAACCATTGGCCGGCGACGTTTCGATGCGGCCGCTCGCAGGTGAAATTCGCCACCACCGCACGCTGGCCGTAGGGCCGCACGCCTGCGTCGACGCCGGCAAGCGCACGCAGTGCCGAAGTGGCGCCGTCCGCCCCGACGACGAGGCGTGCATCGAGGACGCGGCCGTCCTCCAACCGGAGGCGCGCGCCATCCCTCCCCGCATCGATCGCCACGCAACGCGCCGCCGCCAGCACCTCGCAGCGATCGCGCCCGTCGAGTACCTGCCACAGCGCGGCTTGCAGCGCCGCGTCTTCGACGATCCAGGCAAGCTCGCCCACGCCGGCGCGATAGGCGTCGAACTCGAGGACCGATCGCCCGTCGTCGCCGTGCACGCGCATCGCATGCACTGGCGTCACCCGGTCCGCAGGGATTAGCGGCCACGCACGTAACGTCCGCAGAAACGCGACGTTCGCCGGGCTGATTGCATAGATCCGTGCATCGAACGGCGCGCTTGCCGCCTGCGGAGCAAGCGGTGCGGATGGTGCGGACAGTGCCGGTCGCGCCTCCGGCGCGAGCACGGCGACCGACAGGTCTTGCAGCGCGCGCGCGCACGCCAGACCCACGAGCCCTGCCCCAACGACTGCGACGTCGACCTGCACCGGCGCATTCTAGCGAGCGCAGGAAGACTCGGTCGCGCGGACGGCTTCGCCTGATCGGCTTGACCCACCGCCCACGCGAAGGCGACAATCCGGCCCCTTTCCCGGGGGCGAATTAGCTCAGCTGGTTAGAGCAGCGGAATCATAATCCGTGGGTCCGGGGTTCGAATCCCTGATTCGCCACCAACTCCTTCATCCGTCTCGCGTTTTTGCGCGCCCGACGGTCGACCAGACCGAACGTACGCGGGCGTACAAAAACGTCCAAACCGTACCCGTACAATACGGCCCGTGGCGTCCACTGAGAGCGAACCTCGATGACCTGGTTGAAGCACGGTCGGCTCGTGGCAGGCGTAGTCGGCGTACTCGGCGTGCTCATGCTCGCGTCGACCGCCGTCGCCCAATTGCGCACCATCCCGGCGAGCGCGGAGCGCGGCGAAATGCGCCATATCAGCGGGATGCTGGTCGAGCTGAACGGACAGCGCGTCCAGCTCTCGGCGGGCGCCAAAATCTACAATGCGTCGAATCGCACCATCGTGCCGTCGGCGCTACCGGGCACCGCACTGGTCAAGTTCACCCTTGACCCGCAAGGCAAGGTGCACCGCATTTGGATCCTCTCCCCGGTGGAAGCTGCGCAGCCCGATCTGCCCAAGTGAGCGCCACAAAACCTGCCGTGGCCGGCAAGCTCCACATTCGCACGTTCGGCTGCCAGATGAACGTGTACGACTCGGATCGCATGGCTGACCTGCTGTCGGCGAGCGACGGGCTCGAACAAACCGATCGACCGGACGACGCGGACGTGATCGTGTTCAACACCTGCTCGGTGCGGGAGAAGGCGCAGGAGAAGGTGTTTGCCGATCTGGGCCGCATCCGCCACCTGAAGCGCGCCAATCCCGCGCTGGTCGTCGCGGTCGGCGGCTGCGTGGCGAGCCAGGAAGGCGCGGCGATCGTCGAGCGTGCGCCCTACGTCGATGTGGTGTTCGGCCCGCAGACCCTGCATCGCCTGCCCGAGCTGATCCGGCGTCGCCGACGCTTGGGCAAGGCGCAGGTCGACATCAGCTTCCCCGACGTCGAAAAATTCGATCACCTCCCCGCGCCGCGCGTGGAAGGCGCGACCGCCGCGGTGTCGATCATGGAGGGCTGCAGCAAGTACTGCAGCTTCTGCGTCGTGCCGTACACGCGCGGACCGGAGGTCTCCCGCCCGTTCGACGATGTCATCGCGGAGGTCGCGGACCTTGCGGTGCAGGGCGTACGCGAGGTCACGCTCCTCGGGCAGAACGTGAACGCGTGGCGCGGCGCAATCGACGGTGCGCCCGCCGATTTCGCAGCGTTGCTCAGCTATGTGGCCGAGATCGCCGGCATCGAACGCATCCGCTATACGACGTCGCACCCGCGCGAGTTCACGCAACGCCTGATCGACGCGCACCGCAACCTGCCGCAGCTCGCCGCGCACGTGCATCTGCCCGTCCAGTCGGGCTCGGATCGGATCCTCGCTGCGATGAAGCGCGGCTATACGGCACTCGAGTACCGCTCGATTGCGCGTCGCCTGCGCCAGGCACGCCCCGAGGTCAGCCTGTCGTCGGATTTCATCGTCGGCTTTCCCGGCGAGACGGAGGCGGATTTCGAGGCGACGCTGAAGCTGGTGCATGAGGTCGGCTTCGACGGGTCGTTCTCGTTCCTCTACAGCCCGCGCCCGGGGACACCCGCGGCGGCGCTGCCGGACGATCTGCCGCAGGAAGCGAAGCGCGCGCGATTGCAGCGACTGCAAAGCGCGATCGAGGCGCAGGCCAGCGCGATCCGCACGCGCATGGTGGGCCGGATCGAGCGGGTGCTCGTCGAGGGTCCGTCGAGGAAGGACCCTGACGAACTCAGCGGCCGGACGAGCAGCAACCACATGGTGAACTTCAAGGGCGACGCCGGATCGGCCGGTCGCTTCGTCGACGTGCGCATCTGCGCTGTACGCCCGCATTCCTTGCGCGGGACCCTGGCGCCCAGCGCCGCGGATGCGCGCGCCGCATAGGGTCGCGGGCGATCGTTGACCCAGTGACCCGAGCGGCAACCTCGCGGCCCGTACAGGTTCGGCTCGAGCCGGTCGACAACCCGCGCCTCGCGCGCCTGTGTGGCGTACTCGACGCGAACCTGCGGCAGATCGAATCCGCGCTCGACGTCTCGATCGCGCGCCGCGGCGCACAGTTCACGGTGCGGGGCGACGCGCGCCAGGCGGCGTACGCGGCGCAAGCGCTCGAGAGTTTCTACGCCCGCGCCATCGAAGACCTGTCGATCGACGACGTGCAGCTCGGCCTCACCGAGTTGATCCACGGTCAGCCCGACGCGACCCGCAGCCCGGGTCCGCAACTGCTCACGCGGCGCGCCGAGCTGCATGGTCGCACCCCACACCAGGTGCAGTACCTCGAGAACATCCTCGCACACGACGTCACCTTCGGAACCGGCCCGGCGGGCACCGGCAAAACCTATCTCGCCGTCGCCTGCGCGGTCGACGCGCTCGAGCGCGACAACGTGAAGCGGATCGTGCTCGTACGCCCTGCGGTCGAGGCGGGCGAGCGCCTCGGCTTTCTGCCCGGCGACCTCGCGCAAAAGGTCGATCCTTACCTGCGGCCGTTGTACGACGCGCTGTTCGACCTGATGGGCTTCGACAAAACCGGACGCCTGCTCGAGCGCGGGTCGATCGAGCTCGCGCCGCTCGCCTACATGCGCGGACGCACGCTCAATCAGGCCTTCATCATCCTCGACGAGGCACAGAACACGACGCCCGAGCAGATGATGATGTTCCTTACGCGCATCGGTTTCGGCGCCAAAGCCGTGGTAACCGGCGACGTCACCCAGATCGATCTCGCCCGCGGTCAGCGCAGCGGGCTGATCGAGGCGCGGCGCATTCTCGCCGGCGTGCGCGGCATCGCATTCACGGAATTCAGCGCGAAAGACGTTGTGCGTCATCCGCTCGTCGCGCGGATCATCGATGCCTACGAAAAACACGCGGACGCCGCGCCGTAGGAATGACGCCGAGGCGCGGGTCCGCGTCCAGCGCGTGACGCGCGCGCGCGGAGTCCCGGGCGTCGCCCGGCTGCGTCTGTGGGCGCGTGCCGCCTGCCCGCGGATTGCCGAGATCACGTTGCGCGTCGTGGGGACAGGCGAAGCCGAGCGCCTGAACGCCCGCTATCGGCGGCGCGCGGCGGCGACGAATGTCCTCTCATTCGGCTATGAGCGCGGGCGGGAGCTGCGCGGCGACATCGTGCTGTGCCATCCGGTGGTGCTGCGCGAGGCACGGTCGCAAGGCAAGACGCCCGCCGCGCACTACGCCCACCTGGTCGTGCACGGCGTATTGCACCTGCGCGGATTCACGCATGCGCGGCGCGCCGACGCCGCGCGCATGGAAGCGTTGGAGCGACGCATCCTGCGCAGGCTTGGGTTCGCTGATCCCTATGTCCTGCCGGCGGATGGACCCCGTGAGGCACGGTAGAATCTCGCTCGCGCCCCGGGCGCGCCTTTGATGAACGACCCTTCGAATCCGAGTTTGCTGGAACGCCTTTCGGCGCTCCTCCTGCGCGAGCCTGAGGATCGCGAACAGCTGATCCGGCTGTTGCGCGCCGCGCACGACCGCAACCTGCTCGATGCCGACGCCCTTTCGATCATCGAAGGCGCGCTGACCGTATCCGAGATGCAGGTGCGCGACATCATGATTCCGCGCGCACAGATGGACGTCATCGACATCAACGAGCCGGTCGAGGCGTTCATCCCGCAGGTCATCTCGACAGCGCACTCGCGCTTTCCAGTCGTCGACCAGAACCGCGACGACGTCATCGGCATCCTGCTGGCGAAGGATTTGCTGCGCCACTACGCGGGCGAGGAAGAATTCGACGTGCGTGAAATGCTGCGCCCGGCAGTGTTCGTGCCCGAGTCGAAGCCGCTAAACGTGCTGTTGCGCGAGTTCCGCGCCACGCGCAACCACATGGCGATCGTGGCCGACGAATACGGCGGCGTCGCCGGGCTCATCACGATCGAGGACGTCCTCGAACAGATCGTCGGCGACATCGAGGACGAATACGATTTCGACGAAGTTGCCGACAACATCATTGCGGAGGCTGGCGGGCGCTATCGAGTAAAGGCGCTGACGCAGATCGAAGACTTCAACGCCGCATTCGGGACTCACTTTCCGGACGAGGAATTCGATACCGTGGGTGGACTCGTCATCGCGGAACTCGGCCGGGTGCCGAAACGCGGCGATGTCCTGAGCCTCGAAGGGCTGCGCTTCCACGTACGGCGCGCCGACAGCCGTCGGGTTCATACCCTCGTCGTCGAAAAGGTGAACTAGCGTAGTGGTCGGCGCGCGTCTGGCGGATTCCGCGGCGCTGCGCGCCGCCATCGCCTTTGTCGCAGGCGCCGCGGCCGTCCTGGGATTCGCGCCGGTCGATGCGCCGCTCGTCACGCTCGCCGCGTTCGTCGTGCTCGTGCACCTGTGGCAGGTCTCGCCTTCGCCGCGAGCGGCGTTCGGCACCGGATTCTGGTTCGGCCTGGGCCTGTTTGGCGCGGGGGTGTCCTGGGTCTACGTCAGCCTTGCGCGCTTCGGCGGCATGCCCCCGCTGCTCGCGGGCATCGCAACGCTCGGTTTCTGCGCCGTCCTCGCACTCTATCCGGCCTGCGCGGGGTGGCTGCAGGCACGCGCCCCCGGCCCCGCCTGGCTGCGCGCCACGCTGGTCGCGCCCGCCGCATGGACCGTGCTCGAGTGGATGCGTGGCTGGGTACTCACCGGATTTCCCTGGCTTGCAGTTGGCTATGCCGCGATCGATACGCCGCTCGCGGGCTACGCGCCGCTCGGCGGCGTGCAGCTGTTGACGCTCGCGACGCTCGCCTGCGCAGGCGCGCTGTGGTGCTTGATCTGCGGGCACGGGCGCGCACTGGCCGCGGTCGCGATCGGCCTCGTGATTGCGACCGGCGCAGCCCTGCGCACGGTGGCGTGGACAACGCCCACGCCCACCGTGTCGCTCGTCGCACTCTTGCAGGGCAACATCGCGCAGGACCTTAAATTCGACCCCGCGCGCCATGCACACACGCTCGAGACCTACGCGCGGCTCGCCGAACACTCACGGGCGCGGCTCATCGTGATGCCGGAAACCGCCATTCCACGCTTTCTCGATCTGGTCGATCCGGCATACGTCGAACGGCTGGCCGCAGTCGGCGTGCGCAATGGCGGCGACCTGCTGCTCGGTGCGCCGCTACGCCATGCGCCCGGGCGCTATACCAACAGCGTGATCAGCCTTGGCGTGTCGCCACGCCAGGCGTATCACAAGGCGCACCTTGTCCCGTTCGGTGAATTCGTGCCCCCGGGGTTCGACTGGGTGATGCGCTGGCTCTCGGTGCCGCTGTCGGATTTCGCGGCCGGGCAGCGCAATCAGCCGCTGCTCGAGGTCGCCGGGCAGCGCGTGGCGGTGAACGTGTGCTACGAAGATTCGTTCGGTGCCGAGATTGCACAGGCGTTGCCCGCCGCAACACTGCTCGTCAATGTATCGAACGTCGCCTGGTTCGGCGACTCGCTCGCACCGGCGCAGCACCTGCAGATCGCGCGGATGCGGGCGCTGGAGACCGGCCGCATGGTGCTCACCGCAACCAATACCGGGATCACTGCAGCGATCGGGGCAAACGGGGCCCTGCTCGGTCAATTGCCGCAGTTCGTCCGGGGCCAACTCGAGGTCGCCGCGCTCGCGTATACCGGCGCGACGCCGTTCGTGCGCATGGGCAACGGGCTCGCACTCGCGCTGTCCGCGCTGTTGCTCGCCGCTGCGATCGTCATCGCACGGTTGCAAGAGAGCCGGTAAAATCCGCGACGCTCCCGACGTTCCCGACGTTTCGCTACGCGCGATCGGCAATGGTCGCGCACACTGGCAAACACTGCGCATGCCGACCTTCCAGCAAATCATCCTCCAGCTCGAACAGTTCTGGGACCGTCAGGGCTGCGCCCTCTTGCAACCGTACGACATGGAAGTCGGCGCGGGAACCTTTCACACCGCGACCTTTCTGCGCGCGATCGGCCCGGAACCCTGGAATGCAGCCTACGTGCAGCCATCGCGCCGGCCGACCGACGGGCGCTACGGCGACAACCCGAACCGGCTGCAGCATTACTACCAGTATCAGGTCGCGCTCAAGCCGTCCCCCGCGAACATCCAGGACCTGTACCTCGAGTCGCTCGCTGCGCTCGGCGTCGATGCAAAACTACATGACATCCGCTTTGTCGAGGACGACTGGGAATCGCCGACGCTCGGGGCCTGGGGCCTCGGCTGGGAAGTGTGGCTCGACGGCATGGAAGTCACGCAGTTCACCTACTTCCAGGAAGTCGGCGGACTCGCCTGCAAGCCGGTCCTCGGCGAGATCACCTACGGACTCGAGCGCCTGGCAATGAGCCTGCAGGGCAAGGAATCCGTTTTCGACCTGGTTTGGACACCCGGCGTGCGCTACGGCGACGTCTTTCACCAGAATGAGGTCGAGCAGTCGCGCTACAACTTCGAGCTTTCGAACGCCGACATGTTGTTCCGCCACTTCGGAGAATACGAGGGCGAAGCAAAGCGCCTGGTCGATGCACTCTGCGTCCTGCCCGCCTACGAAATGGTCCTCAAGTGCTCGCATGCCTTCAATCTGCTCGATGCGCGCGGCGCGATCTCGGTCACCGAACGTGCGACGTACATCGGCCGCGTGCGCGCACTCGCGCGCGCGGTCGCAAAGGCCTATTACGAATCGCGCGAGCGGCTCGACTTTCCGATGTGCGCGCAGCGGGCGGCGTAGATGGCGCACGCGACGCTACTCGTCGAGCTGCTGACCGAGGAGCTGCCGCCGAAATCGCTCGAGCGACTGTCGATCGCGTTCCGCGACGAGGTCGCGAAGACATTGCTTCGGCACCAGTTAGTCGCGGGCGATTCCGACCAGGCCCGCGCCTTCGCGACGCCGCGACGCCTGGCAGTACTCGTTCCCGGCGTCGCCGGCATCGCGGCCGATCGCAGCAGCGAGGTCCAGGGCCCGTCGGTCGACGCGCCGGCGAAAGCGGTTGCCGGGTTTGCGAAGAAGCACGGCGTCGAAGCCAGCGCGCTCGAGCAGCGCGACACACCAAAGGGCAAGGTCTATCTCGCGCGCACGAATCAGAAGGGTGCGACGCTCGACAGCGTACTCGCTGCGGTCGTCGCGGATGCGCTCAAGCAGCTTCCGGTCGCAAAGCTCATGCGCTGGGGCGACGGCGATGCGCAGTTCGTGCGACCGGTGCACGGGCTGGTCATGCTGCACGGCACGCGCGTCGTGTCCGGAACGGTTCTCGGACTCGAATCGGGCCGCGTCACGCGTGGGCACCGCTTTCTCGGCGCGTCCTCGATCGCGCTCGCGGACGCGGACGCCTACGAACGGCGTCTGCTCGAGGACGGCCGTGTCATCGCCGACTTCGCCGCGCGGCGCGCCGAGATCGAAGGCATGCTGCAGGCCGAGGCGAGGCGCCAGGGCGCCGCGCTGGGC
>Ga0255041_10000062_pt1 | contig 13594 bp, 9 predicted proteins | sample BC1_12_3_MG_FD_188630 | JGI IMG/M metagenome (GOLD analysis project Ga0255041, IMG submission 188630) | Seawater microbial communities from Strait of Georgia, British Columbia, Canada - BC1_12_3 | ecosystem: Environmental > Aquatic > Marine > Strait | place: Canada: British Columbia | collected... | reverse complement strand
AGTTGCTGTTCGATGAGATGGATTTCCAACGGGCTTGCCAGGCCTACATCTGGTCGATCCCTCTCGTTGGGTTCGCGCAGTGGCAATATGCCAATAAACAAGTCGGAGCGGAGAACGGGCAGTTTGTCTCCGTGGAGAGTTACGAGGACCTGCGCGAAGGATTAACCGCCAACGCCACCACACCGTATGTGTTGGTCTTCACAGATTTGACCGATGGACCGTGGGTCGTCGAGTTACCTGAAGGTGAAATCCGTGGAGCTGCCCATAGTATGTGGCAGATGGGGCTTGGTCGGATGGTCGAGCCTGGGAAATACCTGCTCGTGGGACCGGATCAAGAGGTACCTGAGAATGCAGAGGACAATGGATACACTGTCATTCAGTCATCCACGATAAATGTTATGGCGGTACTTCGCCTATTGTCGCAGGATCGCGATGAGCGCATGGCCATGCTTACGAAGATTGGCGTCTACCCGTATGCCGAACGTTCGAATCCGCGGCCACGTGGCTACACCACACCAAACGGCACACCGTACCAAGTGTGGCAGCCTCGGGGAATGGAGTATTGGGAGCGACTGGCAGACATCATCAACCGCGAACCTATCCATGAGCGCGACCGTTTTATGCTGGCGATGCTCAGGCCTCTTGGCATCGAAAAAGGCAAACCCTTCAAACCTGATGCGCGCCAGATCAAGATATTGACGGAAGCTGCTTTGGTTGGCGAAGCGATGGCAAAAGCCAACGACTTTTCCAATCCACGGCTTGAGGATGCTCACTACGTTGATGGTTCTCACTGGGAATTCGCTACAACCGGCGTCCCGAACCAGCGTAGAGAAAATTACGAAGACTTAGATGGTCGGGCAGCCTGGTTCTATGAGGCGTTGACCAACGATATTGGCATGCACGGGCAGAAAACCGGCAAAGGGCAAGTCTATATGGCTGCTTATCGGGATACCGATGGTGACTGGCTTGACGGTGAGGTGAATTACACCCTCCATGTCCCACCCAATGTTCCCGCCGCAGCTTTCTGGTCTTTTACGGTCTACGATGTTTCGACACGCACCCTTACTCTCAACGACACCAAGCAGGCGGACCGCTCTTCGCGCATGGATCTATTGACCAACGCGGATGGCTCAGTTGACCTCTATATTGGACCAAAGAAGCCTGAAGGTAACGAAGCCAAGAACTGGATTCAAACCATGCCCGGAAAAGCCTGGTTCCCGTACTTCCGCCTCTACTCACCCAAACAAGCTTTTCTAGACAGGACCTGGATTCTGCCGGATCTCGAGAAAACCAAATAACAAGGAAAGAACAATGAGACCAGTTAAATATATTATTTCCTGCTGCGCGGCGCTGTCCCTGCTGGTCGCGGGGTGCGGCAAGACTGAACATGCCGACTCTAGTAACAGCATGGCTGAAACGACAAATGTGTCGGCTCAGGCGGCCTTTACGGTTGCCGAGCTATCACAGCGAGCGATCGAACGACGTGCGATCGAAGCGGTGATCTGGGGCATGCCGGCTGTCAACTACGACCGCATGTTCGAGGCATCGCGCGCGGCCGGCGCCGGCCCCAATCAAATCGCCTACTGGTCACGCCCACTTAGCTGGTTGAACCAGACGCTCACGCCCAACCCGAACACCATCTACCTGATGCCGTTCATAGATACGACGAGTGTCGGTCCCATGGTGATGGAGATTCCGCCGGCCGAGGGCGGGGCCATCGTCGGATCGCTTATGGATGTATGGCAGGTGCCCATCGAAGACGTAGGCATCGCGGGCGTCGACAAGGGCCAGGGTGGCAAATACCTCATCTTGCCGCCTGACTACGAGGGAAGCGTGCCAGATGGCTACATCCCCATGCCGTCGTCTACCTTTCAGACGTATGGGCTGTTGCGCTCCAACATCGCCGATGACAGCGATGCGGGCATAGCCAAATCTGTAGAATACGCCCGGCAAATCAAGCTGTATCCGCTATCCCAGGCAGCTGACGCACCGCCGACAAAGTTCGTAGATGCCATCGATGAGCTGTACGACGCCACGATTCCTTATGATCTGCGCTACTTCGAGTCACTGAACCGTATTGTACAAACCGAGCCCTGGTTGGGACGGGACAAGACAATGATCGATAAACTTCGGTCAATAGGCATTGAGAAAGGCAAGCCGTTCAACCCGGATGAAGAAACAAAACGGATTCTCAACGGTTCGATGGCCGAGGCCAGAGCCTGGATCGACGCTCAGTATGTTGCCGGCTACGCAAATACGTTCAATGAGGGCACGCATTGGGCATTGCCGGTTTTTCCGATCTTCTACCCGGAAGCGCAGAAGGGCTACACCGATCGTGACGCCTATTCCGTGGACGCGAGGGGTGTGACCTACAGCTTCATCTTCTTTGCCCCTAAGCATCTGGGCAAGGGCCAGTTCTACTTCTTCTCCATTCTTGACGATAAAGGAAACGATCTGGAGGGCGGCAGTACCTATCGACTCAGGGTTCCGGCGAATGCTCCCGTGAGGCAATACTGGTCAGTCGTGGCCTATGATCGCGAGACGCACGCCCTGATCCGCGACATGCCGAGGTCCAGCCGTGCGTCCAATATTCCGGAAGTGGAGCAGAACCCCGACGGTTCGGTTGATATTTGGTTTGGGCCCGAGTCGCCTAAGGGAAAGGAGTCGAACTGGATTCCCACGAATAAGGATGGTCGGTTCGAATTGGTCTTCCGAGCCTACGGCCCTGAGCCACCGCTGTTCAATAAGACGTGGGTGCTGCCGGATCTCGAGAAAACTAAATAACAAGGAAAGAACAATGAGATCAATATTGATTCCTTCTGCCATCGCGGCGCTGTCCCTGCTGGTCGCGGGGTGCGGCAAGACTGAACATGCCGACTCTAGAAGGCAAGACGTATAAGGTGGCTGTAAAGGTCGAGTATTTATCGGACGAGACCACAGTGGAATCACAACGGACCAACACCAAATCTCTACCAGTCGGGATTCGATGAGTCGCTACCCCACAAGAATTGCGGCGTGCCATAGCTAGGCCCTGACTTTAGAAAGCTTAGCGACTGTGTATCTTGGGCAGGGGCGATAACTATGCTGAGTAACGGTACGGCATTGAATCAGTAGCCCGTGAATACCAGCAAGAACCTAATTGGAAAACGAGCAGAATTATGGCTAAAACCCCGGTCATCAGCTTGGGAAGCTGATGACACACCTTTGGTAATTACTCAGGCGGCTCATACGGGTCCGGTGTTCCAGGCCGGATCGGCGGTTCTTGCCTCAGCGAGCCCACGTGTGCCCCCAGTTGCCCCAGGGCAGCCTTCGGCACCCAGGTCTCCGGGAAAATCACATTCTGTGTTTCCCCCGGGTCCTTATAGAGGTTGTAGACGCGCGGTAGCCCGTAATCCATGGTTTCGCTGAGGATGTTCTCCTGTTCCTTCAGGTGTAACTTCCAGTTGCGCCATTTCACGCCCCAGACGTCATTGCCCATGTAGACGATCAGTCCTTCGCGATTCGAGTTTTCCTGCTTGCCCAGCAGGAAATCGCTCTGGTCCACGCCGTCGATGACGCGGTCATCCGGCATCGTGCCGCCGGCGATGCGCGCAAAGGTCGGAAACAGATCCATCTCGTGCACGATCTCATCGCTTACGCTTCCGGTTGCGATCTTGCCCGGCCAGCGAGCGGCGAAGGGCACCCGCAGGCTGCCCTCGAAACCGGTGAACAGCGATCCCCGCCAGGGACCCGCGTTACCGGGAATAAAGTATTCGACTGACGGGGTGTTTGATCCTACGGGTATCGCTTCCGGCCCGTTGTCCGCGGTGAAGATGAACAGCGTATCGTCGCGGATGCCCAGATCGTCGATCGCGTCCAGCAGCATACCGTTATAGGCATCGACCTGGGCCAGGACATCGGCAAAGCGGCCGTTGCCTGTTTTGCCGGCGAAGTCGGGATGAGGTATCAACGGGTAGTGCGTCTGGGTGTACGGTACAAAAAGGAAGAACGGCTTCTTCGCCTTTGATTGTCGCGTCATAAAATCGATGGCCTTGTCGGTCAGGTCCTTGTCGATCAGCGCGCGTTGCTCGAGGTTATAGTCCATCACCCGTCGCGGTGCGGAGCCCTTCTTACCCTCGTAGATATAAGTACCCTCGACGCCGCTTTCCGCGTAGCCGTCCAGCACTTCCCAGGGTGTCTCGTCGCTCGAGTTCGGAATGCCGTACCACTCGTCGAAGCCCTGGTCGGTCGGGAAGCGGCCCTCGGTGTGACCCAGATGCCACTTGCCGAACATACCCGTGGCGTAGCCGGCGTCGGAGAGCATCTCGGCCATGGTGACCTCCCACTGCACGAGGCCGTAGACACCTCCGCCGAGCGGGATCGTACCGTTGCCGGTGCGTATCGCGTAGCGGCCGGACATGATCGCCGCGCGCGACGGCGTGCACTGCGACTCGACGTTGAAGTTGGTCAGGCGCATGCCTTCGGCTGCGAGCGCATCGATCCGCGGCGTCGGCGCGCCGCGAATAATCCCGCCACCGTTGAAACCGGGCTCGCCCCAGCCGAAATTGTCCATGAAGACCAGGACGATGTTCGGTTTTTCCTCGGCGTGCGCGGCGGGCAAACCGAATACAAATGCCCAAAAGAACAAGGTTAGGAAAGTGGTTTTCTTAAGCAGTCGCGTATTCATGATTTATTTGTCTCCCTCATATTCGGTTCAGGACCAGCTACCAGACGATCTTGTAGCCGATTTCCAGCGAGAAATCGTAGGGGCGATGGGTGCCCACGCCGAAGGAAGGCATGGCCCAGATGCTGTGACCTGCCCGGCCGAGCATCATTCCCGCCTGGATTTCGAGAAGCATGAACTCGGTATTCTGCTCGTAGTCGAGGACGACCTGGGGATCGACATAGCCCCAGTACTTGTTTTCGCTCCATGTTTTGACGAGGAACATATCAATCAATCCCTGGCGGACTTTGCTGACTCCGTCGGCTTCGTCGATGCTGAACGTGTGCTGATATCCCGGCACAAAGATGCTCCCCGGACCAATGGGGTTGAAGAAGCCCAAAAATATAAAGGGGGCCAGCGATGTTGCTCCTGCACCCAGAGCATCTTCCGACGCGGTATCGATGAAGGCCTCGACGCCCACCGCCACGCCCATCATCTTCTCCATGCTCAAATAGGGAACGGTCATGATACGAATATCCGTATCGCCGAACCCGCTTTGGCTCACATCGTTGAACCCGTCGTCGTTGAAATCGGCCTTGAGGTTAACGCTACGAACCTTGGCGCGGATCTGCCATTTGCCGCTGGCAAAGGGCGCCCGGAACTCGGCGGTCACGAGATTCTGACTACCATCCCCGTCCGTGTTAAGCCACCGATACTCGTCATACAGCCTCGCGTCGAAGGTGAAGTTCAAGGGGTTCGTACCAGTCTTGTCCTTTTCGAAAGCCTCTTCTATCTCTTCTGCCTCCGTTGCGCTTTCTCCTTCTTGTGCGCGAACATCGCCTGCCGCCGGCCCTAACAGCACAGCTGCCAGGAAGATGCTCAACCATGGGTAAAATTTCTTCATTTACATTTCCTTAATCTTGTTTTTTGGGCTGCGGACTCGGCAGCTTCGGGTGACGCCGCTACTTCGTTCTGATTCGCATTCAATACTATATTGTCGAAACTATGCGATCCGGGGCAATTTACAGGACCGTAATTTTCCGAGATTGAGCAGTGGCTAGGGGAGTGATATGTAATTTCATTGACATCGCTCCTTGCGGTGTATTTGGCTTTGTACGGACCAGTGATAAGCGGTCATTTTCGTGCAGCCTACTTAGAAAGTCAGACCGCAAGTACCCGTATTTCTACAGTGTATTTGGCTTCGCATTGGCCATTGCTAAGTGGCCATTTCCTTTTGCAGTTTACTGTCAAAGTAAAGCCGAAAGTATCCGTATTTCGTCAAGATTTGGACTCGGCCAATCCTGCTCAACGAGAGTCATTCCGGCAACTGATAACCGGGTGGCGACTTTTTCCAGTCATACCCGTCCCTGGCCATCTCGAAGCCGTGTTCCAATAGCACCCTCATGTAGATTGGATCGAAGACTTCACTGGGTTCTTCACCGAAGTCGGCAGGGATATCCGCGAGGTTGAAGTCGTTGCCGTCGCGTATACACAGGCTGTGTATCTGAAACAGATCGCCAATACGCTGCGTACGGATCAGCGAGCTTATCGACCGTCCGGTGATCGGGATCATAGTGCGCTGGATCCCATCATAGTCGGCATCCAGATAAGAGTTGCGTATGAGGTACACCTTGCTCAAGCGCTAGCGAACGCGATCGATGGGTTTCATGATGCATTTGTCGAGTAAGGTCACCGCGACATCATCCGGCACATCAAATTAGAACGTGATCATCAGGCCGATCTGAATGCCGTCCATCGAGCCGTCGAAGACGAACTCGTCGTCCTCGAAGTCGATGTCGATAAAACGGTAACCGAAGCTTGCCGCGTAGCGGTCGTTGAAGTGAAAGGCGCCGCCCAGCGTAACTGACCATGAAAAGTCCGCATCGATACCGCCGCCGACGTCGGCCTCGACGAGATATTCCCAGTTGCCGCGGCGTGGTTGCCAGGACAGTCCGATAAACGGATCCGCGAAATCCTGGCTCGCGGACCTGCGGCCGATAACGGCGAAATCGATGTCTGCTTCTAAGTCGAGGTAGCGAATGCCGCCGACGATCCAGACGTTTTCCCAGCCGCTGGGGCGATAGCCGCCGATAACTTCGATCAGGAGCTCATCGATCTCGACGCCGACGGTGCCTGTCGGCACCTCTAAATCGTTGCCGAGCTGTACCCAGAGCAGATCGGTTGCGAACGACCATTGGTCGCCACGCGCTTCGAAAACGAACGCTGCACCCATGTCAATGAAGTCGAGGTAGTCACTGAACTCTACATCCGCTTGCGTCGTCATTCCCGGGCGGCCGATTTCCACGTCCATACCGGCCGTCCAGAGATACGGCATGATGCGGTATCGCACATCGTCCGCGACGGCGAGCGGCGATTGCAGCGTGCCGATGATGAGGCTGGACACGAGCAAAAGTCCTCGCGTGCTCCTGATTGATGATATTTTCATGAAGCGCTCTCAAGCGTTAGTTGATTCAAGCGCACATACTCAAGGCGTATACCAGATCGGCGCACAAACTGCGGTTATTCGCAGTACGTTCGTCAACAGACTCTTCATGCTGAGACGTCTCTCTAGTTACGATTGCCTGGTTGTGTGGTATGTAATTTGGCCAGTACCTCTTGCATCGGTAGTCCGACCGCGCCGGAAGGGACCTTGATATTGCAGACAGCCGCAAGCGTTGCAGCGATATCAATGGTGTGAACTTTACGGTCAATAACGGCTTGCGACAAACCGTAACCGGCGAAAATAATGGGTACTGACGTATCGTATTGCCACGGCGAGCCGTGCGTCGCAGCGACCGTCAATCCATCGAAGTCATTGATAAACCAGTTGGGTTCGAAAACGACGTATACGTTGCCAGATCGTTTCGAATTGAAGTTGTTTATTACCGACCGATATATATGAGTGTCGGGCAGGCTACCCTTGCGCAGGGCGCTGCTCGAAACCGCAAGCGACACGCCCGGGAATTTCGACAATTCTTGGACGACTGCGGCCTCCAGCGCTTCCTTGTCAACGCCGTCGTTCTCGAGGACCTCGGTACTGAAGTAGAGATAGGGGTGCGCATAGGTTTCGAAGATTTCTCCTTCTATGCCGAAGTGCGCTTTGAGCCGACCGATCGCGGCTTCCTTATCCCAGGTGTCAGGCTTGATATAACCAGCCGGTATGCTCAGCGAGTTGAGGTAACCGGGCGCGTCCGATCCGCCGTGATCGGAGGACAGCACGATGAGGGTATTCTCGATGCCGACTTTCTTGTCCACGAAGTCGAGCAGGTCCGCCAGTGTGCGATCGAGCCGCAGGATGTTGTCTTCAGCCTCGAGACTCGATGGACCGAAGATGTGGCCGACATAGTCGGTCGACGAGAAGCTGACGCTCAGGTAATCAGTCGTGTCATCCTTGCCCAGTTGTTCTTCGACGAGCAACGTCTTCGCAAAGTCGAGCACGAGTTCGTCACCGGCGGGGCTCAAGGTCAGCAGGGTAGTGAGATAGGGGCTGTCTGCGCTGCCGTAAGCGTGCGGGAATACCCGTCCAAATCCCGCAATGTCGGTTTCCCACTCGCGGTCATCGGAGTCGCCGAACAGGTAGGTCTTTTTGTCGTGCAGCAGTTCCCAGGACGTTCCGGCGTAGCCTTGCACGTGCCGGCTTCGTTCCATTCGTTGACCCAGGCGGGATACCCGTCAAGGTAGTAGTTGCTGGTAACGAACTCGCCACCGGCCTTCGAGAACCAGTAGGCCGTGCCCGAATGGCCTGCCATCGATATCGCGCCGCGGTCCTTGACCGAAACGCCGAATGCCTTCGCATTGCCATTGGTGTTGCTGCGCAGCTCGTCGGCAAGCGTGGTCACGAGGATGGCCGCCGGCGAGCGGCCTTCGCTGCGAGCGGCACGCTGTGTCGGGTCAATTTCAACGTTCTCGTCCACATCGGCACCGCGCGTGAGCAGGCGGTAGCGACCGTCCTCGACATTGTATGTGGTAAACCCGGTCTCGTGATCGAACCAGGTGTTACCGATCATGCCGTGCACGGAGGGATGCGTGCCTGTCGCGAGCGTCGTATGACCGACGATCGTTTCGGTGTTGGCATGCGCATGGTGTGCATTGCGATAAAACACGCCCGAGTCCAGCAACATACGCAAGCCGCCGTCACCGAGACGGTCGTAGTAGCGCATCGGCAAATCCGCGCGCATCTGGTCGACAGTGATTTGCAGCACCAGCCTGGGGCCTTCCGCAGCGTGAACCGGGAATGCGACCAGTAACAACAGTATCCGGGCCGTCCAGCCGGCCAGCCAGTTTGACACAGTAACTTGTCGTCGCTTAGGCACCTGTTGCAGGCGACGCTATCTTATAAAACGTCGCATAGAACGTCGGAATCAGAATGACGGTCAAAACGGTGCCGAACAGCAGCCCGAACATCATGACGAGCGCCATTCCTATCCAGAATGCGTCCTGGATCAGCGGCGCAACGCCAAGGATCGTCGTAGCAGCGCCCAGCGCAACGGGTCGAACACGCGACATACCCGCCGCAACCGTCGCATCATAGGGTGCCAGTCCATTGGCCTTGTTAGCCTCGATCTCGTCCAGTAACACGATGGAATTCTTGATCATGAGCCCGACAAGGCTCATTGCGCCAAGCAGCGACATAAATCCGAACGGCGTCTGCGTCGGCAACAGGATCGCGGTTATTCCGATAAAGGCGAACGGCACCGTGCAGCCTATTACCAGTGACGGCTTAACTGAATTGAACAGTGCCACGATGATCAAGGTCATGATCAGGAACGCCGGCACCATGCCGGGTATAAGCGCAAGCTGCGCCTCGGTGGTGCTGTAGTACTCGCCATCCCAGAAGAAGTCGTAGCCGGGGGGCAGTTCGATTGCGTTGATCTCGTCTATAACATCGGCCCGCAGAGTTGGATACATTACGCCGTTGGGCGATGCTTGCACGGCGATCTGTCGGCGCCTGTCCCAGCGTGTGATGATCGGGTCTTCCCATTCCAAAGCGATGCCTTCGGTCACCTGGCCCAGTGGGGCACTGTTGACCGCGAGCGATGGCCGAACCTGCACGAGATCCAGCTGCCCGGCCACACGTTGACGATCCGCCTCGGCATCCCGGGCGATGATGGGCAACAGGCTGTCGCCTTCCCGGTACAGGCCGACGAGCCTTCCATCGGTCGCGCGGGCGAGGGACTGCGCGACGTCGCGACGAGACACGGCGGCCCAGCGCGCCCGGTCCTGGTCATATTCCACCACGACCTTCTGCGTCCGCTGACGCATGTCAGTTCGAATCTGCTTCGCGTACGGACTCGCGCGCAGGACGTCGATGACTTCATCGCCAAGCCGGCGTAGGGTATCCAGATCCGCTTCTGCGGGTCCGCTGATTCGTAGCTCGAACGGCCAGGTATCGCCCGAACCCACGACGTACTTGCGGACGCGCGTCAGGATGTCCGGGTAGTTCTCCTTGAGCCAGGGTTCGTAGGCGGCAACCAGCGGCCCGACCTCGTCAAACGAAGGCGTGTTGACGATCAACTGCGCGAACGAGGAATACGGAAATTCCGGGTCGACCGGGAGGTAGAAGCGGGGCCCGCCCATGCCGATGAAGGCGCCGACGTTCTTCACACGCGGGTCGTCCATGAGCCGCTCTTCGATGGCCCTGAGGTCCTCCGACACCTTCTTCAACGGCGTGCCCTGGGGCGCCCAGATGTCGATCATGAACTGCGCGCGCGTCGAATCCGGGAAGAATTGCTGCGGTACCCCGGTAAAGCCGTAACCGGCGAGAATCAGGAGGCCGACCAGCGACGCTACCGTCAGGGCACGCCTGCGTATCGCGAATTCCAGCAGCTTCCGATAGCGGCGGAAGAACGAACTGTCGTAGGGATCACTGTTCTCATCCTCATCCTCAGGCGGCTTGAGGAAAGCGATGCAGTTCATCGGCGTCACGGTCAACGCAATGAGCCAGCTCCAAAGCAGCGAGATGAACACAACGATGAACAGCGTCGAGGCGTATTCGCCCGAGCTGTGAGGCGCCACGAACACAGGGTAGAACGCCATTGCGGCGACGATAGTAGCGCCGAGCAGCGCGGTCCCGGGTGTCGCAGCGCTTTCGATGGCCGCTTCCTTCGGCGACATGCCCCTCTTGAGGCGCACCACGTAGTTGTCGGCGACCACGATAGCGTTGTCGACCATCATGCCAAGCGCAACAACCAGGGCACCCAGGGATACGCGCTGCAACGCGATGTCCATGGATTTCATGACCATGAAGGTGCCGAGAATCGTGAGGATCAACGCCCAGCCGATGACCAGCCCCATGCGCAGGCCCATGGACAGTGCCAGAACCCCGAACACAATCAGCACAGCCTCGGCCAGGTTGATGACGAACCCGCCGATGGCCTCGTCCACGAGTTCGGATTGCCAGACAAACCGCTCGACCTCGACACCAGCGGGCAGCTGTGGCAGCAGTTCCTCCAGGCGCTTGTCGATGGCTTTGCCCGTCTCCAGTACGTTGCCGCCCGCCACGTTGGCCAGCTGTATGGCGAGCGCGTCCTTGCCCTGGAAGCGCATCGTCTGGAATGCAGGTTCGAGGTAACCTGCTCTTACGGTGGCAATGTCCTTGATGCGAACGAGTTCGGAGCCCCGGACGTCGCCGATGCTGCCGCCCCGTGCCGTGCCCGTTGGCCTCGTTTCCGAGAGGTCGCGTGAAAAGAACTCCGCCGATTCGACACCGCTAACGATGATATCGGCTAATGAGCGCCGAATCGTCAGTTCGCCGATATCCTCGGGCGTTGCGAACTCGCCGGCCATCTCGATCCTGAGACGCAAACCGCCAACTTTCAGGTCGCCGGCCCGCACGACCATGTTCTGCAGCGCGAGCGTTGCGAGAATATCTTCCTTGCTGATCTTGAGGGCGGCCGCCTGGGCCTCGGAGACATCGAGGTAGACCACCTTGGGCTGTACGCCCCATAGTTCGGCACGCGCAACGCCGCGCACGCCGTTCAGTTCTTTTCTCAGAGCCTTGGTGTAGTCCTCCAGCTCGGCATAACTGTAGCCTTCGCCGGTGATGGCCAGCACGAACCCGAATACGAAACTGAAGTCGTCGCCGATATCCGGGTCGAGGACGCCGGGCGGCAAACGCGGCCGCGCGTCGTTGATCTTGGCACGCAGCTTATCCCAAACCTGCGGGATCTGATCGGCAGTCACTGTTTCCCTGATGTCCAGCTTGATGATGGAAAGACCGGCACGGGAAAACGAATAGAGGTGATACAGCTCGGGCAATTCCTGTATCGCCCGTTCGAGTGGGTCGGTGACTTCGAGCTCGACTTCCCGCGGGCTGGCCCCCGGGTAGGCCGTCACGACAACGGCTGTCTTGATCGTAAAGTCCGGATCCTCCAGGCGACCCATAGTGGAATAGCTATACAGACCGCCCACGACGAGCACTGCAACAATGAATTTGACCAGGACGTCCTTTTCGAGGGCAAAGCGGGTCAGATTCATTGCGTGTCCCCCACATCAATGACACGCACGCTTTGTCCCTCGGTCAATGCGCTGACCCCGGCGGCAACGATCAATTCACCCGGATTTAGCCCGCTGGTAACCAACACGCCGGTGGTCGTCAGCGCGCCCGTCTCCACCTCGCGTCGTGTAACGACATCATTGTCGATGATCCAGACGTAACTGTGCTCGGTATCGGTACCGGCAAACAGTGCCGTCGGCGGCACATGGACGCCCGTCTCGACTGACTCGGGCAGTTGTCCCTGGATCTTGGCCTGGCCCGCCATACCCGGCAGGATTTCGCCGGCATCGGGTTGCTCCATGGCGATCGTCATCGGGTAGCTGCGTGTTGCCTGGCTGGCTTCACTACCGATTTCGGAGATCGTCGCAGGGACCTCGACACCCGGCAAGGCGTCGAAGGTGACGCTGATGTTCGTTACGAAGTCCGCATAGCCGATGAGGTTCTCCGGAATCGCCAGCGTCATCTCGATACTGCTCGAATCCAACAGCCTCAAGATAGGCTGCAGCGCTACGACCGTTTCGAAATTTTCTACGTAGGTCTCGACCACTTCGCCATCGAACGGCGCGGTGAGGCTCGTGTATCCTAGTCGGTCCCTGGCCGTTTGTGTGGTGGCCTCTGCCGAAGAAACGCCGGCTCGGGCCGCGTCGCGCGCCGCCAGCGCGAGATCGACCGCACGCTGGCTGGTGGCTCCGGGGTCTTCATCCTGTGCGCTTTTCAGGCGGTTGTAGTCGGCATCGGCTCCACGAAACGTCGCCTGTGCCGCCGCGAGCACGGATTCCACGTTCTTCAGTGTGACCTGGAAATCGTTGGGGTCGATGCGAGCGACTACGGCGCCGGAATCGACATTGTCCCCGACCTTTACGGGAAGTTCGATCAGCGGTCCGGAAACCCGGAATGACATGTTGGCCTCCTGTGAGGCCGCGGCAAGACCCGGGAAACTGCCCTCGGAGAGTCCACCCGGATCGCTGATCAGCAATGCCTTGACCGGTTTCGGCGGCGGTGGCGGTGCTTCCTCGGTGCAGCCTGTGATGATTAAAAGCGGAATTAGCAGTGCAGCGATACCTGCGACGAGGATTGAGGAGTAGTTACGATTCATAACGATTGCCTGTTTCTTTATCTGTCGGGTGTGCGCCATTTACCACGTTCGTCTTCCGCAACCGGGCGGGTTTCTTCTACTTCGAGCAGATCACCCCAGTTGGTTCGTTCACGCATGGCATCTTTGGATTCGGTGGAAATGAGGTCCTGCCCTTCCCTGATCTGCCAGCCACCGCCGAGTGAGCGGTAAACTGCAACGAGGTTCCTGGCGACCCTGCCTCGGGCGTCAGTCAGTAGTCCTTCCTGGAATAGCTGCGCTTCCTGGGCGAGCAGCACGCGCTCGAAGTCGGCGATGCCATCGCGATACTGGATATTGGCCAGGTCGACGGCTCTGCGCGCGCTTTCAGCTGCCTCTGCGAGAG
>Ga0255041_10000059_pt1 | contig 13857 bp, 10 predicted proteins | sample BC1_12_3_MG_FD_188630 | JGI IMG/M metagenome (GOLD analysis project Ga0255041, IMG submission 188630) | Seawater microbial communities from Strait of Georgia, British Columbia, Canada - BC1_12_3 | ecosystem: Environmental > Aquatic > Marine > Strait | place: Canada: British Columbia | collected... | reverse complement strand
ACCGGAAAGAAACCGATCCCGAGGCGCCGCAGCCAGCGATAGCCGCGCTCGGTGCATTGATGGACGTAGTACTCGGCCCAGCACTGCGGCCAGTGGTCTTCGGGCTCGAATTCTGCGAAGGCGCGCCAATCCTCGAGCGCCAGGTCGATGCTGTCGGCGACCTTCGCGCGTCGCTGCTCGGGCGTTCCGACGAAGAACATGCCGCCGAAGCTTTCCTTCGCCAGCCCGCCGAAGTTTTCTTCTTCGTCTCGATCGAGCAACAGCACCCGCCGCCCGGCCTCGAGCAGTTCGAGTGCGCAAACGATGCCGGCGATGCCGCCGCCGATGATGATGACGTCAACGGGGTCAGACCCCTGTGGATAACTGCGCATGGCGGATACGGTAAGTCAGGCAGTTATCCACAGGGGTCTGACCCCTTTTCGCTTTTAGGGTCTGACCCCATCTAACCCGTAATCTTCCGCACCAACGCACGCGCGATGACGCGCACCTGCTCGCGCAGCGGCAGGCGCTTTAGGTTGGTGCGTACCGCGCCGCGCGTGAATGCGGTGCGCTTCGTGTAGTCGATCATGACGTCGACGATGACCGGCCGGCCGGCGGCGGCCACGCGGTGTGCTTCGTCGATCGTGCGCTCGAGTGCATCGTCGGTACCGAGGCGCAGGTAGTGCGCGCCAGTCGCGACCGCAATTCCTTCGAGCCGCAGCGGCGGCAGTTCCGAGCAGGGCGTGCGATTGTAGGAAACTTCCTGCGCCTGCGCGATCTGCGAGAGGGCGCCGTCGTGAAACACGAAATAGCAGATCCCAACGCCCTGCGCGACCGCGGTCGCGATCTCCATGCAGGTCATTGCGAATGCGCCGTCGCCGACGATTGCGTTTACGTGCTTGCCGGGCCGCGCGAGAGCCGCGCCGATCGCCGCCGGCACGGCGTAGCCCATCGCATTGAAATCGGTCGGCAGTGCGACGCTTGCGGGTTCGCTTAGCGTGTAAAGCTCGGCCGCGAGATAGGTGTGGTTGCCGTCGTCAATTACCGTGAGTGCGTCGGGCGGCGTGCGCGCGCGCAGCGCATCGAAAAAGCGCGCCGGATTGACCCGACCCTTGCTGTCATGCGCGTACCACTCGGCGCGATACGCCGCCTTGTCGCGCCGGATGCGTTCCTGCAGCGCCGTGTCGGTCGCTCGCGGTTCGCCGCCGGCCTTCAACGCAAGCAGCAACGCTGTGCCCACTGCCGCGGCGTCGCCTTCGATCGTCACCTGCGCCGGGTAGTTGCGGTTGAACACGTTCGGATTGATGTCGACGTGGATCAGGTTCTCGGGCACCTTGGTACCGAAGCTGCCGGTGGCGATCTCCGCGAAGCGGGTTCCGATGGCGAGCAGGCAATCGCAATTCGAGAATGCGTTGCGTGCTGCGGGCACCGCAGCCGGGCCGAAGCCGAAGCCGACGTGGAGCGGATGGGTGCCGGGAAACACCGACAAGCCCTGCAAGGTCGTTGCCACTGGCGCCTGCAGGAATTCGGCGATTCCCTGGACCTCGCCGAGTGCGGCGTGCGCGCCCCAGCCCACGAACAGCCCGGGCCGGCGCGCCGCGCGCAGCCGCTCGACCGCGCTCGAGACCGCCGCCGCGTCGTGAATGCGCGCAGGCTCACCTTCGTCGTACTCGGGAATACTGTCCGCCTCTCCCGGGATCAGCATCAGGTTGACCGCCAATTCGACGAACACCGGGCCGGGCTCGCCCTGGGTCGCGATCCGGTAGGCCTCGTAGATCATCGGCTGCACCTCGCGGTGCGTCTTCGGCTGGAACGTCGCCTTGGTGATGCCGCGCATGAAGGCGTGCAGATCGATGTCGTGCAGCTGGTAACTGAAGGGCAGGTCGGTGCGGATGCCGCCCGAGATCACCAGCATGGGTATGCCCGCAAGAAAGGCTTCGGCAATACCGCTTGCGGCGTGGGTGAGGCCCGAGGCCGGCACGAGGGCGAGGGTGCCCACGCTACCCGAGAGCCGGCTCATTGCATCGGCCATGTACGCCGCCGAGAGCTCGTGCGTCACGAGCACCGGCGCAATCGTCTCCGAGGCGTTCAGATCGTCGTACAGCTCGGTGTTGTGGACACCTGGAATGCCGAACGTGTACCGCACCCCGAGCTGCTCGAGCGCGCGGGTTGCAAGCCAGGCGGCCGTTTTCCTCATCACCAGTACCCGTCGAGGGTGCGTGAGCGGATTTTACTTCGCGGTACCATCGCGGATTTTCGGCCTCGAGAGGAGCCCTGCGCGTGATCGTCGTCTGCCTGGATCTGGAAGGTGTGCTGGTCCCGGAAATCTGGATCGAGGTGGCCAAGCGCACCGGGGTCGAGGCGCTCGCGCGCACGACGCGAGACGAGCCCGATTACGACAAATTGATGCGCTACCGGCTCGAAATTCTGGCGCGCGAGAAGATGCGGCTTGCAGACATCGAAACCGTGATTGCCGGCATGGGTCCGCTTGCGGGCGCGCCCGAATTCCTCGACGCGCTGCGCCAGCGCCATCAGCTGGTCATCCTTTCGGACACCTTCTACGAGTTCGCCCGCCCGCTGATGCGCCAGCTCGGGTCGCCGATCCTTCTCTGCCACCGGCTCGAGGTCGATGTCGATGGCTTCGTTTCCAACTACCGCCTGCGCATGCCCGATCAGAAGCGCTCGGCGGTCGAGGCCTTCCGTGGCCTCAACTTCGCGGTTGTGGCGGCGGGCGATTCCTACAACGACACCTCGATGCTGGCGGCCGCGAACGCGGGCATCTTCTTCCGGCCGCCGGCATCGATCGCGGCAGAGTTTCCGCAGTATCCGGTCACGCAGGACTATGCCGCGCTCGGCGCGGCGATAGAGCAGGCGGCCGCCCGGCTGCCGGCTTGAACCGCGTGGACGTCCTCCCCAGGCGAGATCGTCGCCGTTGTCCGCGTCGCGGAGAACAACATTGAAACGCCGGATGCGACGCGAGGATTGATCGTGCACGGTGGGCGCCGGATTCGATGCTACGGCGCGCCGGTTGTTTGCCGGATTCAAGTCAGGACGTTTTTACGTAGCTTGCTTCAAGGCAGACGTTGACCAGCGCTTGTCGCCCCTCGTCGCGCACCACGCGTAGCGCACGCTCGAGCGCCGGAATGACGTCGCCCGGCGCGGTGACGCGCTCGCCGTAGCCGCCGCTCGCTTCGACGACCTTCTCGAAGCGCGGTGAAGGTTCGAGCGTCGCGATCGGTGGGCGCGCCATCTTCGCCGCGTAGCCCTGCGGGTACATGCCGAGCGTTGCGCGATGCACGGCCGCCCAGCGCGCATTGTTGAAGATGACGAACAGCACCGGCAGGCGCAGCGACTCCGACGCGAAGTGGCCCGGCGTCGGATTGCCGAACATGTAGGCGCCGTCGCCCAGCGTGCAGATCACGCAGCGCTCGGGTGCCGCCAGCTTGGCACCGAGCGCCGCGCCCAGACCCCAGCCCAGGCCGCCTGCCGGCGAGGCGGCGAAATAGCGCCCGGACTCGGCGATCGTCATCTCCTCGAGCACCAGCGGATACTCGTTGACGAGAATCGCGTCGGCCGGCATCACATGATTGAGGCAGGCCGAGAGCCACTTTCCAGTGAGCGCATCGGGCACCCGGGCTGCGCCGCCGCGCGCCGCGAGACGCGCGGATGTGCAGCGTTCGCCGACCGTAGTCCGGCGCGCCGCGCGTTTGGTCTCGTCCGGGGCGAGCTGGAGCGTGCGCTCGCGCAATGCGTCTAGCGTCGGCGCAACGACCCCGGTGAGCGCGATGTCGCTGCGGAACCCGCGCAGCGGGTAGCGGGAAAACAGTGGATCGGTTCCGATGTGCACGATCCGCGCCTCGGGCGCCGGCGCGCCCTGCACCGGGATCCAGGGTACGTCGCAGTCGACGACGAGCACGAGGTCTGCCTTGGGCAGCAGGGCGTGCGGGTCCCAGCCGGCCTGCATCGGGTGCTCGGTCGGCAGCGCGAGATAGCGTGGACGGTAGTGGACGACCGGGATCGCGAGGGTTTCCGCGAAGCGCGTGAGCGCGCCTGCGCCGGCTTCGGTGCGCCCCGCGTTCGCCGTGATTAGGAGTGGCGATTCGGCGCCTGCGAGGCGTTGCGCGACCTCGTCGAGAGCCGCCGGATCGGCCGCGGGGGGCGTGGCGGGCGCAAGGCTCGGGCGGGCCTGCGGCCGGTGCCGGTTCGATGCGCCGAGCATCTCGCGCGGCAGCGAAAGGTACACCGGCCCGCGCGGCTCGGACATGGCGATCGCGAGCGCGCGGTCGACCACCGTCTCGACCTGGTCGGGATGGCGCAGTTCGTAGTCCCATTTCACGAACTCGCGCAACATGGCGCCCTGGTCGAAATGCTCCTGCGCCCAGTGGATGAAGTTGTTCCGCGCGCCCGGCAGGGCCGCCTCGCCGCCGCCTTCGGTGAGCGGCGTTCGCCCCGCGCAAATGAGGATTGGCATGTTCTGCCGCGCCGCATTGATTGTGCCGTTCAGCAGGTTCGCCGACCCGACGCCGACGTGTACCATCATCGCCTGCGGCCGGCCGCTCACCATGGTGTAGCCGTGCGCCATGGCGATGCCCAGATTCTCGTGCGGTGCGATGACGGGCGTCGGCAACCGCGAGCCGAGCGCCTCGCCACGCGCATAGCTTTCCGCAATCGGTGCGAAATCGGTCCCGCCGTTAAGGAAGAAATAGTCGATCCCGCGCGCCGCCAGCACGCCGAGAAATGCATCGGCCGCGGTCTCCGGGGTGAATTCGCTGTCGCGGGCACGCGTCATGAAAAATCCTCAGGTTACCGACATCGCGGGTCCGGGCCTGATCGTGCGCGAGACCATGCGCGCGCGCCGGACCTCCACGACGGGCTGATCAACCCTTCAGCTGCAGGCTCTTGTACTCGAGGAACTCTTCAAGCCCGTAGACGCCCGCCTCGCGGCCGTGGCCGGATTGCTTGAATCCGCCGAAGGGGGCGTTCATGTTGAACGCGCCGCCGTTAACGTCGACCTGCCCGGCGCGTACGCGCCGGGCCACCTTCTGCGCACGTGCGTCGTCTTTCGACCAGACCGCGCCCGCCAGACCGTAGGGCGTGTCGTTCGCGATCCGGATCGCGTCCTCCTCGTCCTTGTAGGTGATGATCGAAAGCACGGGTCCGAAAATTTCCTCCTGCTCGATGGTCGATCCCGGCTTCACCTTGCCGAACACGGTCGGCTTGACGAAATAGCCGCCCGGCAGGCCTTCGGGCGCCTCGGCGCCGCCGGCCACCAGCACGGCACCTTCCTCGATGCCCTTCTTGATGTAGCCGCGCACGCGCTCGAGCTGCGCGCTCGACGTGAGCGGGCCAAGTCTGGTGGATTCGGACAGGGGGTCACCGAGCGTGAAGCCGTTGGCGACCTCGGCCGCGACCTTCGCAGCCTCGTCGTATTTCGACTCCGGTACCAACATGCGCGTGAGCGCGGTGCAGGTCTGGCCCGAGTTCAGGTAGCAGCCGCTCACCGTCGACTTCACCGCGGTTGCCAGATCGGCATCGTCGAGAATGACCGACGCGCTCTTGCCGCCGAGCTCGAGGGCGACCCGTTTTACGGTCTGCGAGGCGACTTCCGAGATGCGCTTGCCCGCGCGCGTCGAGCCGGTGAACGAGATCATGTCGACCTGCGGGTGCTTGACCAGCGCTTCGCCCGCCGTCGGTCCGAATCCGGTGACCAGATTGAACACGCCCTTCGGCAAGCCGACCGATTCGATCACCTCGGCGAGCGTGAACGCGTTGAACGGTGCCACCTCCGAGGGCTTGAGTACGACCGTGCAGCCGGCGGCGAGCGCCGCCGCCACCTTGAGCGCAATCTGGTGCAGGGGGTAATTCCACGGCGTGATGGCGCCGACCACACCGACCGGCTCGCGCACGACGACCGAGTTGCCGACGGTCTCCTCGAACTTGAAGCCTTTGACGAGCTTCGCGTAGTTCGCGAAGTTCGCGATCGGCAGCCCGGCCTGGATGCGCCCGGCGAGCTTGATCGGCATGCCGACTTCCCGCGCGATCAGCTGCGCCAGTTCTTCGCCGCGCGCCTTGAGGCCCGCGGAGATTTTCTCGAGGATTTCGGCGCGCTTGTCGACCGGGGTCTGGCTCCAGCCGTCGAGCGCGGCGCGCGCAGCGGCGACCGCGGTGTCGATGTCTTTCTCGCCGCCGGCCGGCACGCGGCCCATGACCTCGCCGGTCCCGGCGTTGTGTACGTCGATCGCCTCCTGGGTGGAGGGCGCGACCCATTGGCCGCCGATGAAAAACTTGTCGCGATTGATCATGTGGTGCCTCGAGGAATGAAGTCGCGGCTGCGGAGCGCAGACCGCGTAACGGGTCATCAGGAAGATTGGATTTTACTGGCAATCGATTCGGTCTTGCGCGCCGACCTTGCCGCGCCCGCCCCCGTTTCGCAGTGTTCGTCTGGCGATCCGGAGACGGGGAAGCTACAGTGGGGTTTTCTCTCAGGGGAGGCACCACCGATGGGACAGCTTGACGGACGCGTGGCGATTGTCACCGGCTCGGGGCGCGGGATCGGGCAGAACATCGCGCTGCGTCTGGTGCGCGACGGTGCGGCGGTCGTGATCAGCGACATCGACGAAGCGCCGGCGATGGAAACGGTTGCGCAGATCGAGAAGCAGGGCGGCCGCGCGATCGCCTGCGTCGGCGACGTCACCGCGAAGGACTTCGGCGAGCGGATCGTCAAGGCCGCGGTCGACGCCTTCGGCGGCTGCCACATCGTCGTCAACAACGCCGGCTACACCTGGGACAGCGTGATCCAGAAGATGTCCGACGAGCAGTGGTACGCGATCATCGATGTGCACCTCACCGCGCCGTTTCGCATCCTGCGCGCCTTCCAGCAGCACTTCCGTGCGGTAGTCGACGAAGAGCGCAAGGCGGGCACGCGCATCATGCGCAAGGTCGTCAACATCTCCTCGACCTCGGGCGTGAACGGCAACGCCGGACAGTCGAATTACTCCTCAGGCAAGGCGGGCATCATCGGCCTCACCAAGGCGTTGTCCAAGGAGTGGGGTCGCTACGACGTGACGGTGAATGCGGTCGCATTCGGCTACATCCAGACCCGGCTGACCACGCCGCTGCAGGAGGGCGAGGCGGGCGAGATCGAGGTCCAGGGGCGCAAGGTCAAGGTCGGCATCCAGGGCGGGCGGATCGCGGCGATGAATCAGATGATCCCGCTCGGGCGCGGCGGAACGCCCGAGGAGGCCGCCGGCTCGGTGTTCCTGTTCTGCAGCCCAGACAGCGATTACGTCTCGGGCCAGTGCCTGGTGGTGAACGGCGGGCTCTAGCCTGCTGCGCTTCGGTCAGCGCGTGAGTGGAAACGAAAGGACACCGCCGATGAATGCACTAACAGCAAACCTGGCCAGTCGAGCCAGCCGAGACGAGCTCGAGGCCTTCCGCGGCACCGTGCGGCGGTTCTACGAGGGCGAAGTCATGCCCGAGCGCGAGCGTTACGCGGCGCAGGGCCATGTTGATCGCGAACTCTGGAACCGCGCCGGCGCGCTCGGATTGCTGCTGCTCGACGTGCCCGAGGCCTACGGCGGCGCGGGTGGCTCGGTCGAGCACCTCGCGGTCATGGTCGAGGAGGCTGCGCGCGCCATCGACTCGGCGCTCGGATTTTCGGTGCATTCGATCGTCTCGCAGTACCTGCTGGCCTACGCGAGCGAGGCGCAAAAGCGGCGCTGGCTGCCCGCGATGGCCCGGGGCGAGCTGGTTGGCGCGATCGCGATGACCGAGCCGGACGCCGGATCGGACCTGCAGGGCATCCGTACCCAGGCGCGCCGCGACGGCGACCACTACGTCATCTCGGGCCAGAAGACTTTCATCACCAACGGCCATCACGCGGATTTGGTGATCATCGTGTCGAAAACCGATCCGCGCGAGGGCGCGAAAGGCGTTTCGCTGATCGTCGCCGAGGCGCAGGATCTCGCAGGCTTCCGGCGTGGGCGCATCCTCGACAAGATGGGGCAGAAGGCGCAGGACACGACCGAGTTGTTCTTCGACGAGATGCGCGTGCCGGCGGAGAATCTGCTCGGCGGCGAGGAAGGTCGCGGCTTCGCGCAACTGATGAACCAGCTGCCCTACGAACGCATGATTGTCGCCTATCGCGCCGTCGGCGCGATGGCCCGCGCGGTCGAACTGGCGACCGAGTACGCAAAGGCGCGGCGCGCGTTCGGGAAGTCGCTGATGGACTTGCAGAACACGCGCTTCACGCTCGCCGAATGCGCGACCGAGGTGTCCGTGGCACGTGCCTTTGTGGCCGAGTGCCTGGAAAAGCTCCTCGACGGCAGCCTGGATGCGCCCACGGCCTGCATGGCGAAGTGGTGGACGACCGACCGGCAGTGCACGATCACCGACCGCTGCCTGCAGCTCTTCGGCGGCTATGGCTACATGAACGAGTACCCGATCGCGCGCCTGTACACCGAAGCCCGGGTACAGCGCATCTACGGCGGCACCAACGAGATCATGAAAGAAGTGATCGCCCGCAGCCTCTGAGCGGGCCGGGCAGACCAGCCCGAGACGCTTTCGCCCGGCGCGTCGCCCGGCGCCGACAGACTCCACGCTGTCGGAGGCTCGTTTCAAACCGTCGCCGCGACGCAAACCATTGATTCCGGACAAGAGTCACATCCCTTGACGCTATTTAGCGGCTATACTTCGTGCAATTTCTAGATTTATCTATTTGGAGCATTGAAGGACATGGCAAAACGCGGCAAAGCGGTGATCGCCCGCGAACTCAATAAGCCGGTACTCGTTGAGGAGGTCGAATTCGCCTCGCCGAAGCGCGGCGAGGTGATGGTGAAAATTTCTGCGGTCGGCGTGTGCCATTCGGACCTCTCGGCGACCAACGGGACCATTTCACTGCCGCTGCCGCTCATCCTTGGCCACGAGGCCGCGGGGGAGGTCGTCGAGGTCGGCGACGGTGTGACCGCGCTTGCGCTTGGCGATCACGTGGTTTCCAACTGGATTTACATGTGCGGGCGCTGCCATTACTGCAACATCGGGCGCCCGGTTCTGTGCAACCTGCAGGCCAAGGCGCTGTCGACCCTGCCCGACGGCAGCTTGCGCACCCAGGACGCGAAGGGTAAGCCGCTCAACATATTTTCCGGCGTCGGCGTGATGGCCGAATACGCCGTCGTGCATGCCGACAACCTGGTCAAGATCGATGCCGGCGTGCCGCTCGACTGTGCCGCGCTGGTCGGCTGTGCCGTCACCACGGGCGTCGGCGCCGTCTTCAATACCGCCAAGGTCGAGCCGGGATCCTCGGTCGGCGTCTGGGGCTGCGGCGGCGTGGGGCTAAACGTGGTCCAGGGCGCGGCGATCGCCGGCGCCACGCAAATAGTCGCAATCGACACCGCGGAATCGAAACTCGCCTATGCGAAGCAGTTCGGGGCAACCGAGACGATCCTCGCCAAGCCGGGCGAGGACCTGACCAAGGCGATCAAGAAAGCAACCGGCGGCGGATTCGACTACGCATTCGAGTGTGTCGGCAGCGGTGAGCTCGCCGCGGCGGCGTACAAGGCGATCCGTAAGGGCGGCGTCGCCGTCGTCGTCGGTGTCGCGCGGCCCGGCGAATCGACCTCGGTGCGCACGATGACGCTGCCGTTCGAGGAAAAAACGCTCACCGGAAGCTACTTCGGGTCGGCGCGTCCGCGCGAGGACTTCCCGCGCATGCTCGGCCTGTACGCGGCGGGCAAGCTCAAGCTCGACGAGCTGATCACCAAACGCTATCGGATTGACGAGGCGCCGCAGGCCTTCGCCGACCTCGAGTCGGGAAAGAATGCGCGTGGCGTCATCGTCCTCTAGCCGCCGGACCCCTCCGCCGATGAGCGTTGCAGCCTCCAAGAGACCACAGCTCGCCAGCGCGGTCGGACGTGCTGCCCACATCCTCGTGGTCGACGATCAGCGCGCCAACGTCGAGATGGCCGCCGAGCTGCTGCGGGTGCGCGGCTACGAGGTCGATATCGCGCTCTCAGGCGAGCAGGCGCTCGAGCGCGTGCGCGCCGCGCCACCGGATCTCCTCGTCATGGACATCGTGATGCCGGGACTCGACGGCTACGAGGTCTGCCGTCGGCTGCGTGCGCAGGAAGCCACCGCGTTGCTGCCGATTGTGCTCGTCACCTCGCTCGACCCGCAGGCCGAACGGCTCAAGGGGATCGAGGCCGGGGCGGACGATTTCCTTTCCAAGCCGGTGAACTGGCCGGAGCTTTTTGCGCGTGTGCGCGCGCTGCTGCGCGTCAAAGCGCTGCAGGACGAGGTGCGCCACCAGGCCGCAGAGCTGCGCGATTGGAACGCGAAGCTCGAAGACCGCGTGCGCAAGCAGGTTTCGGCGATCGAGCGCCTCGGGCGCCTAAAGCGCTTCTTCGCACCGCAGGTCGCCGAGGCGATCGTCGCTGGCGGCGAGGAATTGCTGGCACCGCACCGTCGCGAGATCACCGTGGTGTTCCTCGATCTGCGGGGCTTCACTGCGTTCACCGACCGCGCCGATCCGAGCGACGTCGTCGACCTGATGCGCGCCTACCACGCCTCGATGGGGCGCATCGTCGACAGCTATGGCGGGACACTCGAGCACTTCGCGGGCGACGGCGTACTGATCTTCTTCAACGATCCGGTGCAGATCGAAAAGCCCGCCGAGCGCGCCGTGAACATGGCGCTCGAGTTACAAACGGCGTTTCAGCCGATTGCGCGGGCCTGGGTGGAGCGCGGCTACACGGTCGGGCTCGGCATCGGGATTGCACAAGGCGAGGCCACGCTCGGCGTGATCGGCTTTGAAAGCCGCTGGGAGTATGCCGCAATCGGCAACATTCCAAATCTTGCCGCACGCCTGTGCGGCGAGGCGCGCGCCGGGGAAATCTTCATCGACGGGCAAACCGAGCGCGACATCTCGTATGTGGCGGTGACCGAATCGGTGGAGCCGCTGCAGCTGCGCGGATTCCAGCAGCCGATCATCGCGTTTCGTCTGCTTGGAATGCACGCCGACTGACCTTGTTCGCGCGCGCCGTGCAGGAAACGCCTGGAGTTCGCGCCATGCCTGAGCGCGCAATGCCTGAGACCATCGGCAAGTACCGTATCGTGCGGCCGCTCGGCAAGGGCGCGACGGGAACCGTGTATCTCGCCGGCGACCCCTTTTCCGAGCGCGAAGTCGCGATCAAGGTCATGGAGGAGCAGGTCGGCATGTCTGCCGACGATGCCCGTCGTCAGCAGCGCTTCTTCCAGACCGAGGCGGCGCTCGCCGGGAAACTGCGCCATCCGCACATTGCCACCATCCTGGACGCGGGCGTCGAGGGCGACACGCGCTATCTCGTCATGGAGTTCATCGACGGCGGCAGCCTGTTCGAGCACTGCGATTCGGCGAAGCTGCTTGCCGTGCCGAAGGTCATCGAGATCGGCTTCAAGTGCTGCAAGGCGCTCGAGTACGCGAATCAGATTGGCGTCGTGCACCGCGACTTGAAACCCGCAAACATCATGCTGACGCGGGGCTTCGATATCAAGATCTCGGATTTCGGCGCGGCGATGTTCGACCGTGCCGAGACGACGCAGGTGCTCGGCGTCGGTTCGCCGGCCTACATGTCACCCGAGCAGATTCAGGGCGAGACACTCAATTTCCAAACCGACATTTTTTCGCTCGGCTGCGTGCTCTTTCACCTGCTCACCGGGCGGCGACCGTTCATTGCGGCCACCGTGAACGAGTTGACGCGGCAGATCGTCGAATTGAACCCCCCGCCGCCGAGTACGCTGCGCAGCGAGGTGCCGGTGGCGCTCGACGCGATCATCGCGCGCGCGCTGGCGAAGAGCCGCGAGCAACGCTATTCGACCTGGGCCGAAATGGCGAACGCGCTCGAGGCCCTGCTCGTCTCACATTCGGGCGAGACGCCGGGGCTTACCGAGGCCGAGCGCTTCAACGCAATGCGACGGCTCGCGTTCTTCGAGGCGTTCGGCGAAGTCGAACTGTGGGACGTGCTGCGCTGCGCCGCCTGGCGCCGGTTCGAGACCGGCGAGGACCTGATCCGCGAGGGCGAGCACGACGCGGGTTTTTACCTGCTGGCCTCGGGAATGGCGAAGGTGACGAGCCGGGGCGAGCTGCTCAACATCGTCAGCCCGGGCGAGAGCGTCGGCGAGATGTCGGTCATTCGACGCAACGGCCAGGCGCGCATGGCAACGGTCACCGCCAACGAGCCGAGCTGGGCGATCGGGCTCACCCTAGAAGACCTCGATGCGCTGCCGAGCGAGGTGCGGGCCCGCTTCAACGAGGCGTTCCTCGCGCTCCTCGTCGACCGGATCTCGCTCGTCTCCGGGCGCCTGCTGCACGCGCTGCAGGAAAAGAAGATCGGCGCGCCCTAAGGGGTCAGACCCCATTCTTTAGGGTCAGACCCCTTTTGGTGAGCGACGGCCGACGATCTTCTAAAAAGAGGTCTGACCCTTTTTAAAGGGGTCTGACCCCTTTTGCATCTCGACCGCGGGACCAACATAGACCATAACCCGCTCCGGGTTACGCTGCGAACCGCAGCGATCGAATCCGCGACAAAGACGTATCCTCAGAGTCGCTGCTTCCCGGATCGAAACGATGAATTGGATGACTGAGCGACGCTGGGTCACGCCGGCCGTAGTCCTCACCTTCGGCAGTTTGGTGCTGCTGCTATCGATGGGGATCCGGCATGGCTTCGGCCTGTTCCTGCAGCCGATGTCGCTCGAGCACGGTTGGGGACGGGAGGTGTTCTCGCTCGCCATTGCGCTGCAGAACATCGTCTGGGGGCTTGCGCAGCCGTTCACCGGAATGATCGCCGACCGCTTCGGGGCCGGACGCGTGGTGTTCGTTGGTGCCCTACTCTATGGCGCTGGTCTTTGGCTAATGTCGAGCTCGGGCACACCGGGAGAGCTCTATCTGAGCTCGGGTCTGCTCATCGGACTCGGGCTCTCGGGCACCACCTTCAGCGTCGTGTTCGGGGTCATCGGCCGGTACACCACGCCCGAAAAGCGCTCGATGGCGCTCGGCATCGCCGGCGCGGTTGCGTCCTTCGGTCAGTTCGCGATGGTCCCCGGCAGTCAGGCGCTTATCGCCTCGGGCGGCGCGATGTTCGCGCTCATGGTGCTCGCCGTTGTGGCGCTCCTGATGGCGCCGTGCGCGGCCGCGCTCGCGGAGGATCCATCGTCGCATCCGCACGCCGTGCACCAGTCGATCGGTGAGGCATTGCGCGAAGCGGCCGGGCATCGTGGATTCTGGTTGTTGCTCCTCGGCTTTTTCACCTGCGGCTTTCAGGTCGTATTCATCGGATCACACCTGCCGGCCTATCTTGTCGATGGCGGCCTGACGGCGCGCGACGGCATGCTCGCGCTCGCGATGGTGGGATTGTTCAACATCGTTGGCAGCTTTGGCGCTGGCTACCTCGGTTCGCGCTATAGCAAGAAGAATCTGCTCGCGATGATCTACTTCGCGCGCACCGCGGCGGTGACGATGCTCCTTGTGCTGCCCCTCACGAGCACCACCGCGATTGCCTTCGGTATTGCGATGGGTTTGCTTTGGCTCGGCACGGTACCGCTCACCAATGGCGTGGTCGCGCAGGTCTTCGGCGTGCAGCACCTCGCGATGCTCTCGGGCTTCGTCTTTTTCAGCCACCAGGTGGGGAGTTTCCTCGGCGCCTGGCTCGGCGGATGGCTGTTCGACCGCACCGGGTCCTACGACGTGGTGTGGATCATCTGCGCGGCGCTCGGCATCGTGGCTGGACTGCTCAACCTGCCGATCGACGAGCGTCCGGTAACGCGAACGGCAGCAGCTTAGCGGGGTCAGACCCCTTTTAAAAAGGGTCGGCCTCCTTTTAAAAAGGGTCGGCCTCCTTTTAAAAAGGG
>Ga0255041_10000056_pt1 | contig 14053 bp, 11 predicted proteins | sample BC1_12_3_MG_FD_188630 | JGI IMG/M metagenome (GOLD analysis project Ga0255041, IMG submission 188630) | Seawater microbial communities from Strait of Georgia, British Columbia, Canada - BC1_12_3 | ecosystem: Environmental > Aquatic > Marine > Strait | place: Canada: British Columbia | collected... | reverse complement strand
CTACCTCCCTCGGGTCCCGTCCCCCCTCTACGGGATCGACCGAATATACCCGAGTAAGGCCCCCGGACGCGAAAAAGCAAATTTCGCCCTGCGGCTCAGCCCGTACAGGCGGGCAACATGAGCGCCTGCAGAACCTCCGCCGTGCGGGTGCTCTGTACGAATGCGACCACGCCGGATGCCCCGGGCGCCACCGCCCGCGGCAGCGCCAGCCGATGGCGCTGGGTCACAGCACCCTTGGGTCCGAGCGGAATGGGGCCCGTCGAGCCGAACGCGACGTGATCATGCACGAGCGAACGGCCCTCGTTCTCCCCCGCCGCCACCTGGGTCGTCAGCTGGTTCGCATAGGCGGCAAGGTGCAGGGTGTAGGACGTCGGACCCGACTGCGGCACCGTGCTGAGCAGCGCGGCACGAACCTCGACGTCGATCGCGGTGTCCGACCGGCCAAGGATCGAAAGCGCGATCTCCGCGCGTGCCGGGCGGGCGTTTACCCGGGCGACCGCGTCGTCGAGCCCGCCACCCGACCAGCGCCGGAAGTCCTCGCCCTGAACGAGCACCTGTGGGGTATAGACGACCGGCTCGCGCCGGATTTGGGCCAGATCTCTCTGGCGTGCAGAGAACCCGGCCTGGGCAAAACGGTCCTTCCAGCCGATGTAGTCCCAGTAGTCAACGTGCCACGCGATCGGCACCACCCGCGCCGGTACCGCAGGACCCGTGCCGAGCGCCGAAAGCCATCGATCAGCCGGTGGGCAGCTGCTGCAGCCCTCCGACGTGAACAGTTCGACCAGCACATTCGTACGCTCTGCGGTGGCCGCGCTGCAAGCAGACCCCTGTGCACGCGCTGCGCCTGAGAGCCCGACCAGGGCACAGACGACGAGCAAGGCCTGTACGCGCTTCATTTTTTGTAGATCTCCGTCTTTGGATTGAACACCAGCCAGGCAAACGCGAAATGGATCCCGCCCACCGCAGGCGTAAGCCGCGAGCCCTTCAACGGGCCCGCGACCGCCCGCCCGAGAAGATCCCACTCGGAACCGGTATTGCGATCGACCACGCGCTTGCCGCGCAGTTCGAATTCGAGGGTCTGAGCGCCAAGGCGGCGCGAGAACGCGTTCGCCGACGGGATGCGCCGCGAGGCCTTGATCTCCGATTGATCGAGCACCGAAAGCGTGCCCGCGCGCGACAGCACGACGACTGGCGCGCCGCCCAGCGTGTCGTTTATGACCGGTGTGCCTGCAAGCACGCTGAACGGATACACGCGGTGCACGCCACCCGCGCTGATGCTGACTACGCGTTCCATCGGTGGCAGGCGCGCGTCCGCCGCGGTCGTCAACAGGAACGGCGACTGATTGATGTCGTCATAACCTGCGTACGGGTTGCGACCATAGGGGCGGTCAAATCCGGTGTTCCGCGAAAGCACACGCCCATCCGGCCATGCCGCGCGAAAGTCGTCGAACGAGACGATCTGTGATTCGACCTTGCGCAGCGCCGTACCCGCGTGGCGGCCGATGATCCCGGTGCCGGTGAATTGCTGCCACCAGGTCTCCGACTGGCGGTCGTACATCACCAGGTCCGAGTAGCGCAGCTTTCCCGTGGTCCCGAAGTCGACCTCCGCGCCCGCAACGCGCCGCTCGAACACGATCGACGCGTTGCACAGCGGGCAGAACGTGACCGCGATCGGCGTATCGGCGAGCCGGTCGTTGACGATCTCATGCCAGATCAGGACCGAAAGCGGGTAGGCCTTGGCGCGCCCGTTCAACTCGAGCGCGATGACGGGCTCGCGGGGATCGAGCCAGCCTGCGGCCGCGTCCACCGACTCAAAGCGTGGCCGATCGATCGCCGGGATGCCATTCTTCGGCGGCCCGCCGGACTGAATATCCTGCAACGGCACCGTACGGCGCGCAAAATCGGTGCGCGGCCATTCCTGCTTCCAATACGCAATCAGCGCGTCGTCGGAGGCGGCCTGTACCGCCGGCACCAGGCCCAGGAACGCGGCCAGAACGACGGTCGCCGCCATGAGCAATTTGCTGCGGCGCAATAGTCGCCTTGGGCTCCGCATCCTGTCCACCTCGTGAGTACGCGCTGTGCTTGGTCTGCGACAACAGTCCAAGCATGACAGCTCGCGCGAAACGACGCCTCAGGCCGACCGCCAGCGCCCGGCACGCGCGGCGCGGCGACCGGGTTAGGTACTCGAGGGTTCGTTTGCCCGGCCGCGTTCTGGACCGGGGGTGGCGGCGGCGGCGCCGCGCTCGCCTTTGAACATCGAGGGCGCAAGCGCGTGGCGGTCAAGCAGCCGATAAAACTCCGTGCGGTTGCGCCGCGCGAGGCGCGCCGCATGCGTCACGTTGCCTTCGGTAATTTTCAGTATTTGCACGAGGTAGTCGCGCTCGAAGCCGCGGCGCGCTTCGTCCAGCGGCGTGAGCGACGCCGGCACGCCGCCGAGCGCCCGTCGCACGAGTTCGGCCGAGATCACGTCGCCGACCGCAAGCGCTGCAGCCTGCTCGACGACGTTTTGCAGCTGGCGCACGTTGCCCGGCCAGGGTGCGCCGATGAGGTGCTCGGTTGCCTCCGTCGCGAGCTCCAGCCGCGGCCGCTCGTAGCGCGCCGCAAGGCGCGCGAGAAAATGCTTAGCCAGAAGCGGGATGTCTTCGCGGCGCTCGGCAAGCGCAGGGAGCGTGAGCGTGACGACGTTTAGCCGGTAATAGAGGTCCTCGCGGAACGCGCGGGCGGCAATGCGCTCTTCGAGCTTGCGGTGGGTCGCGGAAACGATGCGCACGTCGACTTTGACGGCTTCGTTTGCACCCACGGCGCGAACCGCACCCTCCCCGAGCGCACGCAGGAGCTTGCCCTGGATCGCGCCCGGCATGTCACCGACTTCGTCTAGCAAAAGGGTCCCGCGGTCGGCGGACTGGAACAGGCCGATGCGGTCCTGCGTCGCCCCGGTAAAGGCGCCGCGCCGATGGCCGAACAGTTCCGATTCGAACAGCCCTTCCGGAATCGCCGTGCAGTTCACCGCCACATAGGGCGCGCGGGCGCGCCGGCTCGCATAGTGGATCGCGCGCGCGAGCAACTCCTTGCCCGACCCGCTCGGACCCAGAATGCAGACATTCGCATCGGTCGCGGCCACGCGCTCGACCTGCGCAAGAACATCCTCCATCAAGGGTGATCGCGTCAGGATGTCGCTGCGCCAAGGTGCGGTCGACCCCGACGCGGTGGGCAATACGCGCAGCGCTTCCGAGAGCGCCGTAAGCACCGCCTGCCCGTCGAATGGCTTGGGTAGAAACTCGATCACGCCGCGCTTGATTGCATCCACCGCATCCGGGATCGTGCCATGCGCGGTCAGCACGATCACCGGCAGCGAAGGCGCTGCGGTTTGAACCGCGTCGACCAGCGCCAGACCCTCGGCACCCTGCCCCGGAAGATCGGTGATCACCGCGCGCGGGCGCGCGACTGCGATCTGTACGAGCGCGGTTTTCAGGGTGGCAGCCACCACGACCTCGTAGCCTGCGGCGTGCAGGCGTGAGCTGAGAAGCTGCACTTCATCCCGATCGTCGTCGATCAGGAGCACGCGCGGGCGCTCGCGGCTCATGCGCTCACCTGCGGCTCAATACCCGCCTCAGCGCAGCCCGCTGCGCAATGCCTCTGACGATGCCCGTTGGTCATATCCATATAATCGGCGCAAAGGATTGTACGGGGTAGGGCGAATGTCACAGTCGCTGGAAGGAGAGGCCAGGAAACCGCCACCTGTGGTCAGCACGCGGCCGGCGGTCGGCGGCGAACGCCGCCCCCAGCTGTGTCTTGTCGCCGCGCTGGCATCGAACGGCGTCATCGGCAGCGACGGCCGACTACCATGGTACCTGCCCGAAGACCTGAGACACTTCAAGGCCCTCACCCTGGGCCATCCGGTCATCATGGGCCGGCGCACCTGGGAATCGATCGGCAAGCCATTGCCGGGCCGCGAGAACATCGTCGTGTCGCGGCAGCGCGCCTACGATGCCCCCGGCGCGCATGTCTGCGCCGCGCTCGACGAATCCCTCGCGCGATGCGCGGACGCGCCGATCGCATTCGTCATTGGCGGCGCCAATCTCTATGCGGCCGCCCTGCCGATCGCAGACCTGCTCGAATTGACCGAAATCAGCCGCGCCTTTCGTGGCGATACGCGGTTCCCCGCCTTTGATCGCAGCGCCTGGCGCGAGACCGGGCGCGAGCCACACACCAGCGCTGAGGGCCTGCGGTTCGACTTCGTGCGCTACGCGCGCGTCGCGGTCAAATCCGCGGCAGCGTGACACCGCGCTGCCCCTGATACTTGCCGCCGCGGTCGCGGTACGAGGTTTCGCAGACCTCGTCCGACTCGATGAAGATGACTTGCGCCACGCCTTCGTTGGCGTAGATCTTGGCCGGCAGCGGGGTCGTATTGGAGAACTCGAGCGTCACGTGCCCCTCCCACTCCGGTTCGAGCGGCGTCACGTTGACGATGATCCCGCAGCGCGCGTAGGTCGATTTACCGAGGCAGATGGTGAGAACGTTGCGCGGGATCCTGAAGTACTCGACTGTGCGCGCAAGCGCGAAAGAGTTCGGCGGGATTACGCATACCGCCCCCTGGTAGTCCACGAACGATTTTTCGTCGAATCCCTTGGGGTCGACGATGATCGAGTTGATGTTGGTAAAGATCTTGAATTCCTCGGAACAGCGGATGTCGTAGCCGTAGCTCGAGGTGCCGAAGGACACGACACGCGAGCCGTCGACCTCGCGCACCATATCGGGCTCGTACGGCTCGATCATGCCGGTGTCACGCACCATGCGGCGAATCCATTTATCCGATTTGATCGTCATGTGTTCTGCACGACGATGTTCGGAAACTTTGCCGTCATGTCCTTCTGCGTCTCGGCAATTTTCACTGCGCTGCGCCGCGCGATGCGCCGGTAGATTTCGGCGATCTTGCCTTCGGGATCGGCGACCACCGTGGGCCGGCCCGAATCGGCCTGCTCGCGAATGCTGGCGTCCAGCGGGAGTTGCCCGAGAAGTTCGGTGCCGTAGTCCCGGCACATCCGGTCGGCGCCCCCGGCGCCGAAGATGTGGCTCTCGTGGCCGCACTGCGGGCAGACGTGAATCGCCATATTCTCAATCACGCCGAGGATCGGAATGCCGACCTTTTCGAACATCTTGAGGCCTTTGCGCGCGTCGATGAGCGCGATGTCCTGCGGCGTGGTCACGATCAGCGCACCGGTCACCGGCACTTTCTGCGCCAGGGTAAGCTGAATATCGCCCGTTCCGGGCGGCAGATCGACGATCAGATAGTCGAGATCGCGCCAGCGCGTGTCACGCAGCAATTGCTCCAGCGCCTGTGTGACCATCGGACCGCGCCATACCATCGGCGTGTCGGCGTCGATCAAAAAGCCGATCGAAATCGCCTGGACACCGTGTCCCTCCATTGGCTCGAGGCTCTTGCCGTCTTTTGATTCGGGACGCCCCGAGATGCCGAGCATGGTTGGCTGCGACGGTCCGTAGATATCGGCGTCCAGCACGCCAACTGAGGCGCCTTCGGCGGCGAGCGCGAGCGCAAGATTGACCGCGGTCGTCGATTTGCCCACGCCGCCTTTGCCCGAGGCGACCGCGATGATGTTCTTGATCCCGGGAATCAGCTTCACGCCGCGCTGCACGGCATGCGGGACGACCTTCGAGCGGACATCGACGCTCACCTTCGCGGCGCCCGCCTCGCGCAATGCCTGCGTCACGATTCTGCGGATCGGTTCGATCTGACTCTTTCCCGGGTAGCCAAGCTCAATCTCCAGCGACAGCTGATCGTCGGTCACCTTGAGATTTTTGACCGCGCGCGTCGTGACGAAGTCCTTCCCCGTGTTGGGATCGACGAGTTGCTTGAGGACGTCCTGCGTCTGCGCTTCGCTAAGGGCCATGGGTACTGCCCGCCGGGGTGTGGGGAAAAGCCGGTAAGTGTACCGAATTCAGCGCGCCGCAGACACGTTGACCCTACGCGCTTTGCTAGAATTCGCGCTCCTTGCGCTCCGCTCCGATGTCCTCCCGCAGGCTCTTCGTTACAACCGCGCTGCCTTACGCGAACGGTTCGTTTCACATCGGCCACATCATGGAGTACATCCAGGCCGACATCTGGGTGCGATTCCAGCGCATGCTGGGGCACGAGGTCCATTTGATCGGCGCGGACGACGCGCACGGCGCGCCGATCATGCTCAAGGCCGAGGCCGAGGGTATCGCGCCCGAGGCGCTGATCGGGCGAATCGCCGCGGAGCGCCCGAAGTACCTGCAGGGCTTCCACATTTCCTTCGACAATTGGCATTCGACGCATTCGCCGGAGAACACCGCGCTGTCGCAGGACGTTTACCGAAAACTGAAGGCTGCCGGACTGATCGCCACCCGTTCAGTCGAGCAGTTCTACGATCCGGTGAAGGGCATGTTCCTCGCCGACCGTTACATCAAGGGCGAATGCCCAAGCTGCGGCGCCGCCGACCAGTTTGGCGACGCCTGTGAGAACTGCAGCTCGGTCTACGCGGCAACCGACCTGCGCAACCCGTATTCGACGCTCTCCGGCGCACCCCCGATCCTGAAATCCTCGGAGCACCATTTCTTCAAGCTCTCCGATGCGAAATGCAAGGCGTTCCTGAAGCGCTGGATCGACACGCCCGGGCGTCTGCAGCCCCAGGTCATCAACAAGGCCAAGGAATGGCTCGACGGCGAGGGCGATCGGGCCCTCGCCGACTGGGACATTTCACGCGACCCACCCTATTTCGGCATCCGCATTCCGGATATCACCGATGAGAAGTACCTCTACGTCTGGCTAGACGCCCCGATCGGCTACCTCGCCAGCCTGAAGCAGTACTGCGACCGCAAGGGGTTCGATTTCGAGGCCTTCCTCGCCGACCCACGCACCGAGCAGATCCACTTCATCGGCAAGGACATCATCTATTTCCACACCCTGTTCTGGCCGGCGATGCTCAAGTTCGCCGGCGCGCCGTACCGGGTTCCGGATCACGTTTACGTGCACGGTTTCATCGGCGTGTCCGGCGAGAAGATGTCGAAGTCGCGCGGTACCGGAATTAGCCCGCTGCGCTACCTCGATATTGGGATGAATCCCGAGTGGCTGCGCTACTACATCGCCGCGAAGCTGAACGGTAGCGTCGAGGACGTCGACTTCAACCCGGACGATTTCATCGCCCGGGTCAACAGCGACCTCGTCGGAAAGTACGTCAACATCGCGAGCCGCGCGGCAGGCTTCATCGCCAAGCATTTCGACGGCAATCTGTATGCGTTCCCGGAAGGCGACGTCAACCCGCAGTTTTCATGGGCGGTCGCACTGGCGTCGGCGGACGCGATTCGCGATGCCTACGAGGTTCGCGAGTTCGGAAAGGTGATTCGGGAAGTGATGCGACTGGCCGACGTCGCGAACCAACGCTACGACCAGGCGCGACCGTGGGCGCTTGCCAAAGACCCGGCAAAGCGCGACGACCTGCATCGTGCATGCAGTGAGGCCATCGATGCCTTCTTCGTGCTCACCGTGTACCTTGCGCCAATCCTGCCCGCGACCGCGGCGCGGGTCGCGCGCGAGCTATTTGGCATGCATCGCGATCTGAATTTCGAAGACTGCAAACATCGGCCAACGCACATCCAGCCGTTCAGACATCTGATGACGCGCGTCGACGAAAAGCAGCTCGACACGCTGTTCGAGCCGCCATCGGCTGCCGCCGCCACGCGCTCGCCGCAAACCCACGCCGAGCACCAGCAGCATTCTGCACATTCCGCACAGAAGGAACCCAGCGTGACTGACCCCATTTCGATCGACGACTTCACCAAGCTCGACCTGCGCGTGGCGAAGATCGTCGATGCCGAACAGGTCGAGGGTGCCGACAAACTTCTCAAGTTGACCCTCGATATCGGATCCGAAACCCGCACGGTGTTCGCCGGCATTAAGTCGGCCTACCCGCCCGAGGCGCTCAAGGGGCGACTGACCGTGATGGTGGCCAACCTGGCGCCGCGCAAGATGCGCTTCGGCGTCTCCGAGGGCATGGTCCTGGCGGCCTCAGGCGAAGGGCCCGGTATCTTTCTCGTCGCACCGGATGCGGGCGCGGCGCCCGGCATGCAGGTGAAATAGCAACGAGAGAATCGGTCGCGCGCCCAGACTGGACCGCGCCGTGCCGCTAAATCAAAACGGGCGGCCGAAGCCGCCCGCCGTTTACCGTTTGCCGTTTACCGCGTTTAGTTTGCGCAGTCAGCGCCCGCCGCAAGCCGGGGGCATCACCGTGTTCGGGTAGCCGCGGCAGCGCCACGACACTTTGCCGCTCTGCATGACCGGGGTCAGCGCGATCTCAATGGCGTTCTGCTCGTTCCAGCCACGTACCTCTCCGCTCGGCGCAACGATCCACTTCAACTCGCCGAACTTCGCGTCGATGACCGGGGGCAGCTTCACGCCCTTGCCTGATCCATCCAGGTTCTTGGCCTTTTCCGCCGCGGCGACGACCTTCAGCTTGGCCGGCTCGCTCCCGGCGATCAGCGCCTGCGCCGCTTCCTTCGACTCGGCATCCGCCATCATCGGCAGGACGACCGCAACCGCAAGAAACCCGGCCAGCGCCAGTACGGCAACGGCGACCAGAACAGCACGCATGCTCCCTCCAAAATCGCCTTAGCGTTTCAAACCCAGCTTACCATGGACGCCTGGGAGCTCCGTGCGCATCGAATGGTGAAAATCGGCAAGATCGCGCGGCGTCTACGGATTGCGGGACGCGTGCAGGGCGTCGGCTTTCGGGCCGCGCTGTGTGCGGCGGCCGAGGACCGCGGGCTCAGCGGCTGGGTTCGTAACCGCAGCGACGGCTGCGTTGAGGCCGAGCTACATGGGGCGATCGAGGACGTCGAGGCCTTGATCGGCTGGTCGCAGCACGGACCGACCGCGGCGCGCGTCACCGAGGTGCGGGTCGAGCGGGTCGAGCTGGTCGACGCGACGCCGTCGCCGACCGCCCGCGTCGTCCAGCGGCCGACCGCATAGGCCCGTTCGCCCTCCACCCGATGCTCGCGCGCGCTCAGCCCGCCTCTGCGTAGACCACCTGAACATTCTCCGGCGCCAACCACTCGGCGAGGCGTTCGATCAACGGGCCGTCCGGACGCACGCGCCAGCTGTCGCCCAGCACCACGTCGCACGCCGCCTTTGCGTTCTCGTAATGCACGTGCACGGGGCAGGCGCCCTCGCCCGCGGCCCGATAGGGGGAGAGCAGCTCGCGCAGGCGCTGCGCGTCCGCCTGCCCGTTTAGCGCGATGCGCAGTCGCGACGCGTAGCGGCACCGCAGACCGGCGAGGTCGAGTACGTCCTCTGCGGTGACGCGCAGGCCGCCGGAAAAATTGTCCATTTGCACCTTGCCCTGAACGACGAGCAGCGTGTCCTCCTTGAGCTTGTCGCGATGGCGTTCGAACAGCTCGTTGAACACCGTGAGTTCGACCTGCGCGGTCCCATCGTCGATCACCACAACCATCATGCGTCCACGTCGGGTCATCTGCACGCGCGCAGACGCGACGACGCCGGCGAGCCATACGCGATGTTCGGCGGGCGTAATCTCGGCCAGCGACACGCGCGGAAACCCGGTGAGCTCGCGCGCGTAAATCGAGAACAGATGCCCCGACAGGCAGAATCCGAGCGCCGTCTTTTCCTCGGTCAACTGTTGGCGCAGATCCCAGGGCCGCGCGTCGATCAACACGCCGGCGATTCCGGCGGCCGCATCGGCGTCACCGAACAGACTCACTTGCGACGCCTGGCGCTCGGCCTGCTCGGCGAGCTCCAGGGCACGGCCCACCGAGGCCATCAGCCGCGCTCGATTCTCCTCCATCGCATCGAACGCGCCCGCACGCACGAGCGCCTCGATCACCCGCCGGTTGATGATGCGCTTGTCGATACGCCGGCAGAAATCGAACAGATCAGTGAACGGCGCCTGTGCGCGAACCCGCAGAATCGCGGCAATTGCCGACTCTCCGGTACCGCGCACCGCGCCGAGACCGTAACGGATCGTTTTCGCGTCGATCGGAACGAAGCGGTACGCCGATGTGTTGACATCGGGAGGCAGCACCCGCAGCCCGTTGGCGACGCTGTCGTCGTAAATCGCCCGCACTTTATCGGTATCGTCCATCACGGCCGACAGGTTCGCCGCCATGAATGCGGCGGTATCGTGCGTCTTCATGTAGGCGGTCTGGTACGCGAGTAGCGCATACGCGGCGGCGTGCGACTTGTTGAAACCGTAGCCGGCAAACTTCTCCATCAAGTCGAACAGCTGCGTCGCCCGCCCGTGCGTGAGGCCGTTGTTTTGCGCGCCGCTGACGAAAATGTCGCGCTGCTCCGCCATTTCCTCGGGCTTTTTCTTACCCATCGCGCGCCGCAACAGATCGGCGCCGCCGAGCGTGTACCCGCCGATAACCTGCGCGATCTGCATCACCTGTTCCTGGTAGACCATGATTCCGTACGTTGGCCCCAGTATGGGTTCGAGCCGTGGGTCAATAAATTCGACGCGCTGCTGGCCGTGCTTGCGGGCGATGAAATCGGGGATGAGATCCATCGGACCCGGTCGATACAGCGCAACCAGCGCGATCACGTCCTCGAAGCGATCCGGTCTCGCGCGCCGGATCATGTCGCGCATGCCGCGCGATTCCAGCTGGAACACCGCGGTCGTGTTGCCGGCCGACAGCAGGCGGTAGGTCTCGGGATCGTCCAGCGGTATCGCGTCTAGCATGAATTCTGCATTCCCGAGCGCGCGCGCATGGTCTTGCGCCCAGTCGAGGATGGTCAACGTCGTAAGGCCGAGAAAATCGAACTTCACCAGACCGATCGCCTCGACGTCGTCCTTGTCGAGCTGCGACACCACGTTCGACGTGCCCTCGGCCGCGTAGAGCGGGCAGAAATCGGTGAGCTTGCCCGGCGCGATCAGCACCCCGCCCGCGTGCATGCCAACGTTGCGCGCGAGGCCTTCAAGCTTTTCGGCAAGCGCGAGCAGTTCCTTCACCTCGTCTTCGTTCTTCTCGCGCTCGGCGAGCAGCGGCTCCATGCGCCGTGCGTCCGCAAGCGTAATGGTCTTGCCGGGCTGGAACGGAATCAGCTTCGCGATCTGGTCGCAGAAGTTGTAACCCAGGTCGAGCACGCGCCCGGTGTCGCGTACCACCGCCCGCGCCGCCATGGTGCCGAAGGTCACGATCTGCGAGACGCAGTCCTCACCATAGCGGCGGCGTACGTACTGGATTACCTTGTCACGCCCATCCTGGCAGAAATCGATGTCGAAGTCGGGCATCGATACACGCTCCGGATTCAGGAAGCGCTCGAACAGCAAGTCGTATCGCAGTGGATCCAGGTCGGTGATACCAAGCGCATAGGCGACGAGCGATCCCGCACCCGAGCCGCGTCCGGGCCCCACCGGCACGCCGTTTTGCTTCGCCCAGTTGATGAAGTCGGCGACAATCAGGAAGTACCCGGCGAATCCCATCTGCACGATCGTCTCGATCTCGAAATCGAGCCGCGCGCGGTAGCGAGCCGAATTCGACTCGCGCGCGGCCACATTGGCGTAGAGCTTTTCGAGACGCAGGGCGAGGCCCGCGGCGGCCTGCTGGCGCAGAAAGCTGTCGCGCGTCACGCCCTCAGGGGTCGGGAAATCCGGCAGTCGGCTGGTGCCGAGCGTAATCTCCAGGGTGCAGCGGCGCGCGATTTCGACCGCATTCTCCAGCGCTTGCGGCACGTCGGCGAACAGGCTCGCCATTTCGTCCTGGGTCTTGAAATACTGCGCGGCGGTGAAGCTGCGCGGCCGGCGCCGGTCACCGAGCACGTAGCCCTGCGAGATGCACACCCGCGCCTCATGCGCCCGGAAGTCGTCCGCGTTGAGAAACTGCACCGGATGGGTGGCGACGACCGGCAAGTCGAGCTTGACGGCCAGCGCGACTGAACGCGCAACCAGCGCCTCCGCCTGCGGCTGGCCGGCGCGCTGCAGTTCGACGTAGTAGCGCCCCGGGAACAGTGCGGACCAGCCCGCGGCGAGGCGTTCCGCAGCAGCATCATTGGCCGCGAGCAGCGCCTGGCCGACATCGCCCGCTGCGGCACCCGACAGCGCGATCAACCCTTCGCTGTCCTGCGCCGAAAACCAGTCGCGCGCGAGTTCAGGCCGTCCGCGGTGTTGGTTCTCCAGCCAGGCGCGCGAAAGCAATTCGCACAGGTGCAGGTAACCCGCCCGTGACGCGACGAGCAACAGGATCCGGAAGGGCTTGTCGCGATCGGCCTCGTTCTGCAGCCAACAGTCCACCCCGATGATGGGCTTCACGCCGGCAGCGCGCGCCGCCTCGTAGAACTTCACCATGCCAAATACGTTGCCCGCATCGGTGAGCGCCAACGCCGGCATGCCATCGGCCGCTGCGCGCTCTACGGCATCGTCAATGCGTACGATTCCATCCGCCACCGAGTACTCGCTGTGCAGCCGAAGGTGGACGAAACGCGGCGCGGTCATCGAACGAAAATTCTACACTGGCTCAGTGCGGCTCAGTACGCGCAGTTGCGCAAATAAACGCCACGCGAGTGACGTTCCGAACGCACAATCACGCCATGTCCACGGCGAATGGCTCGGGGGCCCCGCGGGCCGGCGCGCGCGATGGCCTCGCGCTCGCTGCGCTGCTTGCCGGCGCGGCCTGCATCGCACTCTCGCCGATCTGGGTGCGGGTCTCGGAAGTCGGTCCCACGGCAAGCGCGTTCTGGCGTGTGGCGCTCGCGGTTCCCGCGCTCTGGCTGCTGGTTCCTCTCGGACCGCGTCGGCGCGAGCCCGGGATGCGCGTCCACTGGACGCTGCTGCTCGCAGCGGGCGTTGCATTCGCGGGCGATCTCGCCTTCTGGCACTGGTCGATCAAGTACACCTCGGTCGCCAACTCGACGCTGCTCGCCAATCTGGCATCAATATTCGTCACGCTCGCGCTGTGGCTGTTCTGGCGCCAGCGCCCGAGCGGCGTATTCCTGATCGGATTGATCACCGCGCTCTGCGGCGTTGGCATGTTGGTGCGCTCGAGCCTGGATTTTTCGTCTACCGCGCTGCTCGGCGACGGACTCGGCGTGGTGACCGCGATGTTCTACGCCTGGTATCTGCTCGCCGTAAAAGGTCTCCGCGACCGCGGCGTCTCGGTCCTCACGCTGATGGCCGTTACCACAACCTTGACGGCGCTGCTGCTCCTACCCGTCGCGCTCGCCTCGGGCGAGGCACTGCTGCCAAGCACCGCGCTCGGTTGGTGGAAACTGCTCGGACTCGCGCTGATCTCGCACTCGGCGGGTCAGGGCCTGATCGCCTACGCGCTGGCCCATTTACCGGCCGCATTTTTGTCGGTCAGCCTGCTGTTCCAGCCCGTCCTCGCGGCGCTATTCGCCTGGACGCTGCTGGGCGAGCCGCTCGCGGCGCTGCAGATGGTGGGCGGCGGGGTTGTCCTCGCGGGGATCTATCTCGCGCGCCGGGGGTCGGCCTAGGCCGCGCCGGTTGCTCACACCGCCACCGACGCCGTAGCCGCGGCCGCGGCCGCGGCTACGGCCGGCATGTGGCTTAGACGATGATTGCTTCGGCTGCCGCGCCGGCGAGGCCCTCGACCCTGCCGATCTCGAACGCCGTCTCGCCCGCCGCGGCAAGCAGCGCGGTCGCGCGCTTTGCGTCGTCGGCGGCGACGGCAATCACCATGCCGATCCCGCAGTTGAACACGCGGTACATTTCGTCTTCGGCCACGCCGCCCTCGCACTGCAACCAATCGAAGAGCGGCGGGCGCGGCCAGGCGCGGCCGTCGATGACCGCCCGCAGTCCATCGGGAAGCATGCGCGGTACGTTGCCTGTCACGCCGCCGCCCGTAATGTGGGCCAGTCCCTTCACCGGCAGCTGCGCGAGTAAACCGAGTACCGGTTTGGCGTAGATGCGTGTCGGCTCGAGCAGGACGTCGGCCAGCGCGCGTCCATGAAAGTCAGCGCTCAGGTCGGGCCGCGCGCGCTCGAGAATCTTGCGCACCAGTGAATAGCCGTTCGCGTGGCTGCCGCTCGAGGCGAGCCACGCGAACG
>Ga0255041_10000055_pt1 | contig 14110 bp, 12 predicted proteins | sample BC1_12_3_MG_FD_188630 | JGI IMG/M metagenome (GOLD analysis project Ga0255041, IMG submission 188630) | Seawater microbial communities from Strait of Georgia, British Columbia, Canada - BC1_12_3 | ecosystem: Environmental > Aquatic > Marine > Strait | place: Canada: British Columbia | collected... | reverse complement strand
CGAACAATTAAAGTGGACGCTATGGTTCGTCTTGATGAGATTAATCCCGAGCTGATGGCATATCTTGAACGAATGCAACCTCACGGAGTAGGCAATCCAGAACCCGTTTTCTGCTGCCGAGGTTTTCAGGTGGAGAATCAGCAGATACTCAAGGGGTGCCATTTGCAGTTGCGGTTGAGGCAGGGAAAAGCACGCCTCGGCGCCATTGGCTTCAACTTCATTGAGTCCGATCATCCACCTCCAGTTCCTGAGTGGCTGCTCTTCAGCCCCAGATGGAACCATTGGCAGGGCCAAAAGCGTATACAGTTGCACATAATCGACTACAAATAAGTGTGGAGCATGCTCCATGCTGGCTGACCGCCGATAGCGGACAGCTGACCTAAAAACCCTTGCCAATGACAAGGCCCTGTGCTAGTAAAATGGAGCCCTGCCGATGACCACTCTTGGCGCAGTGACAGCAGGACTAGCCACAGGGCTCTTCCTAACCGCTAACATTCGCCGTTGAAGGGGATGATGAAAGCTCTACCATATAAGATTTCTTGGGCCGTGTTGGTCTTGTGGTTGTTCTTCTTCGCCCTTTCTTCTCCTGTCCCAGCCCAGGATAAAGATCTGAACAGACCGCTGGTGGCCTCTGGCACGAGGCCCATGATGGAACAGGACTCGGCCGACGCACGAAAACTGGCCCTGGAGGAGGCTTTGCGCGCTGCTGTAGAACAGGGTCTAGGCTGGCTCCTTCCTTCCGACCGCATAGTCCGCTATTATCCGCTCCTATTGGATCATATCCTCAAGGAGCCCATGAGTTACATCCAGGACTATCAGATAGTCCACGAAGGTGTGACATTTGGACTATATCGAGTGACCGTGCTGACAACCCTGTACACCGAGGGGCTGAATCGTAAATTGCGCCGTCTTGGTCTATTTCTGGCTGCCAGCGAGCGTCCCCGGATTGCGATCCTGGTTGCTGAGCGCACCAGCCCTGAGGACCCCTGGCATTGGTGGTGGCAGACTTCCTTGGCGGAACATCAACAGTTTATATTTTCTCAGGCCTTGGCAAAGCTCATGTCTGACCAGGGTTTGGTGCCACTAGATCCGAATCTGTTCCTGGAGAGCTTACCTGAGGATCCGATCTACCAGGAACCTATGTTGGCTGATGAGCAGGGTGGAGCCTTGGCCAAGGCTCTGGGAGCGGATGTGGCCATGCTGGGTCAGGTTACTCACCAACCTGGCAGCACGGATTCAACTGGGATGGCTAGCGGATCTCTACGAGCAATGCGAGTGGAAAATGGTAAGATTCTTGCCCGGGTCTCCGGCACTGTCCAGGTCCAGCCTTCCAGCGAGTATGCAGCATCTGACTACGGTTTTACTGCCTTGGCAGAACGCTTGGCCCCACACCTAGTGGCTGGTGTGCTGGCTCCATTCGTCGCCGTATCCCGTGCCCCCAAGGAGGTTACCCTCCAGGTTGAAGGAGTGAGGTCCTATGCTGATCTCATCCTTATCAAGGAGCACCTCCAACGCGCTCCTGTGGTAAAGGAAATCAGGCAGATTCAGCTGAAGGCCGACCGGGGATCTTTCACCCTCGTTTTAGCGGGTGATCTCAAAGACTTGGAGAGTGCACTGGAGGGTCACGACTTTGGCACTTTTGTTACCAGCGCCGACGTGACCGACGAAAACTTCATAGCAGTGACTATCCTCAACAAGAGGTAAGCCTCTCCTCCCATGACCATTCCGAATTTCCTCACAATCTTACGCGTCCTGCTGACACCGGTGCTGGTTATTTTACTCCTCGAAGAACGCCTCAGTGAGGCCCTTTTTGTCTTTATAATAGCGGGAATCACTGACGGACTCGACGGTCTGATAGCCCGACTGTATAAACAGAAATCCAGGCTGGGCGCCTTCCTAGATCCGCTAGCGGACAAGTTGCTTCTGGTTACCACCTATGTAATTTTGGCCGTCCAGGGTCTGGTCCCAAGCTGGCTAACCGTCATTGTTATCAGCCGGGACGTCCTCATCGTCTTGGGGATATTCGTTCTATTCATGCAAGACCTACCTTTTGAAATCAAACCTACCCTTGCCAGTAAGCTGACCACCTGTACCCAAATCATTACCGCAATTGTCACCATGGCAACAGCCTTGGCTGCGCCCCATCCGCTTTTCAAACATATCCTTTTTTACCTCACTGGCGCGGTCACGATTGTGTCCTGGGCTCAATATATGGTCCGGGGAGTCCGCATTATGCAGAGGGAAGGGCATAACCAGAGAAACAGCAGGCAGTGAGCAGCTGGCAGGATCCATCGGAAATTTCTCTTGACAGTGACCACCCGTCTTGATACTTAGTATATGCTTTAATCATAGGCACGTAGCTCAGGGGGAGAGCACTACCTTGACGCGGTAGGGGTCTGGGGTTCAAATCCCCACGTGCCTACCAGACCTACTCTCCAAAGGTGTTGATAACGACCTTCATGCGAATCAACTAATAGTAGTCAGCTAGAGGCATCGGCGAGGTAGAGCTCGGGTGCCTTTTCTTATTTACTGAGATGGAAAAGCAATGGACGAAATAAACGTATCAATTGGGAGTGACGAAAGCCAGCGCTTGCCGAAGGGCATAAGTGCAGGGGAAGCTCTGGAACGTCTGCGAGTGAAAAAGGGCAACCCCGCGGTTGCCGCTAAGATAAACGGCGAACTCGTTGATCTCAGCAGACCATTGGAACAGGATTGCACCATCGAACCGCTGAACCAGAATAACGAAGAGACCCTGGAGATTCTTCGCCACACTGCTTCGCACGTCATGGCCCAGGCGGTGCAAAGCCTGTATCCGGAAGCCAAAATTACTATTGGCCCAGCCATCGAAAACGGTTTCTACTATGATTTTGATTACCCTGAAACCTTCAGTGTAGAGGATATTCCCCAAATCGAAGCTAAAATGCAGGAGATAATCCAGCAAGCTACGCCTGTCTTTCGCAGGGAACTGGATCGGCAGGAAGCAATCCGAGTCTTCACTGAGCGCAACGAGACCTACAAGGTCGAAATGCTGGAAGAGATGGACGAGCCGGTGGTGTCGGTCTACGGACAGGATGATTGGCTTGACCTCTGCCGCGGCCCCCATCTGCTTAACACCAGTGAGGTCAAAGCCTTTAAGCTCACCGGAGTTGCCGGGGCCTACTGGCGGGGTGACGAGCGCAATCCAATGCTGCAGCGCATCTACGGCACAGCCTTTTTTTCCAAGAAGGATCTTAAGAGACATCTACAACTTCTTGAGGAAGCAAAAAAACGAGATCACCGTAAGTTAGGGAAAGAACTGGATCTCTTCCATGTAAGTGATGAGGCGGGACCAGGACTGGTCATCTATCATCCCAAAGGAGCTCTGCTCCGCCATATCATAGAGACCTTCGAAAAGGAAGCACATCTCCGCCGCGGCTATCAACTGGTCAGCGGGCCCCAACTGCTCAAGACCGAAATGTGGAAGAAGTCGGGGCACTTCGAAAACTACCGCGAAAATATGTACTTCACAGAGGTGGAAGGCCAGTCCTATGGGATCAAGCCCATGAACTGTCTGGCCCACATGCTCATCTATAAATCCACAATTCGTTCTTACCGCGATCTGCCCATACGATATTTCGAGATGGGTCTGGTGCACCGACACGAAAAGTCCGGGGTGCTTCATGGCCTGACACGAGTGCGTCAATTCACTCAGGATGATGCTCATCTCATCTGTACTCCGGAACAACTGAACGACGAGATCAAGGGGGTTATTGATTTCGCCCTGGACATGTTGGAATTGTTCGGTTTCGAGTACGAGATTGAGCTCAGCACCCAACCAGAGAAACGTATCGGCACTGACGAAGATTGGGAAAGGGCCACCGTCGCTCTGGAAAAAGCACTTACTGATAAACGGATCCCTTATAAAATTTGTGCCGGTGAAGGCGCATTTTATGGTCCCAAAATCGACATCCTGCTGAAAGATGCCCTAAATCGTCGTTGGCAGTGCTCCACCATTCAGTGCGACTTCACCTTGCCGGAGCGTTTTGATCTAACCTACATCGGGCCTGATGGTGGAAAGCACCGTCCGGTGATGCTCCATCGCACCCTTCTTGGCAGTATGGAACGCTTCCTAGGGGTTCTCATTGAACATTACGCTGGCGCTTTTCCCACCTGGCTGGCACCGGTACAGACCATCATCCTCACAGTTACCGACCGACATCAATCGTACGGCGAGGAACTCTACAAGCAGCTCTTGAATGCCGGCATCCGAGTGGAAAAGGACTTACGGAACGAGAAATTGGGCTACAAGATAAGAGAAGCACAGCTTCAGAAGATTCCCTATATGCTGGTAGTGGGCGACCGGGAGCTGGAAGCCGCTGGAGTCTCACCTCGTCGAAGGGACGGCAAGGATTTGAAGCTCATGGAGGTGGCGGATTTCGTTGAACTGGTTAGGGAAGAAAACGCGGTAGCCGATTCGATTTTTATAGTAACATAGTGTTTTTCGGCATACAAAATGCTAGATTCTTATTACGAGGCACTGCATATGGCGAGCTAGAAATTTAAAATACCAATGCTCTAATGTTCAAAACAATTTATTTCAGTTAACGACCAGAAGCTCAATTTCATCTCAGAAAGGAGGGAAGGAAAATAAACAAACACATTAACGTAAATCTCAAGATTAGAGCGCCCCAAGTCCGTCTTATAGGTGTAGACGGCTCACAACTGGGGATAGTGCCGCTGGAAGAAGCTTTGGCGCGTGCAACGGAAGAAAAAATGGACCTGGTGGAAGTGGCGCCCAAAGCAACGCCGCCTGTATGCAAGATAATGGACTATGGTAAGTACAAATACTTGCAGAGCAAGAAATTACAGGAGGCGAAAAAGAAGCAGACTATAATCCAGGTAAAAGAAGTGAAAATTCGCCCGAAGACCGAAGAACATGATTATAAGTTTAAGCTGCGGCACATCAAACGTTTCCTCGGGGAGAACAATAAGGCAAAGGTAACTATCATGTTCCGCGGGCGAGAAATAGCCCATTCTCAACTAGGATTGAAAGTCCTCGAGCGTATCATAGCGGACACTGAAGAAGAAGGTGTTGTGGAACAAACGCCCAAGCTCGAGGGAAGAAACATGACCATGATACTAGCTCCTCGCTAGTAGCTTTTCTGGAGGAGCCTCTATAGCCCGGATGTTTCATGAATCGCCTGCTGCGACCGCCGATACGAGCATCCTTCCGGGCGTCCTCGGGTGTCGGTCCCTGCGACGTACTGTTCAATGTACGTCTCGGATCCAACCCCCTGCGGTTGCCCGGTGGCACACCCTTCTCCCCGGTCTCGCGACGGCAATTCATGAAACACCCGGGCCAAAGGAAGATCCCTTCCTGTATTGAGAACTACGCCGAGAGTCTGCACCTAGCATACTTACGGTGCGTTCTAGGTTTGCAAGCCCAGGAGAGTCCTGCTTGCGTGTTGTCGCTGCCGTTCTGCTCTATCCAAAAATATCTTGACAATTTCTGCACTAAAAGATATCGTTTCTGATTCGTTTATAGTACTGAGACCACGCGGGAGTTACAATGCCTAAGATGAAAAGCAATCGCGGCGCAGCTAAGCGTTTCAAAACTACCGGCACCGGAAAGTTCCGCCGCTCTAAAGCGTTTACAAGTCACATCTTGACGAAGAAAACAGCAAAGAGGAAGCGAAACCTGCGGAAGTCTGCTCTTGTTGACTCCACAAATGTCCGAGCAGTTCGGCGGATGCTGCCCTATGCATAAGCGCGGGGAAATGGCGGACAGATGGGTATAGAACCCCGGAAAGACGCCAGGGATGCTTCTTTTTTTGACAAGGGTTAGATTGTTATCCGAATAGGGGTGAATCATGGCACGCGTCACCAACGCAGTTGCTTCGAGAAGACGACGCAAGAAGATACTGAAACAGGCGAAGGGATCTCGCGGAGCGCGAAGCAAGTCACTGCGCGCAGCCCGCGTGAATGTGGCAAGGGCGCTCCAGTATGCCTATCGTGATCGACGTGTTCGCAAACGTCAGTTTCGTGCACTTTGGATCACCCGGATAAACGCGGCCGCCCGTATGCATGGCCTCTCTTACAGCAGGTTTATGGATGGTCTCAATAAGGCCGGAATAGGCCTGGATCGTAAGGTGCTGGCCGATCTCGCCGTCAACGATCCCCACGGCTTTGCTCAGATCGCGGAACTGGCCCGCCGGGACGCCTAGATGTTCTCCTCCCAAAACGATGAAACAAGAAATTGATACCCTCCTTCAGGAAACCATCGAGCGGTTGGCAACCATCGATAGCGCGAAGGATGTGGAACGACTGCGCATCGATGTGCTGGGGCGCAAGGGAACGCTTTCCCACCTGTTTAAGAAACTGGGGGAAAGCCCCGCAGAAGAGCGTCCCGTTCTTGGCAAGATTCTGAATGAGACACGCGTTCGTCTGGAAAGCGCTTTTGAAGAGGCTAAATCCCGCACCACTTCCATCTCTGCTCACCTTACTGCTTTAGATATTTCCCTGCCGGGCAGATTGCCGCACCTAGGCCATCTGCACCCCATCACCCGGGTCAGCATGGAGATCGCAGAAATCTTTCAGCGTCTGGGATTCGAGGTGGTTGAGGGCCCAGATGTGGAGTTGGACTACTACAATTTTGAGGCCCTCAATATCCCCAAAGACCATCCTGCCCGTGACATGCAAGATACTTTCTACGTCACGGACAATATCGTCTTGCGTACCCACACATCCCCTATTCAAGTGCGGGTTATGGAAAAACAACCACCACCCGTGCGAATAATTGCACCCGGCAAGGCTTACCGGTGTGATTCAGACGTGACTCACACCCCCATGTTCCATCAGGTTGAGGGGCTCATGGTGGACAAGGACGTCTCGTTCGGTGATCTCAAAGGTGTGCTCACCGTTTTCGTGCACCAGATGTTTGGAGCCGATGTGGATCTGCGCTTCCGCCCCAGTTTTTTTCCTTTTACCGAGCCCAGCGCAGAGGTGGACATCCAGTGTGTCATGTGTCGGGGTGAGGGCTGCCGGGTTTGTTCGGAAACTGGTTGGCTGGAGATTCTGGGCTCCGGCATGGTCGATCCAGAAGTGTTCAAAATGGTTGGCTATGATCCGGAAGAGGTTACCGGATATGCTTTTGGCATGGGCATCGAACGCATTGCCATGCTCAAGTACGGCATCAACGACCTCCGGTTGTTTTTTGACAACGACCTGCGGTTTTTAGAACAATTTTAGAGTTTCATGCTAAGACTCTACGTCTGGATTATTGGCGGAATAGAAATTCCAAATCACAAAAACTGAGGTTTCAGTGTTCAGATTTCAGTTTTTTTGTTTTTCTTCCCTGACACCTGACACCCGACACCTGAAACCCTGAGCTTTGGTGCTTGGAGTTTGGGATTTCATAAGTTCGCCTACTCCATTACTCCGTCAGTTACCATGTTGGAATCTCAACGACCGAAGGACTAGATAATGCTGATTAGCCTCAAATGGCTGCGCTCCTTGGTCAGCTGTGATGCTGCACCTGATGAGATTGCCCACCGGCTTACCATGGCCGGGTTGGAAGTGGAAGCCATCGAGCCTTTCCGCTTCGGCCTGGAGCGGGTTGTGGTGGGTAGCATCCAAAGCATAAAGCAACATCCCGCTGTTGAGCATCTCCAGGTCTGCAAGGTACAGGGATCTGGAGGTTCGCTGGATGTGGTCTGCGGTGCTTCCAATGTGGTGGCCGGGCAGATGGTGCCTCTTGCCCTGGATGGCGCTTGTCTTGCTGACGGTGCCAAGATTAGCTCAGCTGACATTCATGGCGTATTCTCCCAAGGTATGCTTTGTTCAGAAAAAGAACTCGGTCTGGGAGAAGACGCTAGCGGCATAATGGTCCTGGATTCCAACTTGTCCCCCGGAACCCCCCTGGCTGAAGCTCTTGAACTCGACGACGACGTTCTGGATATTGGCATTACGCCAAACAGGGCCGACTGTCTGAGCCTCGTGGGCATCGCCAGGGAGGTGGCGGCCCTCTTCGGGCTCCCGTGGTCTCTACCTCCCATTAGCCTCAAGGAGACCGGTCCGCCAGTAGAAACTTTGACCTCAGTATCCATCGAGGATCCGGACCTTTGCCCTCGCTATGCCGCCCGGGTGGTTCAAAATGTTACCATTAAAACCTCTCCTCTTTGGCTGCGACAGCGTTTAGAGGCTCAGTCCATCCGTGCCATCAACAACATAGTAGATGTTACCAACTATGTTATGCTGGAGTTGGGCCAACCCTTGCACGCCTTCGACTACCACCGTCTGGACGGCAACCGTATTGTGGTACGTCGGGCGCGACCCAATGAAACTTTCGTAACCCTGGACGGCCAGAAGCATCAGTTGCAGCGCAATATGTTGCTTATCTGTGATGCCAGCCACGGCGTGGCCCTGGCCGGCATCATGGGCGGCCTCGACTCGGAGATTACTCCTGATACTAATACCGTTCTTATCGAAAGTGCCCATTTTCAACCAATTGGCACCAGGCGAACCGCCAAAGCCCTTGGAATGAGCACCGAATCATCCTATCGCTTTGAGCGGCGGGTAGACCCTGAGGGCGTGCTGACCGCATTGGATCGGGCCGCCCAGCTTATGGCGGAACTAGGCGATGGTGAGTTGGCCGCAGGCTACATTGATGTCTATCCAGTTCCATTCAGGCAGGAATCGATACAACTCCACGGGTCTAAAACCAATCGCTTCCTTGGTACGGATTTCACCAGGGAAGAGATCTGTAAATATTTGGAGTCGATCCAGTTAAAAGTCCGCACCGCTGAAGAGGACCTCCTCGTGGTAGATCCACCATCTTTTCGCGCCGACCTTAGCCGCGAAGTGGATCTCATGGAAGAAGTGGCCCGCCTGGCAGGATACGACCGTATCCCCAGTGCTTCACCTATGGCTCGCTTGGCTGCAGCCAAGCCGGCTCAAGATCAGGTCATCCGACAGCAGACCAAACAGCTCCTTGCAGCCCATGGTTTCTGCGAAATTATCTCCTACTCATTCATCAGCCCTCAAGCTGTTGAACTGCTGCGACTCGAAGAGGACGACCGGCGGAGGCGGCTCCTTCCCCTTCGCAACCCTTTGAGCGAGGAACAGGCAGTAATGCGTACTTCACTTGTTCCAGGTATGTTGGAAACTGCCGTCCGCAATCAGCGCCAAAACAACTTTAATTTGAGATTCGTTGAAATCAGCAAAGTCTTTTTCTCCAGGGGAGATGAGGAACTTCCCGAAGAGCGCTTCAACCTTTGTGGCCTACTCTCTGGTACGCGTCGGCCGGCAGGATGGAACGAGCCAGCTCAGAGCGTTGATTTCTTCGATATCAAAGGTGCGCTCGAGGCTCTCTTTCTGGATCTCGGAGTCGCAGATATTCGTTGGGCCAATACGGATTTAGCTCCTTACTTAAAGCCAGATGCGGCTGCGCGCGTCCTCCTGGCCGACACCTGTCTGGGAGACCTGGGGGAGGTCCATCCCAGGGTTCTAGAGGACTTTGACCTCAAAGGCCCCATATATGTTTTTGACATCGACTTCGACCTCCTCGTGGAAAAAACAGTATCTCTGAAGAAGTTCAAACCCTTGCCAAGATTCCCCGCAGTCAACCGTGACCTGGCCATTGTCGTTTCTGGCTCTGTCGCCGCCCAGGATTTGCTCGACTATCTAGAACAACATCGGCCGCAGTACGCTGAATCCATCACCCTCTTCGATCAGTATCAAGGCAAACAGATAGAAAAAGACAGTATGAGTCTGGCTTTCCGCATCACCTACAGATCAGGAGAACGCAGTCTCACTGACCTGGAGGTTAATAAAATCCATACTGCATTTAGCCTAAAGGTCATTGCCGCATTCCAGGCTGAAATCCGCTCTTGAAATTTGGCCGCTGGTGTTGCATATTACACAGCAGATAATACAAGATTAAATACGGAGCAATCGGTGAACGGTAGACAAGCGGTTGAGGCGAAGACGTTAATCCCTTTCCTTTTCGCTGTTCACCGTTTATTGAAGCTCCCTGCAGCAAGCTGCAGGGAATCTTCGAAATGTAAGGTATTTAAACCATTTTATTGAAGTTCGCTCGCTCACCCCGCAGCCCCGCTGAAGCGGGATCTCCGCTTCGCTACGACAAGCTACGGGGATTGCGCTCGCTGTTAGCATTTTCAAACGTTATGTGCTTTGATCATGACAGACATCATTCCCAGTAAGCGTTTTTTCAAGATTGGCGAGGTGAGCCGGATTATAGGTGTTCCCACCCATGTGCTTCGCTATTGGGAACGAGAGTTTTCCCTGGTCCGACCCCGACGCGCCCCTTCAAAGCAGCGGGTCTACCGTCGGAAAGATGTAGAGACGCTCCTGCACATCAAAAATTTGCTCCACGACGAGAAATACACCATCGCAGGTGCCCGCAAGAAACTAAAACTCCCCTCAGATCACTCTTCGCATCACCCAACCTTGGACGAAATCAAACAAGAACTGATCGCCCTTCGCCGCATGTTAGATTGACAGTTCGATTGGTGGGCTGAACACGGCATGATTCCTGCAGGCATGCGACATTACTACAAAAAAGTATTTGCATTTTTATAGCAATACTGCTATAGATACCGAGACTTTTTTTGTAGCGAAATTGAAAGCATACGTCTTTAATCGCTGCTCTAACCTAGTGCGGAGCCAGTAAAAGTGAGGGGGGTATGGATCTCGTCTTATCCAAGGAATCGATAGATAACATCATTAGCGCTCTGGATGAAGATGTTCTCCGGGCCGGGGCCGACTGCGTCCTCTTGGTTGACCGCTCCGGCAATCTTATTGTCAATCGAGGCGATCCTGCCAATCTGGATGTTGTGGCCTTAGCTGCACTTTCTGCGGCCAATTTCGGCGCAACCGCCGAGATTGCTAAACTCATTGGAGAAGATGACTTCGCTCTTCTCTTCCATAAAGGCAAGAATGAAAACATCCACTTCACCAAAGTGGGAAAGGGGTTCATTCTTATTACCCTTTTCGGCAAGGATGTTTCTTTGGGGCTGATCCGGTTAAATACCGCGCGAGTGACTGATACACTGATACCTATTCTGGGCGGAGAGCTGTAACTGTGTCATTTATTGATCTTAGTAAAAACGAGGTCCAATGTAAGATAGTGTTCTACGGGCCTGGGCGAGGGGGCAAGACTACCAATCTGCTTTACCTACACCAGGCCATGACCGACTCTGTTCGTGGTAAGATGGTTACCATCGACACCAAGGGTGACCGCACGCTCTTTTTTGACTTTCTCCCTTTGGCCCTCGGTCAGATTCAGGGACTGAGCATAAAGATCCAGCTTTATACCGTCCCTGGCCAGGTCATGTACAATGCGACCCGCAAACTGGTTCTCAAAGGTGTGGATGGCATCGTATTCGTGGCTGATTCTCTTAAAGTTCAGAAAGAGAAGAACATTGAGAGTCTGGAGAATCTGAGACAGAATCTTGCTGAGGATAACGTCGACATTGAGAAAATCCCTCTCGTCCTTCAGTACAACAAAAGAGACCTCGGCGGTTCTAATATTCCCATCCTCTCTGTTGAGGAGATGCAGGAAGACCTGAACAAGGAACTTCAGGTTCCCTGGTTTGGTGGCAGTGCACTCAAGGGCGACGGTGTGTTTGAAACGCTAAGAGAGATCAGCAAAGGGACAGTAAAGTATGTTAGCCGCAAACTTTTATCCCGGTAACAACCGCCAGTTGCCATAAGGAGGGGCACATGGATTTAACCGACGACCCCTTGGCAGGAGTTGATGCCAGCGAATTAGAGGCCGACATTGACAAGGCCATAGACGAACTCTTCGTCAAGAAGACCGAGGGACAGGAACCTTCACTTGTTGAGAAAGCCCCCCCCGAAGAGCCCGCCGAAAAACCGGCAGAGAAACCAGTGGAAGAATCTGTTTCTGCTCCGCCGGCTGAAGCCGCAGATGATTCTTTAGCTCAATTGAAGGAGAGTCTTCTCACTCTGGATTGGGAGATTACTCCCGAGTCCATACAGGATTTTGAAGAAGAGCTCCAGGCCGTTAGCGACAAGCACGGTGATAACCGTCACTGCATGGCAGTGATTAAAATGTCCCTGGGGGTGCTCCAATATTTACGCGCTGCCAAGGCTGATGCCGCACCGATCTCCGTCCAGTTTTTGCACGGAGCTGCCCGTGGCCTTGACCTTTTCGTGCGGGAGCCAGCCGCCACAGAGGCTGAGCGCAGCGAGGTAATGGACACATTGCTCGGTCAATTTAGGCGGGTGAAGGCTGAGATCCAACGGATGAAGCCGCCGGCAGTTGCGCCCGAACCAGCCGTCGAGCCTCCGCCAGTTGAGGAGCCGATTCTGGAAGAAATGGTGGCGGAAGAACCAGCGTTGGAAGACATAATTGAGGAAGAACCGATACTAGAGGAGATCGCCGCAGAGCAGCCTGTAGCGGCAACTCCTTCTGAAGAAGAACCAGTTCTGGACGAATTATTTGGGGAAGAACCGCTATTTGAAGATGGGCTCGAGGAAGAGCCCACACTGGTCGCTCCCCCTGAAGAAGAACCAGTTCTGGACGAATTATTCGGGGAAGAACCGCTATTTGAAGATGGGCTCGAGGCAGAGCCGACACTGGTCGCCCCTTCTGAAGAAGAACCGGTTCTGGACGAATTATTCGGGGAAGACCCGTTATTGGAAGATGGGCTCGAGGCAGAGCCGACACTGGTCGCCCCTTCTGAAGAAGAACCAGTTCTGGACGAATTATTCGGGGAAGAACCGCTATTTGAAGATGGGCTCGAGGAAGAGCCCACACTGGTCGCTCCCCCTGAAGAAGAACCGACACTGGAAGCACTCACCGCAGAGGAACCAACACTGGCAGCTCCCTCGGAAGAAGAACCTTTGCCGGAAGAGCTTTTTGAAGAACTTCTAGCCGAAGAACCACCCGAGGCAGAGCCAACTCTGGAACCACTTCCCGAAGAGGAACCAGTTTTTGAAGAACTTTTCGATGAAGAACCGGATCTGGAGCCAGAGGTAGAGCCAACGGAAATGGCTCCGCCACCTCAGATGGCCCCGGCTGATACTCCTGCATCTCTGCAGCCCTTCATCCAAGAAGCCAGAGCCCTGAGTGGCCAACTTGCCAATGCTTTGGAGGTCCTTGACCAGGAGACTACCACATTCTTTGGTCGGATCTTGAAAGCGATGACAGGCAAGCCTGCTCTCGAGAAATTAGAGAGGCATTTTGACTCCGTGCATAAGACCGTAGGAGTTCAACTGACAGAGGCCCAGGAGCTGTCTGGCAACCTGAGTGCAGCGCTGAGCAAACTTGAGCAAAATCTAGACCAGCAGCAAAAGGAAGCCCTTACCCCGGAAGCCCAGGTTGCGATCGATTCGCAGGTTAAAACTATCCGTAGTGCTGTTCAGAGTCTGACTCAGGTCACTTCCAACTTGCAGCACAGTCTTGCTGGTGAGGGTGTGGCGCCGACGTCCAGCCATGAAGGAATAGCATTCAAAGATGTTCAAATGGAAACTGAAGAGTTCGCCTTGGACTCCGATGACTTCATGGAGTCTTTAGAGTCCGAACCAGTATTGGACCTGCTCGAGGAGATACCTGCCGAGTCCCCTGGTATTACTCTCGATGCAAGAGCTAGCATTTACCTGGCCGACGTGGTCAACAACACCCTGGGTATCCCTGCGGAGGCCGTCGTCAATATCTTCAAGGTTTCCAAGGGCAAAGTAAAGAGTTTGCGCAAGAGAGGTTACGTCGGACTGACCGATTTCAAGGGGGCATTTCGCAGCATCAAGCGGGGAATTACCGGTCCTCTCGCGAACCTCAAACCGAAAGACTTGAAGAAAATCCAATTCCCCATCATCGCTCTTGGTCCGGAGGTCCTTGGCAGCGATGACACCGAGGCCGTAGCCCCCGTCAGAGGTATTGTCCTGTTCAGCACCGGTGAGCGCCACGGTGCCTTACTGACTGATGAGGTAATGCAAAGGACGCCCTATGACGTCAAAGGCTACCGCAAAGCTGGGCTACCAGGAGAGGTGAGTGGCATGGCCACCATTGAAGGAGATTTTGAGATTAACGTTATTGATCCGAACTACGTGCTCTCGTAAATCGCCACCGGCCTAGACTGATTTGCCG
>Ga0255041_10000051_pt1 | contig 14411 bp, 14 predicted proteins | sample BC1_12_3_MG_FD_188630 | JGI IMG/M metagenome (GOLD analysis project Ga0255041, IMG submission 188630) | Seawater microbial communities from Strait of Georgia, British Columbia, Canada - BC1_12_3 | ecosystem: Environmental > Aquatic > Marine > Strait | place: Canada: British Columbia | collected... | reverse complement strand
CCCCCGAACAATTGCCTCGTTTCCTAGAAGCAGTTGCTTGCTACCCGGTTGGGCTGTTAATAGTTCATGCATTGTCAACCTCTCACTCTGCAGAGTGTCCGTTGTCCAGAATCGCATAGCGCATAGAGCATGGCGCATAGCGGCAAAATTAAAAATGTAAAATCGCTATGCGCTTGGCGCTCTGCGCTTTGCGGCGAACAAAGTGAGTTACGACGGACAACTAACATCCATTATTGAGATAGCTTCCTGCGGTCCACCACCCCAGGAGCTGTCTCTTGTTCACGATTGATGGAGCCGGATTCCACCAGTTGAATGCGTGGAGTGACCCCGATTCCCCCTGCAACCTTTTCCCGTATACTATCCACCAGGGAGCGCTGCTCTCCCATCTTATCAAAGAAGAGGTCCTCAGACACCTCCACCAGCAGCGTAAGTTTATCCAAATAGTCTTCCCGCTCCACCACCAACTGACAAGGAGGCCGGATACCCTGGATCTCTTCAAGAATATCTCCAACCCTACTCGGAATGATGTTGATTCCTTTGACTATGATCACTTGATCGGTGCGTCCCAGCACCCTGCTCATCCGGACCAGAGTTCGACCACATTGGCAAGGCTGGTATTCCAGAGAACAGAGATCGCCGGTACGGAATCTGATCAGGGGAAACGCTTCTTTCGTAATGGTGGTTATGATCAATTCCCCAACTTCTCCAGCTTCCATTCTTTTACCGGTTTTCGGATCCACCACCTCTACGATGAAGTGGTCCTCATTTAGATGCATACCCGCCTGGTAAAGACATTCGCCGGCTACACCTGGTCCCATTATCTCACTAAGGCCGTAATTATCTGTGGCCTTTACATAGAGACGATCCTCGATCTCTTGGCGCATTTCTTCGGTCCACGGTTCCCCGGCAAGCATGACATACTTGAGAGTAAGGGTCTTGGCATCGATACCCATCTTTTTCATACGTTCGGCAATAATAAAGACATAAGAAGGGGTTGCCACCAACGCCGTGGTCCGGTAGTCCTGCATGATCGTCACTTGCCGTTCAGTCCGTCCCACCGAGGTAGGAAGTACGGATGCACCGACAAGCTCGGCGCCATAGTGAAGGCCCAAACCTCCCGTCAGAAGTCCATAATTTAAGCTTACTTGTACCACATCGTCGGCGGTGACTCCCCCGGCGGTGAGAATCCGGGCCACAAGCTCGCTCCAGTGTTTGAGGTCTTGTCGTGTATAGCCCACTACAACAGGCTTGGTGGTGCCTGAGGAAGAATGGACCCGTACCACCTCACGCAAGGGCACAGCAAAGAGATCATAAGGGTAGGCATCGCTGAGGTCCCGACTGCAAGTGAAAGGCAGTTTTTGCAGATCATTCAGCTCAACTAGATGCTCTGGCTCAAAACCGATTGTATCGAATTTCTTCCGGTAGAAAGAGACGTTTCTGTAAACCCGATTGAGCGTTCCCTGCAGCCGTTCAAGCTGCAACTGACCCAGCTCATCCCTTGACATACATTCGTATTCTTGGTCCCAAATATTCATGGTCTCCCACTCCGTTGGAGGGTCCGTTGTCGGTTGTCAGTTGAGCTCACTCCGTTCGCTGCAAAGCGCAGAGCGCCAAGCGCATAGCAATTAATAAACAGTAACGGTAAACCGATCAGTCCTATAACTTTTCTACTTAAACCATTGACCGTTTACTCTGCTTCACGCTTTGCGCCATGCGCCATGCGCTATGCGGTTCTAGACGACGGACCACGGACTTTGAAATTTCAATCCTCCCACACTTCCCGGTAGCCCTTGCCAAGATAGGCTCGTTTTACTTCGTTGTGTTCGAGCAGCATCTGGCATTTTCCTTGGAGAACGATTTTCCCTGTTTCCACTACGTAGCCACGGTCTGCTATGTGCAGGGCGGCTCGGGCGTTCTGCTCAATCAGTAAAATAGTGGTTCCCTCCTCGCGCAATGTTTTAATGATTTTAAAGGTTTCCTTCACAAGCAACGGCGAAAGCCCCATGGAAGGCTCGTCAAGAATAAGAAGCTTGGGCCGAGCCATAAGGGCTCGAGTGATTGCCAACACTTGCTGTTCGCCACCGCTCAGCGTACCAGCCATTTGATTCCAGCGACCCTCAAGAATGGGAAATTTTTCTTTGAAATACGCCATATCTGCTAATACCTCTCCCCTGTTCCGACGGATAAAGCCACCCATCTCAAGGTTGTCTCGCAAGCTGAGGGTAGCGAAAACCTTTCGTCCCTCGGGTACATGCGAAATACCTCTGCGGACGATTTGCTCGGCTGGTATCCGAGTAATGTCCTGACCTTCAAAAGCAATGGAGCCCCGACTGGCGGGAGTAATTCCAGAAATTGTATTCAAAACCGTGGTTTTACCGGCGCCGTTGGCGCCTATTAGGGTCACTATTTCGCCTTGGTTCACATGAAGAGACACGCCCTTCAGGGCGTGGATGTTACCGTAGTAGGTATGGATACTCTTTAGGGTTAACATCTATCAATCCACACGGTTTGCAGAGCACAAGTAAGACTAGGCACTAGTGGGTAAAAGCAAGAAGTCAGGTTTCAGGTTTCAGGTGTCAGGAGTTAGAAAGGATATTTCTTTCTTTTTTTCCTGGATTCGGGATTCTGACTCCTATTTTCTTACTGACGAACGGCCGCCTGCTGCCTGCTGTCTGCTGTCAGCTGCTAGCTAACACAGGCCCTGCGCCTGGTGCCCAGCGCGAAGCGCAATGCGCTTCGTGCTAGAGATCGGAGTAATCTACCTCTTCCCCCAGATAAGCCTCAATCACCAGAGGATCATTCTTTATCTGTTTCGGTTTGCCCTCCGCAATCTTCTCACCAAAATTCATGACCATAATCTCATCAGAAATATCCATTACCAAATTCATGTCGTGTTCAACCAGCACAACTGTAATCCCCTGTTCGAGAATTCGGTGGATCAAAGCCGCCAACCCCTCAGTCTCCCTGGTATTGAGTCCTCCAGCAGGCTCATCCAGCAACAGTATTTTGGGGTCAGTGGCAAGCGCCCGCGCCACCTCAAGTAGCTTTTGTTCCCCCAGTGGCAGATTACCAGACAACTCCGTTGCTCTCTTCTCCAGCCCGACGAATGCGAGATGTTGCATCGCGCTTTCCCGGATCTGTCGCTCTTCCCGACGCATCCCTACCAGTCTAAGACCGGTGCTGATAATTCCGGCTCGACTCTGAATGTGCCTTCCCACCATTACATTTTCTAGAACAGTCATGCGACCAAACACTTCAACGTTTTGAAAGGTGCGGGATACGCCCAGGCGAGCGATCTCTCGAGCCTTGCGGCCTTCAATGGACATACCATTCAGGGCAATAGCTCCACCATTTGGGGGGAAAATACCGGTGATCACATTGAAAAGCGTGGTCTTCCCTGCCCCATTAGGTCCAATGATCGCCTTGATGATTCCAGAAGGCACCTTGAAGCTGAGGCCCTTCAAGGCCTGGACGCCGCCAAAAGACTTTTGCAGGTTCTCTACGTGGAGGAAAACAGGGGAACTTTCGGTATTCATCTATTTTTCTTATCAGTGGACGGTTTAAAGACTCAGTGCCTCAACCTCGTTTCCAGACACGGGACATGCGTGGTACCAGGTGAACCAGTCCATCGGGTAAAAACATTACAACAGCGAGAAGAATAGCACCATAAACAAGAATATCAAAATCATGGAACACATGAAGCCATTCGTTACCCAGAAAAGTCAGTAGCCAGGTGCCGAGCAGTGCTCCCCAGATGTTGTGCATGCCGCCCACCACAACCATCATTACCAATTTTATCGAAAGAAAGAAATCAAAAGAACTGGGGCTCAAGAAACCCACATAGTGAGTGTAGAGACTGCCGGCAATAGAAGCATACGCAGCACTCAATACAAAAATGATGACCTTGTACCTTGAGGTTTCAACACCCATGGCATCCGCAGCCACTTCACTGTCGTGCAAAGAGCGCAGGGCTCGACCAACGCGGGAGTGGATCACATTGAGAGAAAAGATTAAGGTCAGCAGCACCAGAAACCACACGAGTATGTAGTAATAGAGGTCATTGTTGAGGCTAAACCCCAGGATGGACAATCCTGGAATGTCCGAAAATCCAGAAGGCCCACCGGTAAGGCTCACTTCCTCATTGAAAAAGATCTGGACGATAACCCCAAAACCCAGGGTTGCCATGGCCAAATAGTGTCCTTTCAATTTCAGGGACGGCACCCCCACAATGTAGGCCACCAGCGCTGTAATTCCTACGCCCGCAACCATTGCCAGCCAAGGCGACATGGCGAACTTTGTACAGAGTATTCCCGAAGTATAGGCTCCCAGACCGAAAAAGGCCGCGTGCCCAAGAGAGATCTGGCCGGCGTAGCCCATGAGCAAACTGAGGCCCATGTTTATCAGACAGTAGATCCCCACAAATATCATGATGTCCAGATAGTGGCCGATTGCCGTCACATTCATGGCCACCACCGGAAACAGGATAAGAAAGATAGTCAGTCCGAGAAGGGCTTTTCGATTGGATGATTGCATGTCCAACGTGTCAAATTAGGGATTTAGCCGCTCTTGCCGGTAACGAACCGGGCAACCGGCTACACAATCTCAAAACTCTTTTATCTTGCTGGCTTCCACATTGCCAAACAAACCACTGGGACGGACATAGAGTACCAAAAGCAATAAAATAAGCGCCACCGCATCCTTGTAGCCGGAAGACACCAAGCCAGCACACATGGATTCAATAATTCCCAGAAAAATACCAGCCACCACGGCCCCGTAAAAACTCCCCAAACCACCCAACACCGCAGCGCCAAAACCTTTTAAGGCTAGGAGTGCGCCCCGGTCATACTCCATCAGAGATATGGGGGTAATGACGGCTCCAGCAACTGCACCTATGGCCGCGCTCAGGGCAAAAGAGATTAAGATCATGACGCTAACTTTAATGCCTACCAAGCGGGCTGCTTCCGGATTGTCGGCACACGCCAACATGGCCTTACCATATCGTGTCTTCTTGTAAAAGATGGTCATCAGCACAACCATCACTGCTGTCATAAACAGGACCCAGAGAGTCTGGGTTTGAATGGCAGCTCCGTAGAAGAACAATGGTTTGCTTCCGCTGAAGGGCGGAAAAATATAGGGATCCTTGCCCCAGATGAACATGGCAATCCCTTTAAAAAGGATGGAAACAGCAATGGTGACGATGATCATTGTCAATACGGAGGCATTCTTAAGTGGGTTAATGGTAAAGCGCTCCATCAGCGCCCCCACGCCAGTGACCGCCGCAACTGTTAAGACAAAAGCCAATGGGAGTGGTAGTTTCGCGGTAACCGTGAAAAAGACCATGATGAGTCCGCCCAACATGACAAATTCACCCTGGGCGAAGTTGATTATTTCTGTAACGTTATAGATGATATTAAAACCCACAGCTACCATGGCGTAAATGCTTCCCACGGTGACCCCGGTGAAAAGGTACTGAATGAGCTGCCCTGTAAGCGTAATCTTTGTCATGACCAAAAAAATCTCACACCATTATGGAGATCGAAGCGAGCGTCAACAGAAAGCCTCCCCGGGTAGAACCACCGGAGAGGCTTTCATTGTGATAACAACAGTGACAGAATCTACGGAGCTAAGGCCCAATCGCCGTCCTTCACCACCACCATTTCAAATGCCTCTTTGGTGAGTCCATTGTGATCGGTAGGGGAGAAATTGAAAACACCATGTTGACCGATAAAGTTGGTACGGGTTTCGATGTAGTCCCTTATTTTGGCTGAATCCGGTCCTACAGCTTTCAAGGCATCGATCACCAGGTTAAGGGCATCCCAGCCATGGCCACCAAACGAAGACAGGGGCTCTTTGTACTTCTCCTGGTAGGCCGCATTGTATATCTCAATGATTTTTTTCTGGGGATTGTCAGCCGGGACCAGATCCGGGATATTAACGCGTCCCAGAGGACAGAAAACACCTTCAGCGGCACCAGCTGCCAATGTAATGTTCTTGCGACTACCAAAGCCATGGCTCTGATAGAATGGCATATTCGTCATCCCTAGATCATGCCAGTTCTTCACGGCCAGAACCTGGGTTGGTCCCACGGACCAGTTGACAATGGCCTGAGCGTCTGTGCCGCGAATACGGGTGAGTTGGGCGGTGATGTCGGTGTCTTTGGGGCCATAGCGCTCGTCGGCCAATATTTCGATACCCACCTGAGGAGCCAATCGCAGCAACTCTTCCCGCCCGCTAGCACCGAATCCGGTGGAAACGCTCATGATGGCAATCTTCTTAATCCCATTCTTCAATAGATAGTCATAAATCTTTTCAACCGCATGGGTATCTGACTGCGGTACCTTGAAGATCCAATGGCGATCCACCACCGGGGTTACAATCTTGTTGCTGGCGGCACAGGAGACCAACGGCACTTTTGCATCGTTCATAACCTTGACCACCGCCAAAGTGTTCCCACTGAGGCTGGGACCGATGATTACCGGCACCTTGTCTTTTTTGAGTAGCCGTTTTACTGCAAGTACGGCTTTGGTCTCGTCGCTCTCGTCATCATAGATCACGAGCTCCAGAGGATGTCCATTGATCCCACCGACTTTGTTTATTGCCTCGGCGATCATCACGGCTGTCTTTTTTTCAGGCTCACCCAGGAATGAAGTCCGACCGGTGACTGAAAAAACGGCACCCACCTTGTACGGCTCTTTTTCCTTAGTGCACGAAAATACCAAAGCAAGTGAGACTATCAATGTCAGCGCTATCCATATCGCTCTTCCCTTGATCTTCATAAACCTTCCCTCCTTTTAGATCAAACTATATCCTTCTATATCCTTGTCTCTCACCCCAAAACTCTAATTGAGGTGTCACCTCCTTTCTCCCTTTTGTTGATTTTTGTCAATAGCAAATATTCGGTTCTTGGCACATATGACTCTTAGCTCCAGAAAAAACACCCCTAGCTACAACACCCCAACGAAAAAAGCCGCTTCCTCGTTGCGGCCTTTTTAGTAAAGAAAAAAACCGCAGGCAGTTGAGTCTGCCCACGGCCTTGATTCTATTGGCTGAACAGGGCTAGTGGACAGACCTCTCCCCACTATAATAGTAATAATAGTAGTAGCTCCGGGAGGCTGTCTGTTTGGAAAAGAAGGCCATGAAGTACTCTCGACTCCTTGCCCTTGGGATAAATGATCTTATACCATAGATAATAGCCGTCATTGTGTCAAGAATAAAAGGTGTGTATGCTAGCGAAAACTGGCCGGTTTCTGGTTAGAGATAATGCTGAGGCTGACGGTGAAAAAGTACCAATCCAAAGAACTGGGAAAACTCATCGAGTATATTCTCTTTCATCGACCCGACGAATTCGGTCTATTTTTGGACGATGATGACTCGCTCCCAATAAAAGAACTCATGTGGGCCCTTCATGAGGAAACTGGATGGAAGCATATCCGTCTCGGCCATTTAAAGGAATTAGCTTATTCCGGTCTTGAGCTTGCCTTTACCCTTGAAGAGACACAGATACGGCCCAAACGTGAGGTCAGCAAGACAGCTTCAGATACCCTGCCACCACAACTGCTCTTCTTTGGGGCAAGACGCAAGGCTTACCCTGTGATCCTGAAACACGGACTCAGGCCCGGAAGTCGTCTTTACGTGCCATTGGCAACCACAGAAGAAATGGCTTTGCGTATAGGTAAACGGCGTGACCCCAAGCCAATTCTTTTGACCGTGCATGCGGCTCAGGCCCACGATAGTGGCCACCCGTTCTCCACATGCGGTGATTTACTCTATCTGGTGAAGACTCTACCTGCCCCCTTCCTCAGTGGGCCACCTCTGCGGGAGCCCCCACCATCCCGCAAAATCCCCAAAAAAGAACCTCCCAAACCGCTGAAATCTGAGGTCCCCGAGATGACTGGCTCTTTTTTGCTGGATCCCGAAAGGGACCCTGACCCAATGAGAAGGCAGCGGAGAAAACGGGAGAAAGAGCAAAAACGCCAGAGAACCAAGGAAAGACGTGATAAGAAGCGACGCCGGTCCTAGGGCAGAGGGCAGAGAACAGAAGGCAGCTGGCAGCTAGCAGCAGGCAGAGGAACGAGGAAAGGAGATAGAAGTCAGAAGTCAGAGAAAAGATGAAAGGGATTCTCCTGTGGGAGCGGCTTTCCCGCCCGCCTCGCCTGAGCGAGAGCGATGGCGGGCAGGCAGCCGCGATCTTGCGTTTTGAACGATTTCTACGATTTGACGAATCGACTAGATCCACACCAATAAAAAGCGGGGCCGAAGCCCCGCTGGAAAACTCCCACGAACTGAACCAGCTCCACCCACAGAACTCGCTTTCGTTGCTAATAACCTACTTGCGAAGGGAAGCGATAGCCAACGCTTGCGGCCGACAGGTATATGCGACCGCAGCCGGAGAGCCCATGGGAGTTACTTGTAGTTTACAGCCCGCCTCTCCACTGCGTCAAGCATTTTTGATATCTGAATACCCTTATTTCGCACAGTGCATAGTTTCAATGGTTCAAGGCGCAGGGCATAAGGTTCAAGGCTAAGATTTACGCCAATTTGTTGGTGGGCAGTGCTCACAATACATTCTGGTGCCTAGTGCTTAGTCCCTAGTTCCCTTCAACCACCTGCCCGCCTGTCCTGAGCTTGCCTGCCCTGAGCCTGTCGAATGGGTCGAAGGGCCGCCCACTACCTCATCCACCCGGTTCGTCGCTCTCACCTTCTTGGCGTGGCTTCAACTCCGCCACCGTGGCCCCCCAGCCGCCAGATTTCCGAGGAGCATCATAAAAAGAAAGTACACGTGGATCGCGTGCCAAAAAACTCCGTACATGACGGCGGAGGGTGCCGATACCTTTCCCGTGGATGATATTGACGAGGTTAATGTTAGCCTGCTGAGACAGGTGGATGAACTCGTCCAGAAGCGAGGAGACATCCTTGGGTGAAAAGGTGTGTAGATCAAGAGTGTCGCCTGGCTCTATAATCTCCGGCTCACTTTGGGAAGCGCCTTCCCCATGTCCGTTGCTAATTCCCGGATCTGGATGAGAGAAGGTTTCCTCACATGCTGGGCAGTGAAAACTGGCTCGCCGCCGACCTTGTATTGTATGACCACAAAACGGACAGGGTCCCTCCAGATTCTCAAAGCTCTCCAAAGGATTGTCCAAAACAAACCAAAGCCCGACCAACAGGAGAAAAATCCCAATACCTTTACTTTTACCACTCAATAAGAGGAATCCACCTGCACTGAGGCAGACCAGTAGCAGAAACCATCGACAGACTTGCAGAATTCGCCGGTTGGTAATCTCCATTACTCCACTCTCATTGTAGATCGTAGAAATCGTTAATTAGTTGATTAGAGAATTAGGGAATTAGTTGATTTGTTGATTTGTTGAAGGCGTTAAAGGTTATGAAATTGCAGGATCGCGGCTGCCTGCCCGCCATCGCTCTCGCTCAGGCGAGGCGGGCGGGAAAGCCACTCCCACAGGATAATCCCTTTCTTCTTTCCTTTGTCTTCTGTCCTCTGACCTCTTTGACTAATTTTCTAATTTTCTAATTCTCTAATAAACCTATCCTGTCCTCCCCACTGAAGGCATTACTTGTAATTCTTAGACCTGAAACGTAGAATGGATTCCGAGAAGCTGGCTGGCGTAAGGCCCAGCAATGCTAAAGCATGCTAATATAACTTACCAACAGGCGACTCAGGACGAGAGCGTCGCCGGCTGGTTCGAGCTTTCTACCGTCAGGAGTTGGTTTGGTCCGCCTGAGATCTATGGGTAACTCTAGTTGCATTCCTTGAGCCGGTGGGAGATTGACTATATTATTAGGATTTTGGCCCCTTATTTCCGGGGGAATGCTCTCCGGATCAAAAATCCACTCATAGTGGCAAAGAGCTGCCTGGGCGACTTCGACGAATTGGTGCACCATGGCTTGGTGCAACCCGCCCACATAGGCGCATCTCTCATTGCGACCATGACCATGGATCGAAATGGCCATATTCACATGATTGAGGAATTGCATGACAAGAAGACGGTCTTCAAGTTTCATGCGGTGGCTTGGTCGGTGCAAGGAAAGATTACCCGTGGACCGCCGACCAGCGTACACGTAGAGGCTGGCCCCGCTGTGATAGGCTACGAAACGCGCTATCTCCTCAGTACCTGGTTCGATGCCTCCCCCGTGTATAGCCACCAGACCCAAGGAGCTCCCCAGGTGAAGGTGTTCACTGGTGTCGCTACTTCCAGCCATAAGGATCAGCTCCTGCAGCGTTTTCAGCTCATAAATAACCAGTTTCAGCACTATAGCAGAGAAGGAAAAGCGATCAAACTGGAATCCGTTTGTTGGTCTCAATGAGGGATCATGTTTCGTTTAGATTCACTGTTGGATAATCCCACTCTACCTCTCACCTACACGGTCTATAATGAGCACCAGAAATATTAATGTATAATATTAATAAAAGTATATAATTTATTGTAATTACAATCTAATAGAAATATATGAAAAAGAAAACTTATCGATCCAGATCAGTCCGACGCACTCCAAAACGCGGCCGCCCGAAAAGGGGTAGAATTCAGCAGCATCCGCCCCGATTTCGACCTCAAGCCTCCCGCCAGCTCAAGCCATTGCTCGAGCGAATCGGCGTCCCCAAAGCTGCGCCCTTTGTTCCCGACCCCTTCCAACGAGAGGCCGTGCTCGCTATCGACAAGAGTGATGTGCTCGTTACCGCCGCAACCGGATCGGGCAAGACCTGGATTGCCCTCCAGGCTATGGAGAAGTTGCTGGTCAACAAGGGGCGAAGCTGGTATGCCTCTCCCCTCAAAGCGCTGTCCAATTCCAAGTATACCGAGTTCAGCCAGCACTTTGGTGCAGAAAATGTGGGGATTCTCACCGGAGATCGCAAGGAGAATCATCAGGCACCAATTATCGTGGGTACCACCGAAATCCTCCGCAACCAGCTCTACGATGCCATGTATCGGGGAGAGGACCTTGGGGTCGAACTAGTCATTCTCGATGAGGCCCATTACCTGGGAGACGAGGATCGTGGTGTAGTCTGGGAAGAAGTAATGATTTATCTCCCGGCTCGAACACGTTTGTTACTTCTATCTGCTACCATTTCCAATGCGGCTGAAATTGCCGGTTGGCTGGAATGGCTTCGACAGGTCGATTGTCAAATCGTGACCGCGCACAAACGTCCCGTCCCCATTCATCCGCTTTTCATGTTTCCCAGCGGCGAAGTGACTCCCCTTGGCCAACGGCGAGAAATGACCGGTAAAGTTCGCCATTTCCTTCGAAGCAGTCCTCGAGCCGGTCTGACTCCGAGACGGGGGGTTGCCAATTTTTCCCAGATAATCGCCGCACTTCGTCACCTCAATCTGTTGCCTGCCGTCTTTTTTCTTAAATCAAGGGCGGACTGTAACCTTGCCTTGCTTGCAGCGCTTCCCCGGCTGAGTCCCGATGAGAGCGACGAGGAACACCGTCGTTTTAATAAACGATTCCGCCAACTTCTAGAAAATCATCCATACCTTAGAAACCATCGGCAGCTTTCTTCTCTCCGCAACGGGCGGGTGGCCGCCCACCACGGCGGCCAATTGCCCCAGTGGAAGGTGCTGGTGGAGACTCTGATGAAAGAAGGAGAGCTCGAGGCCATTTTCTCTACCTCAACAGTGGCTGCCGGTGTCAATTTCCCAGCCCGCAGTGTGGTACTTTCCCAGAGTGATCGCTTCAACGGACGCGAGTTCGTTCCGCTTAGTGCCACTGATTTACTCCAGATGACTGGTAGGGCCGGCCGTCGCGGCATGGACAAAGTGGGCTTCGTTCTTGTTCTCCCCGGACCATATCAGGACCCACGACTCATCTTCGACCTCCTGCACTCTACACCTGAGAGCGTGGATAGCCAAATACAGATAACCTTCTCTATGGTCCTCAACTTACTGCTTTCCCATAGATCTGAAGAAGTGCGGGATCTATTTGCTCGCTCCTTTGCAACCTTTCAGAATCTGGAAAAATATCGAGAACTGGTTGAGGATCTACGGGGACTCGAAGAAGATGTGGCCACTGAACTGGAGGCAGCTGGATGTGGTGATTTGAATACAGTTCTGCACACTCTGTCTAGAAAGCGCCAACTGGAGCAGCAGCTCAAGCAGGCGCAACTGGAGCAGCGCCGGAGTTGGGACGCTCTCTGCAAACAGGCCTACCTTACTCCTGGAAGGCTATTGCGTAGCAAGAAAAGAGAGCTTTTCGTGGTATTGACCCGAGAGAGTCGAGGCGGAGCAGAGGGCGTTACCGCCATTCGGGTATGGCCACAGCATCGATTGCGCCGTGGTCGTTTGCGTAAGCGCTGGCTGCGTTTTGCAAAAGTCGCCTCTGTGTTGGACGCTTGCTTTGACCTTGCTGCCCTGGACACTCCGGAGCAGTGGCTAGAGTCTGTCCTCAGCATCCCGCTCGACACCTATCCAAAGCTTGAAATGAAAGAGCCCCTGCCCTACCCAGAGCAAGAAGTCTGGGAGACTCTGAAATCACGAGTACAAGAGGCCACGGCAGCAATTGCTGTACTCCCATGCGGGCAATGTCCCCATTTGAGCAAATGTGAACCAAAAAAACAGAGTAAGTTCAGAGAAAAAATAAATAAAGTCCTCAGTCTTCGCCAACGCGTTGATGACGTCACCAATCGGCTTTGGCACGAGTTCAATCGCCACTTTCACTTTCTGCAAGAAGAGGGCTACATGGACGAGGCAGGCCGACCGAGCGCTGACGGGATCTGGGCATCACAGCTCCGGCTCGATCAACCCTTACTGGTAGCCGAGTCTATCCGCCTCGATGTTTTCCCTCATAATGATCCAAGAATGCTGGCCGGCCTAATGGCCCCTTTTGTCACTGATCGGGAAAGTCAGAGCGAATCCTTAGAGCTGCTGAGCCTTAAAAACCCGAAGCTGGGCCAAGCGTTTGCCAAGATGGTTTCGGCCTTGCATCCATTGCGCCGACGCCTGCGGCAGAGCGGCTTTGCGGCAAACCCTTTATCCTTCTGGCCAGCGGCCGCCATTTACTTCTGGATTGCAGGAGCTAAATGGGAGGAATTAATAGACATTTCCGGTCTTGACGAAGGTGATCTGGCCATGCTCATTTATCGCACCGCAGATAGCCTCCGTCAGCTGGAAGGGCTTACCCAGTCACACCCACACCTTGCAGCTAGTGCCACTGAGGCAATCCAACGCTTGTTACGAGAACCGGTACAGGTTCCCAACTGATACTGAGTCACAATTGTTGTAATCGGTAGAAGTCAAAGGAAAGAAGAAAGGGATTCTCCTGTGGGAGCGGCTTTCAGCCGCGATCTTGCGCTTTGAACGATTTCTACGACTTTTACGACTTCAACGTTTTGAACGGTTTTAACGATCTGCCGCTTATCGCTGGCGGTGAACGGCTTTCCTGCTCACCTTTCTCGCTTTTCTCGCCTTTCCCGCCTACCCTAGACTAGCTCCAGAATCTTCTCCAGCTTGTAGTAATCCTCTTCTTTCAGAGCCAGAAATTTCAGACCCATGCCTGTTGGGTGGAACGTAGCCTCCAGGGGATCAACCCAGACTACTTCGGCCAATGCAGTAACCGTTTCCAGTGCCTCGGGCAGTTCGATAGAAACAAACATTTCATATCCCACTTCATAAGGCGTCGCTGTTGTTACCGCCAGGCCGCCCTCGGATATATCCCTGAGCCCCCCCAGGTGAATACCCCCATTGGTAAAGATTTTGACTTCGCCATCCATATTCTTGCGCGCAAAGCGCCGGCATTCCTTCATTTTCCCCTCACCTATTTTTCCTCAGAGTCCTTCTTCTTCACAATCACTTCCTCGACGTCGAGGGTGATGGGGCTTGCCAGATACCCGGACACTGCCTGCTCAACGAGTTCTTCAAGAGTAATCCCCTCCAGAGCAGCTCTAGATTTGGCCTGTTCGTGCAGATCATCAGGAAAGTTTTTGAGACTCAGTGTTCCCATGCGTCATCCCCCTATGAGTTTTTGCGCTGGATTTTATTACTATCAGGGGGAGGTAAAGAACGCAAGGAAAATGCAGCTGGCAGCAGTGCTCAGCTCTCATCGAGCTTCGCGTCACATGGCTGCGCCGTCATTAGGTCAAGACGCTTCGCTGTCATTTGTCGTAATCGGTAGAAGGCAGATAACGGAGGACTGATGACGGGAGACAGATATTCTTCTGTGGGAGCGGCTTTCCAGCCGCGATTTTGCAATTTCAGCGAATTTTCTAATTTTCTAATTCTCGAATTAACGAATTCGTTAATCCCTAAATTCCTCAATTCCTTAATTCCCCTAATCCCTCAATCTCAAATCTACAATCTCCTCTCTGGCACGTTTGTTGCTTAAATCCAATATGTTAGATGATCTCACACAAAGGAAAGTCTGGCAAGATGGAGCAACTGTTAGCAGATCTTTTCGGTCTT
>Ga0255041_10000050_pt1 | contig 14429 bp, 11 predicted proteins | sample BC1_12_3_MG_FD_188630 | JGI IMG/M metagenome (GOLD analysis project Ga0255041, IMG submission 188630) | Seawater microbial communities from Strait of Georgia, British Columbia, Canada - BC1_12_3 | ecosystem: Environmental > Aquatic > Marine > Strait | place: Canada: British Columbia | collected... | reverse complement strand
CCCCTCGCGCATTTGCCCGTCGAGGCCGTTTGCACGACAGACGAGGGCCGTGAGCTGCTGAACCGTATCGGGATCACGACCGTGCGACAGCTTCTCCGACTGCCGCGCACGGGTGTGACGCGGCGTTTCGGGCCGGCGCTTCTCGAACGCCTCGATCGTGCACTGGGGATGCAGCCTGATCCGCGCTGCTTTTTCGCCCCGCCCGAGCGCTTCGCAGCGGCGCTCGAACTGCCGGCCGAAGTCGAGCATGCCGAAGGCGTGCTGTTCGCCGCGCGTCGTCTGCTCCTTCAGCTCGAGGGGCTGCTGACTGCACGCCAGTCGGGGGTACGGCAATTTCTCGTCATGCTCGAGCATCGCGGCCTGCCACCGACTCGGATCGAAGTGGGGCTGGCGTCCCCGGGACGCGAAGCCGGACGTTTTGACGCGCTTTTGCGCGAACGACTTGCCGGACACAGGCTTGCCGCCCCCGTCGAGGCAATCCGCATCGAGGCGGACACGTTTATCCCGTTCGGGGGCATGACCCGAGGGCTGTTCGGCGATGCACGCGAAGAGACGGAGGCGTGGGCACGGCTCGTCGAGCGCCTGCAGGCCCGGCTCGGCCAGGACGCCGTGTACGGCCTTGGTCTGAATGCGGACCATCGTCCTGAGCGCGCGTGGCGGCGGCTCGTGCCCGACGCAGCAAAACAGGGCCGAGAAGAAAACCTATTCGGTCCGCGGCCACTCTGGCTTGTCGAGCCGCCTCGATCGCTCGACGAGCGGGGCGGCGTTCCCCAGCAGAACGGACCGCTCGCGCTGCTCGCAGGGCCCGAACGCATCGAATCCGGCTGGTGGGACGGCGCGCTGATCAGGCGCGACTATTTCATCGCCTGTGCGGCAGGTACGACCTTGTTGTGGATCTATCGCGAACCGGGCGGCGGGTGGTACCTGCACGGGATCTTCGCTTGAGTGCAGCGTCGGCGCATGGCGTAAACGCTGTAAACGCCATTTTGTGAACTCGATCGACTTGACCGACGGGAGAAAGCAATCGCGACCATGTCTTTCGAACTTCCCGTCTATGCAGAGCTGCATGGCCTGTCGAACTTCACCTTTTTGCGCGGCGCCTCGCACCCCGAGGAGCTGGTCGAGCAGGCTGCGGCGCTTGGTTATCGCGCGTTTGCCCTGACCGATGAATGCTCGCTCGCTGGCGCCGTTCGTGCGCACCTTGCGGCGAAGCGCTGCGGGTTGCCGCTCATTCTCGGCACCGAACTACGGCTCGAGGGCGGCATGAAGCTGGTGCTGCTCGCAACCGATCGACGTGCGTATGGCGCCATTTCCACCCTGATCACCTTGGGGCGCAGACGGGCGAAAAAGGGCTGCTATACGCTGTTACCGACCGACGTCGAGGCCATCACGGGCAGTCGTGCGCTGGTGCTGCTCATTCCCGCAGACGTCCCCGATCTGGCGCAGGCCCGTTGGGTGGCGGAGCGCTTTGCAGGCAATGCCTGGTTGGTCGCCGAACTGCACTGCGGCCCGGGCGATCGGGCGCAGCTCGCGCGCCTGCGGGAGATCGCGGCGGCGGCGCATCTGCCCCTGGTGGCTGCCGGCGATGTTCACATGCATCTGCGCTCGCGCCGCCGGCTGCAGGACACGCTCACCGCGATCCGGCTCGGCAGGCCGATTGCAGAGTGCGGCCACGCGTTGTATCCAAACGCAGAGCGCCATCTGCGCCAGCGCATGCGGTTGGCACAACTCTACCCGGCCGAGCTCCTCGCAGAAACGCAGGCGATCGCCGAGCGCTGTCGTTTCTCGCTCGAGGCGTTGCGCTACGAATATCCGGAAGAACTGGTACCCAAGGGCGAAACCCCGGCCGGCTGGCTGCGCTGGCTGACTGCGCAGGGCTTGGCCTGGCGGTTCCCGCAGGGCATACCGGACAGGGTCAGGCAGAGCGTCGAACACGAGCTCAGCTTGATCGCCGAGCTTGGCTACGAGTCGTTTTTCCTCACCGTGCACGACATCGTGCGTTTTGCGAAGCGCGAGGGAATCCTCTGTCAGGGACGCGGTTCCGCGGCGAATTCCACGGTCTGCTACGCGCTCGGCATCACGGAGGTGGATCCGGCGCGCATGAGCATGCTGTTCGAGCGCTTTGTGTCCCGGGAGCGTCACGAGCCACCCGATATCGACGTTGACTTCGAGCACCAGCGACGCGAGGAGGTCATTCAATACATCTACGGAAAATATGGGCGCGAACGCGCTGCGCTTGCCGCGACGGTCATCTGCTATCGAGCGAAGAGCGCGGTACGCGACGTCGGCAGGGCGCTCGGGCTATCACCCGATCAGGTCACCTGTTTGTCAAAAAGTCTCGCCTGGTGGGACGATCGTGCACGACTGCCAGAACGCGTACGTGATGCCGGCCTTGACCCGGAAAGTCCGGTGATCGAGCGGTTGCTGGCGTTGAGTGATGCATTGATCGGTTTCCCGCGTCACCTGTCGCAGCATGTCGGCGGGTTCGTCATTTCGCATGGACCGATCGCCGAACTCGTGCCGGTGGAAAACGCAGCCATGCCCGAGCGCAGTGTCATCCAGTGGGACAAGGACGACCTCGAGGCGCTTGGCCTGCTGAAGGTCGATGTACTCGCACTTGGCATGCTCTCGGCGATTCGGCGTGCCTTGGCGTTCGTCGGCCAGCATCGCGGCAGGCCATTCACCATGGCGGAGGTGCCAGCGGAAGATCCCGCGACCTACGAGATGATCGGGCATGCGGACACGGTGGGCGTATTTCAGATCGAGTCGCGTGCGCAGATGTCGATGCTGCCGCGGCTGAAACCCGAGAATTTCTACGACCTGGTGATCGAGGTCGCGATCGTGCGCCCCGGGCCGATTCAGGGGGGCATGGTGCATCCCTACCTGCGGCGGCGGCAGGGACTGGAGCCGGTGACCTATCCGAGCGATGCAGTGCGGCAGGTGCTCGAGCGCACGCTCGGGATACCTATTTTCCAAGAACAGGTCATGCAGCTTGCCGTGGTGGCAGCCGGGTTCACGCCGGGCGAGGCGGACAATCTGCGTCGTGCGATGGCGGCATGGCGGCGCAAGGGCGGATTGGCACACTTCGAAACACGCTTGATCCGCGGCATGTTGGAGCGTGGCTATGCGCGCGGATTTGCCGAGAGCATCTATCGCCAGATCCTCGGTTTTGGTGAGTACGGGTTTCCCGAATCGCATTCAGCGAGTTTTGCTCTGCTGGTCTACGTCTCGGCGTGGCTGAAGTGCCACGAACCTGCAGCGTTTCTCGCTGCATTGCTAAACAGCCAGCCGATGGGGTTTTATGCGCCATCGCAATTGGTGCAAGACGCGCGGCGTCATGGCGTTACCGTGCTGCCGCCGGACATCAACGCAAGTGATTGGGACTGCACGCTGGAAGAGGGCGCGGTGAGACTGGGCCTGCGCATGGTGCACGGTCTCGGCAAGGTCGCCGCGTCACGCATTGCCGCGGCACGCGCGGCGCGCGGGTTCGAATCGATCGAGGATCTGACACGGCGTGCCGCGCCCAATCGGCATGATTTGAAATGTCTGGCAGCCGCGGATGCCCTGGTGGCACTTGCCGGGCATCGGCGGCAGGCGCACTGGCGGGTCGCGGGCGTCGAGCGCGTGCAAGACCTGCTGGGCCCGGTGCCGCAGCGCGACCCCGTCGTTACGCTTCCGGCGCCGAGCCTCGGTGAACGCATCGTCGCCGACTATGCAAGCCTGGGATTGACACTCGGCCCGCATCCACTTGCGCTGCTGCGATCCAGGCTGGTGCAACGTCGCCTGATGACCGCCGAGCGGCTGCGCGCGCTGTCACATGGCGAGGCGGCCCATGCGGCGGGGCTGGTGACCTGCAGGCAGCGACCGGACACCGCAAGCGGTGTCGTGTTCGTGACCCTCGAGGACGAAACGGGCACTGTCAATGTCGTGGTTTGGCGTGATCTTGTCGAGCGTCAGCGTCGCGCGCTGCTCGGCGCCAAACTGCTCGCGGTGCAGGGCGTGATCGAACGTGATGGCGAAGTGGTGCATCTCGTCGCGCATCGCTTGCATGATTACAGTGAGCTGCTTGGCCGACTGACCATGCAATCACGCGACTTCCACTGAGCCTGCTACACTCGACAGTCGATGACGCTCTATGCCGATACCCTGGGCCTCATTGCCGCACGGCACCAGCGCAAGCCGGCGAGCACGATGCCTGCGCTCGATGCGCTGTTCCAGCGGCTCTCGGCTTGTCCATCGGCGTCGCATGCATTCGCGATCGAGGATCGAATCTGGCATCTGTGGATGTACCACCCGCATCGAATCGCAAACGACGCACTCGATCGATCGGCGGATGATATTGCGGCGCGCCGCTACGATGTTGCCGAAACACGGCTGACACGGCTGCTGCGCTGCCTACCGACCTACGTCGAGGCCTGGCATAAGCGCGCGACCCTCTACTACCTCCTGGGGCATGACGAGCAATGCGTGCGTGACCTCAACTGCACCCTCACGCGCGAACCACGCCACTTCGGTGCGCTGTGTAGCTTCGCGGAAATCCTGCTCGGCGCGGGCGAGGACGAAGGCGCATGCTTTGCGTTTTCCGCGGCGCTCGCCGTCCACCCCTATCTTCCACGCGCGCGGGCGGTCGTCCGAAACAAGCTGCCATGACCTGCCAGCGCGCGCGATAAGCCGTTGACATCCCTTGACAATAGGCGCCTGCAAGGCGAATAAAAGTCCCTATAATTCGAACTTAGCTCGGATACCGAGGGTCGCCGGGGACCATCGGGCAGATCAGCGAGGCGCAAGCAGGCATGAAGCACGACGCGTACACCGTGACGGTGGCGAAAGACCTCGCCGACCTGATTCCCTCGTTCATGGACAATCGCCGCAAGGAACTCGAGACCTTGCGTGCCGCGGCGTCTGCGTCCGATTTCGACGAACTGCGTCGCCTCGGTCATCGCATGAAAGGGGCCGGCAGTTCCTACGGATTCGATCTGGTTTCCACGACCGGCAAGACGATCGAAGACGCCGCGCAGTCCGGTGATGCGGAGGCAGTCAAAGCGTGCCTCGCGATCTACGAAGACTATCTCGCCAAGGTCGAGATCGTTTATGAGTAAAACCGTCGCGCGGCAGGCGCCGACGGAGGTATCGACCGCAGCGCCCGCCTTCCGCGTACTGATCGTCGACGACGACCCCGACATGTTGGGATTCCTTGCGCACATGTTGCGCGGGGAAGGGATGGATGCCGAGACGGCCGCCGACGGCACTGAAGGAATCGCGATGGTGCAGGCCGCCGCGCCGGACCTGGTTCTGCTCGACGTGATGATGCCCGGGGTGACCGGGTTCGATGTCTGCAAGCGCCTCAAATCGGATGAGGCGACGGCGATGATTCCAATCGTCCTCGTCACCTCACTCGAGGACTCGGGCAGCAGGGTGCAAGGAATCGAAGCCGGGGCGGACGATTTTCTATCGAAACCAGTCAAACGCGAAGAGTTGATCGCACGGGTCAAGACGCTGCGCCGCCTGCACGAGACGCGGCGCGAACTCGAGAGCGGACGTCTTGCCGGGGAAATTCAGAACCGCGAGGCGATTCGGAGTGCGTTTTCGCGCTATGTCTCGCCGCAGCTCGCAGAACGCATCATTGCGGATGCCGGGGAGGAGGGCGAACTTTTTTCGAGTCGTGCGCAGCGCGTTAATGTCGTGGCGCTGTTCGCCGATTTGCGGGGTTTCACGCGGATCACCGAGAGCACCGAGGTCGGCAGCGTGGTCGACATGCTGAACGAGTATTTCACGATACTCACCGATGCGGCCTATCACCACGACGCGACGATATTCAACATGGCCGGCGACAGCCTGCTCGTCGGCTTCAACGTTCCGTTTCCGCAGGAAGATGCGACGCGACGCGCGTTCTTGACCGCGCAGGAGATGGTTTCGAGATTCGCCCCGGTTGCCCGGCGCTGGAAGGATAACTATGGGCTTGCGACCGGCGTCGGCATCGGGATCTGCATGGGTGAGGCGATTCTCGCAAATGTGGGCTCCCCTCACTACACCAGCTATACGATCATCGGGAATCCCGTGAACACGGCGGCACGGCTGATGCAGACGGCCCCAGCGAACGAGGTCCTCATGTGCGGAACGGTGTATGAGGAGATTCAATCCTTGTTGCCTGCGGAGGCAGTCGAACCGCGTGGCGAGGTTACCTTGCGCGGCAAACAAGAACCGATCGCGGTCTATGCGCTGCGAATCCCGGTCACGGAGTGACGATGCGGATTCTCATCATCGATGACGACGAGGACCTGCGCAATCTCCTTGCGCACTACCTGAAGCAGGAATTTCCGCAAGCCGAGGTGGACCTGTTCGATCCCCTGGTGCGCGATCTTCCGGACGAGACGTTCCCGCTGGGTGGGTACCAGGTCGTCATTCTCGACTACATGCTCGGTCGCGGTGATGGCCTGGATTGGCTGGCACATTTCAAACGCCGCGTCGACTGCCCGGCGGTGATTTTTCTGACTGGTGCCGGCAACGAATCCATCGCCGTACGGGCGATGAAGGCCGGCGCGGACGACTACCAACGCAAGCAGGAGCTTACGCGAGAAAAGCTCGTCGCCTCGGTGCGTGAACTTACGCACGACGAAAAGGAGCAGACGGCGTCGCCCGAAGTGGCCGCGCGCATGGAAGGCCAGATGCTCGGCAACCGGATACGGATTCCGGGCGTCCGCGTGCTGCGCCTGATTGGCGAAGGCGGAATGTCACGCGTTTATCTTGCGTCGCGCGAGGGCGACGATGATCCCCTGGTGGTGAAGCTGCTGCGCAGCGAAGTCATGCAGGATCGCAAGGCGCTCGAGCGCTTCATGGAGGAGTACGAGCTTATCGAGCGTATTCAGAGCCGCCACGTGGCACGCATCGAAGGGCACGGTATATCGGAGGAATTTGCCTACCTGGTAATGGAGTTCTTCGACGGCGGCGATCTAAGCAAGCGTCTTGGCGGCAAACCCATGCAGGCAGAAGAGGCCTTGCGGGTCTTTCGCGAGCTGATGTTTGCGCTCGGCGACATCCACGAGCAAGGCATACTGCATCGCGATCTGAAACCGCAGAACTTGATGTTTCGCGCTGATGGCAGCTTGGCGATCGTCGATTTTGGGATTGCCAAGCACATCGACGCGGTCGACCGGACGAGCCAGGGGGAGGTGCTCGGGACGCCGCGCTATATGAGCCCCGAGCAGGTATCGGGACGTGCGCTCGATATGCGAACCGATATCTACAGTGCGGGGGTCCTGTTGTTTCAGATGCTCACTGGACGCCATCTGTTCGACGGGGAGACCGCGGTGGAGGTGGCGCTGCATCATCTCAATACATCACCACCACCGCTGCCGGACAGCCTGGTGACGTATCAGCGGCTGATGGACAAGCTGCTCGAAAAGGACCGCGATGCGCGATTCCGCAATACCGATGAGGTGATCGGCTTTCTGTCGCGCAAGTTTTACCAGGGCACCGGGGCGCTCGGCGCCGAGATCACCCGCAAACTACTGGAACACTAACGGTCTGGCAGGCGCCGCTGGGCGTGCGGCGTCTCAGTCCGGAAGGTTGCTCCAAAACGTGCGCAACTGATCCGGTAGATCCTTGGGCGAAAATGGCTTTGAAATGGTGCCCTTGGCGCCCATGGCAATCAGGGTATCGAGTTCACGCGACGACGCCTTGGCGGTGATGAAGACGACCGGCAAGTCGGCGACCTCCGGATCCTCCTTCATCTTGCGAAATACTGCGGGGCCGTCCATCTCCGGCATCATCCAATCGAGCATGACGAGATCCGGCTTATAGGCCTTCATCGCCTCGATTGCGAGCGTCGAATTGCCGACGACCTCGATCGACATCTTGCCGACACGCTCGAGCGACATCCGCACGATACGCTGGATGTCCTCGTCGTCTTCCACATAGAGCACCTTCTCCAACGGTCGCGTCGGCATCAGGCTTCCTTCTCATTATTGTTGGACGGCGTGTACTTGGGTATTTCGAACCAGAATGTCGTACCGCCACCATCGCGGTCTTGGTAATTGATTCGTCCGTGCATGATTTCGATCAGGTGTTTGCAGATTGCCAGGCCCAGGCCGGTGCCCCCTTGCTGACGCGTCGTGGTGGAATCGGCCTGCGAGAAGCGAGTAAACATCTTCGCACGAAAACTCTCCGGAATCCCGGGTCCATGATCGTGGACGCTAACGCGAACCGCGGCGCCGCGGTCTTCTAAAGCCACCTCGACCGTTTCGCCCTGCGGCGAGAACTTCGCCGCATTCGAGAGCAGGTTGGTCAGCACCTGGATCAGGCGTTTGCGGTCCGCATAGATCTGGGTCGCGGGCAGGCTTCCGATCGTGGTCAGCCGCACCTGGTAACGCGTGGCGAAGGCCCGATTGAGCACCAGCGCTTCTTCCAATACATCGTCGATTTCCAACACCGCAGGCGCGAGGTCAAATTTGCCGGCGCGAATCTTCTCGACATCGAGCAGGTCGTTGATCAGGTCGAGCAAGCGCTGGCCGTTGCGTTCGGCGATCACCGTAAGATCCAAAACATCCTTCGTCACGTCGCCGAGGACGCCGGAATTCACCAGTTCGAGCGAGCCGATGATCGAGGTCAGTGGCGTGCGCAGCTCGTGACTAAGCGTCGAGGTGAACTCCTTTTTCATCCGCTCAGCCTCGAGCTGGCGCGACATGTCGCGCCCCTGAGCCACCACCGAAAGGATTCGACCGTCGGGGCTGACCAGGGGGGTCACGGTCCACTCGCAGACGATGTCAAGGCTGTCGTGGCGAATGTTGTTGATGAGTTGCGCCATCATCGGGATTTGGGTGTCGACAATCGCACGCCATTTGGCGGCGAACTCGGCACGCGCGTCGGCCGCGACGAGTACCTCGATCGGCTGTCCTATGAGTTCTGTCGCCGCGTAGCCGAAGAGGACTTCGGCTGCGGGATTGATCTGCTGGATTTCACCCTCGACATCGATCTCGAGAACCGCGATGGGTGCGCGGTCGGCGAACAACGCGAGCTTGCGCCCCGAGGCCTCGACTTGACGGCCCGCTTCCTCGAGTTCGAGCAGTTGCTTGCCGAGCCGCTTGTTGAGCTCCCGGTAGTCATCGGTGAGTTCGCTGTAGGCGTAGCGCAAGCGGTAGCCGGTCGCAAACACGTTGGATAGGCGGTAGGCAATCGCCACACTGACCGCATAGAAGACCGGCACGAGGATCGCCAGTTCGGTGAACAGCCGATTGCCGAAGGTGGCAAGGACGTAGGCAAACGGCGCCAGGACGCTCGCCGCAAAGACCGCGTAGACCGGCCAGGAGCCTGCGAAGACCGGAATGCCGCTGGTCACGACCCCGGCGATGAGGAAGGCGAGGAAGACCTGCTGTTCGCCGGTATGCGAGGGGAAAAAAACCGCGCCAGCGAATCCCCAGACCGACCCGATGGCGAGCGCCGACAGGCCCAGCCAGCGCATCCATTGATCCGCTTCGGCGAGCTTGCTGCGGCTGCGCCGATAACTGAGCAGGAGTCCCGCGCTCGCGAAGGTCATCAGCATGACGAGCCCCCACCAGAACAGCACAAGACCCCCGAAGCGGGGTTCCCAGAGTTCGAAGGTGGCGATGCCACCGATGGCGAACGCACCGACGATCGCAATCCAGAGCTGGTCGTAGAGCTGTTCGACGCGATCCGCAAGGATTCTGCGTGGATCGGCCTTCTGGCCGGCGCCGTCGAGCAGCGCGAGGTTCGGAGCTTCGCGCAGCGATTGCGCGGGCGCGTTGAGTAAATCCATGGGCAGAGGCGAAAGCCTGCCCAATTGTAATGGGAGTCCGGGAGAGTTCGGAACGCCTCGATTAGCGACGTGCGCCCGTCTTACAGACTTTTGCCGTTTCGCACGATACCGACCGCAATACCTTCGATCGCGAGCGGATCGCGGCGCAAATCGACTTCGATTGCTTCGAAATCCGGATTTTCCGGAAGGAGTTGCACGATGTGGCCGCGTCGCCGAAAGCGTTTTACCGTCACCTCATCACCCAGTCGAGCGACAACCATCTGGCCGCTGCGCGCTTCATGCGCGCGATGGACGGCCAGCAGGTCACCTTCGAGTATGCCGGCGTCGCGCATCGACAGGCCGCGCACCCGGAGCAGATAATCGGCGCGCGGCGTGAACAGGTTGGGGTCGACCTGAAGTCGGGCCTGGACGTTCTCTTCGGCGAGGATTGGACTGCCGGCAGCGACCCTGCCGATTACCGGCAATTCCAGGGCGCGACCGAGGCGCACGGCGCTGCGCGAACGTACGCGGATGCCGCGCGATGCGCCGGCGGAAATCTCCAGCGCGCCCTTTCGCTCGAGCGCGCGCAGGTGCTGTTCGGCCGCGTTTACCGAACGGAAGCCCATTGAACGCGCGATCTCGGCGCGTGTCGGGGGGTAGCCGGAACTCTCGGTGAGCTCGCGAATCAGCTTTAGGATCTCAGACTGGCGTTCGGTCAGCGCATCCATGGTGGCGGTGAGTATGCTTACAGTGCTGGGATTATATTCAGTATTTACGCGAACGCAAGACCGGAAGGCGCCCCGCACTTGCGGCGCGGGCGCCCCTGCGGCATCGTTTGCCGTCCACGAGTGACGATACAGACCGGAGCGTTGGATGCGTGAGGAGCTTCCCACGGCCCTGCACGAGGGCTGCACGATGGGCGATTTGATTCTGCGCGCGATCCGCCGAGGCGGAGACCGTATTGCGTTCGTTCTGGACGAGCAGGCGATCAGCTATCGGGCGTTCGGCGAGGCACTGAGTCGCATGGTGCAGGCGCTCGAAGCGCGAGGGTTGCGGCACGGGGACGCGATCGCGGTGCTGTCGTCGAATCGACCCGAGGCGTTTCTGGTCAACGCGGCGGGCTATCTGATGGGGCTACGCTCGACGTGGATGCATCCGCTGGCATCGGAAGACGATCACGCCTACCTGCTGGAGGATTCGGGGGTGAAGACGCTGTTCGTCGATCCGGAAATGTTTGCCGAACGCGCCAAGTCGCTGCAGGCGCGGTTGCCGGGGCTGGAACGCGTGGTCGGCCTGGGGGCGAACGACTTCGGCGAAGACATCCTCGCCGCGCTGACCGCGTTCACCCCCGGTGCACTGGAATCCAAGGCGCAGGCGGACGATATCTGTGTGCTGATCTATACCGGCGGGACGACCGGCAAGCCGAAGGGGGTGATCCACAGCCACCGCGTGCAGGTGACGATGGTCACAACCGAGCTCGCCGATTGGGATTGGCCGCAGGCGGTGCGGTTTCTCGCCATGACGCCAATCACGCACGCGGCGGGCGCGATGATTGTCGCGGTGTTGACGCGCGGCGGGACCTTCGTGATGTCGCGGGGCTTTGAACCACAACGCTTTTTCGACCTGGTCGAGCGCCATCGCATCACGTCGACCTTCCTGGTACCCACGATGGTGTACGTCCTGCTCGACCATCCGGGTATCGCGGCGGCCGATCTTTCGAGCCTCGAACTGGTGATCTACGGTGCGTCCCCGATGTCGCCCGCGCGGATGGTCGATGCAATGAAGCGCTTCGGGCCTGTGTTCATGCAACTTTATGGGCAATCCGAGGCACCTAATTGCGTGACCGCGCTACACAAGCACGAGCACGATCCGGAAAATCACCCTGAGCGCCTCGCCTCCTGCGGCACGCCAAGCGGCGCCAGCCAGGTCAAGCTCCTGGATGACGACGGCAATGAAGTGCCGGTCGGTGAGGTCGGCGAGATCTGCGTGCGCGGCCCGCTGGTGATGCTCGGTTACTGGAACAAGCCGGAAGAGACGGCAATGGCGTTCCGCCACGGATGGCTCCATAGCGGGGATATGGCGCGACGCGACGCCGACGGGTTTATCTACATCGTCGATCGTTCGAAGGACCTGATCATCACGGGCGGGTTCAATGTCTTTCCGCGTGAGGTGGAGGATGTGCTTACGCGTCACCCGGCAGTTGCGGCGGCGGCCGTGATCGGCGTACCGGACGACAAATGGGGCGAAGCGGTGAAAGCGGTGGTCGTCCTAAAGCCCGGCGAATCGGTGCTTCCGGAAGCCCTCATCGCGCTTGTTCGCGAGCACAAGGGGCCTGTTCAGGCGCCCAAGTCGATCGATTTTATCGACGCGCTGCCGGTGACCGGACTCGGCAAGCCGGACAAGAAAACGCTGCGGGCCCGGTACTGGAGCGGCCAACAACGCGCGGTGCACTAAGACCGCGCGACGCGGCTTCCGGGCGTTCCAGGCTTACCAGGCGGCTTCGAGCAGGGCGACGATGTCCTGCGTGCCCTCGATTCGGCGGGGGTTGCTGCGAACCCACATGTTCTCCAGGGCGCCGGCGGCAATGCGTTCGAACTGACTGCGGTCCACCTTGAGGTCGCGAAGCCGGGTTGGCATCCCGAGCGCCGCGATGAGCGCTGCAACTGACGCCGCCGCATCGTCGTCCGGGCGTCCGAGCGCCGCGGCGATTTGCAACTGCCGGGCGGCAGCGACCGGCGCATTCCAGCGCATTACATGCGGCAGCATGACGCAGGAGGTATAGCCATGACTCATCCCGGTCACCGCCCCGAGGCTGTGACCAATGCCGTGACTCGCGCCGTAGGGCACGCGCAGGATGCCCAATGCGGCGAGCCAGGCGGCCTGCAGGCAGGCGAGGCGCGCCTCAAGGTCGTCGGGTTCCGCCCGGCTGTGCGGCAGCGCCTGCGCGAACAGGCGCAGGGCGTGCAGCGATGTCGCCTCGACGAAGGGGGACGCCTGTACCGAGCAGATGCCTTCGACCGCATGATCGATGCCGCGTACCGCGGTCGACAGCCAGAGCCAGGCGGGCGTATGGCGGGTGATTTCGGGATCGAGGATGACCGTGGCGGCGCCGATTTTGCGGCCCAGGTAAGCATCTTTGACCTTGCGAACGGGGTCGGTGCATCCCCCCAGATCCGAGAACTCGGCGCCGCCCAATGTGGTCGAGACGACGACCTGCCGAAACGGCGGCGTCTTGATCACCGGGACATGGCGCGCGCCGTCCGGATTCAAGCGCAGGTGGAAGTCACCGAGTTGCGCAGGCGCCGTGAGATCGTGCGCGATCGCAATCAGCATTACCTTCACGGTGTCGATCGCCGTGCCGCCGCCGACGGTCACGACCAGATCGGGCCGAGCGGACCGCGCGGCCTGCGCCGCCGCGATGACACTTTCGCGCGGCGTGTGCTCGACGCATTCGTCGAACACGCCGACGGCACGGGTCCCGAGCGCGTCGCGGATGCGATCGATCGCATCGCTGTTTCGATTGAGGCTGCGGCTGGTAACGATGAACACGCGCTGCGCCGCCCGCCGATCGGCTTCCGCGACGAGCGCCTCGGCCGCCGGCGTACCCCATACCACGCGATCCTGGGCAAGGAATTCATGCACGCCCGATTCGATGTTCATGGCCTTGATGTCCTCCGTTCGACGCTTCGCGTTTCACGCCGTGCAAGCCAGAGCGTGCTCGCAAAGATGACCATGGCCCCGATCACGGTCCAGCTTCCGGGCATGGTACCGAACACGATGAAGCCGGTGATCGATGCCCAAATCAGCTCGAGAAACTTGACCGATTGGACGGCGGAAATGTCCGCGATCCGGAACGCGCGGGTCATGCAGTAGTGCCCCGCCGCGCCGAGCACACCGCAGAGCACGAGCAGTGCCCATTGTGCGGGCGAGGGGTTCGCCCAGTAAATGATCGCGATCGGAAACAGCAGCAGCGAAACCCATAGGTGCTGCCACAGGACGACGACGTCCGGGCGATCAAAGCGGATGAGTGCCTTCGCGGTGAGAAACGAGCCGGCGAATACGGGCGCCGAAGCAAGCATCAGCAGCACGCCGAAGGAGATGCTGCCGAAGCCACCGGTCTTCCACGGACTGACGACCAGCAGCACGCCGGTAAATCCGACCAGTACCGCGCCCCAGCGTGCCCCGGTCATGCGTTCCTTCAGGAACAGCACCGCGCCGATGCAGATGAACAGGGGGCCGGTGAAACCGATTGCAGTCAGCTCGGCCATGCTCACCAATGGCAGGGCCGCGAACCACAGCGTCATGCCGCCGGCGTGGAACAGGCCGCGCAGGAACTGCATTTTGGGGGCGCGCGGCCACAGTTCGCGCAGACCCAGGCGCATGGCCGCCGGGAGAATGACCAGAACGCCGATGAGGTAGCGCAGAAAGCCGACGAGCCACGGATCGAGGTCGTGGGCGAGGCTTTTCATCGTCGTGTTGAGCACCGTAAAGAGCATGCCGGTGGCCACCATCCACAACATGCCGCGGACGGTCGGATGCAAGGGACGCGACATGCGCTAGGCGTTCACGAGCGGCGCGATCAGCTCGGGCGACTCATTGCTCGCCCGATTCACCGCAGTGCTCACCGCATGCACCTGGATCGACTCGGGCGCGCAGGCCACGAGCAGGTCGGCGACGT